>SL_7KL_010_BRINEDRAFT_10001070_pt1 | contig 13086 bp, 13 predicted proteins | sample SodLak_010_BRINE_FD_10663 | JGI IMG/M metagenome (IMG submission 10663)
GCAGAATGACTGCACGGCAGTCACCGCGCCTTGTTCGCACGCAAAAGCGACTCGAGCGCGAACGCGTTCATTGATCAGCGTTTCCCTAGGAAGGCTCCGGCCCGCATTCTCCGACCGATCGAATGGCTCCATGGAGCGGCCTGTGGTTATGTCCCTGTTTGGTTCTATGTTAATGCACCATTCAGGAAAGCCCTGCTAACGTTTGCATCAAGACGGGGCGACGACCCCGCCCGGGAACTTGAACGAGGAGACTACAATAATGAAAACCAAGCTGTTCGTGCTGGCCGGTATTGCCGGCAGTGTCCTGATGCTGTCCAGTGCGGCCCAGGCCGCCGATATCCAGGCGGGTCAGTCCAAGTACCAGAACACCTGTGCCAGCTGTCACGGTGCCCAGGGCAAGGGGCAGGCGATCTTCCCGGCGCTGGTCGGCCAGGACGCGGAAACCGTGGCCAGCCTGCTGGAGCGCTATCGCGCCGGCGAGGAGGTCGGTGATCATACCGCGCTGATGCGTCCGCAGGCCCAGGGCCTGAGCGACGACGACATCGCCAACCTGTCCAACTACATCGCGACCGAGTTCAACTGATCCGGGCGCCTTGGTAGAGGCAAGCGAAGCCAGCCAACGGGCCGGGGGTTTCCCCGGCCCGTTGGCGTTGGAGTGCCGCCCGCTGCGACCACTGGCTTTTGCCTGGCATCCCGGCATCCGGTAAAGTTCGGCGATTCCGAGAGCACGGTCGACGGTCGGCCCTGCTTCACCAGCGATCCCTGCGAGGCTTTCCATGGCACAACCCGATTTCATCGCTCCGTCCATCCTCTCCGCCGACTTCGCCCGCCTGGGCGAGGAAGTCGACAACGTCCTGGCGGCCGGTGCCGACACCGTGCACTTCGACGTGATGGACAACCACTACGTGCCCAACCTGACCATCGGCCCGCTGGTCTGTGATGCCCTGCGCAAGCACGGCGTGACCGCGCCGATCGACGTGCACCTGATGGTCAAGCCGGTGGATCGCATCATCCCGGACTTCGCCCAGGCCGGTGCCAGTTACATCACCTTCCATCCGGAGGCCTCCGATCACATCGACCGCACCCTGCAGCTGATCCACGCCGAGGGCTGCAAGGCCGGGCTGGTGTTCAATCCGGCAACCCCGCTGTCCTGTCTCGAGTACGTGATGGACAAGGTCGACATGATCCTGCTGATGTCGGTGAACCCGGGCTTTGGTGGCCAGAAGTTCATCCCGAATACGCTGGACAAGCTGCGCGCCGCGCGCAAGATGATCGACGACTCCGGGCGTGATATCCGCCTCGAGATCGACGGTGGCGTGAAGGCCGACAATATCCGCGAGATCAAGGCCGCCGGTGCCGATACCTTTGTGGCCGGGTCCGCGATCTTCGGCGCCGGCAGCGACACCGACCCGAACCGCTACGACAGCATCATCCAGCAGATGCGCGACGAGCTGGCCAAGGCCTGAATCGACGGTTACCGGAGACCGGGATGTCCCTGAAACGCCCCCGCATGATCCTGATCGACCTGGACGGCACGCTGATTGACAGCGTGCCGGACCTGGCCTTTAGCGTGGATGCGATGATGCGCGAGCTGGGCCTGCCCGAACGCGGCGAGCCGGCCGTGCGCAACTGGGTCGGCAACGGCGTGGAACGGCTGGTTAAGCGTGCGCTGGTCAACGACCTCGACGGCGAGCCGGACGCGGAGCAGTTCGCACGTGCGCTGCCCGTGTTCATGCGTATCTACCAGGAGAACACCGCCGGGCGTTCGCCGCTTTACCCGGGCGTGCGCGAGGGGCTGGACCAGCTCAAGGCCGCGGGCTACCGCCTGGGCTGCGTGACCAACAAGGCCGAGCGCTTCACCGTGCCGCTGCTGCGCGAGAAGGGCATCCTCGACGACTTCGAGATCGTGGTCGCCGGCGACGCCCTGCCGCAGAAGAAGCCGGATCCGGCCCCGCTGCTGCACGCGGCCGACAAGCTCGGCGTGGACCCGTCCGAGGCTTTGATGGTCGGGGACTCCAAGAGCGACGTGAAGGCCGCCCGTGCCGCTGGCTTCCAGATCGTCTGCATGACCTACGGCTACAACCACGGCAAGGATATCCGCGACGAGCGCCCGGACGCGGTGCTCGATCGGCTGGACGAGCTGCCAGACCTGCTGCCCGCCCGGGCGGCGTGATCCGTGATGTCGGCAACGGACCGGACAATGGGGCGATGGCGAGACGGCGAATGAACCGCCACGCCATCCATCCCCCTTGTCAGGAACCGTTGTGATGACCCCCGAACAGTTCGATCAGCTGGCCCGCGAGGGCTATAACCGCATCCCGCTGGTGCGCGAGGTCCTGGCGGATCTCGAGGCCCCGCTGTCCATCTTCCTCAAGCTGGCCAACCGGCCGTATTCCTATCTGTTCGAGTCCGTGCAGGGCGGGGAGCGCTGGGGGCGGTATTCCTTCATCGGCCTGCCGGCGCGCACCCTGGTGCGCGTGCATGGCCACGACATCACCGTGGAGACCGACGGTGCGGTGGTGGAGCAGACCACCGAGACGGACCCGCTGGCCTGGATCGAGGCCTATCAGGCGCGCTTCAAGGCCGCGGAGCTGCCGGGACTTCCACGCTTCACCGGTGGCCTGGTCGGCTATTTCGGGTTCGAGACCGTGCGCCTGATCGAGCCGCGCCTGGAGGGGCCGGAGAAGCCGGATGCCCTGGGGTTGCCGGATATCCTGCTGATGGTCTCCGAGGAGGTCGTGGTCTACGACAACCTCTCCGGGCGGCTGTACCTGGTGGTACACGCGGATACGACCCAGGCCGGTGGCCAGGCCGTGGCCGCTGCCCGCCTGGACGAGCTGGAGGCCCGCCTGGGCGAGCCGCTGGTACCGCCGGAGGATCCGCCGCATCCACACGCGGTGCCGGAGTATGTGTCCGGCTGGTCGGCCGAGGGCTATCAGGCCGCAGTCGCCCGGGCGCAGGAATACATCATGGACGGCGACGTGATGCAGGTGGTGCTGGCACAGCGCATGAGCGTGCCGTTCTCCGCACCGCCGCTGAACCTCTACCGTGCCCTGCGGGCGCTGAACCCGTCGCCCTACATGTACTACCTCGACCTGGACGATCACCACGTGGTCGGTGCGTCGCCGGAGATCCTGGTGCGCCTGGAGGACGACTGCGTGACCGTGCGTCCGATCGCCGGCACCCGCCCGCGTGGGCGTACCGAGGCGGAAGATCGCGCGCTGGAGGCCGAACTGCTGGCGGACCCAAAGGAGCGTGCCGAGCACCTGATGCTGATCGATCTGGGGCGCAACGACGTCGGCCGGGTCTGCGAGATCGGCTCGGTGGAGGTGACTGACACCATGAGTATCGAGCGCTACTCGCATGTGATGCACATCGTCTCCAACGTGGAGGGGCGGCTGGCCCCGGGCCACTCGCCGATGGATGTCCTGCGCGCGACCTTCCCGGCCGGGACCGTCTCGGGGGCACCGAAGATCCGCGCGTTGGAGATTATCGACGAGCTGGAACCGGTCAAGCGCGGGCCCTACTCCGGTGCGGTGGGGTACCTCTCGTGGTCGGGCAATATGGACACCGCGATCGCGATCCGCACCGCCGTGCTGCACGATGGCGAGTTGCACATCCAGGCCGGGGCCGGTGTGGTCCACGACTCGGTGCCGGAAAACGAGTGGCAGGAGACCCTGAACAAGGGGCGCGCGGTGGTGCGTGCGGCCGAGACTGCCCTGGGCGGTCTGGGGCCCCGGCGCCACCGCGACTGAGGGCCGGTCATGCGGTGCGGTGGCCTTCGCATCCTGTTGCTAGTGGTGCTCGGGCTCTGGGTGTTGCCGGGGCTGGCGGCGGCGCAGATCGTGGTGCTGGTACCCGGGGGCTGGGATCGCGGCGACGGTTTTCGCCAAGCCGGGTTCACCGCGGCCCTGAACGCCGCCGGCTATGCCGATGGCGGGCGTGCCCGTGCAAACGTGGGCGCTGCGCACTTCGAGCGAGCTCCCGACCCCGCCGCACGCCAGTTCTATACCGTGGATCTGCCGACCGCTGTGGCTCCACCGGAACGGGCGCGGGCGCTCGGCCAGGTGGTCGATGGTCTGACCCGGCGCCACCCCGGCCGCGAGCTGGTGCTGGTCGGGCATTCCACCGGCGGGGTCGTGGCGCGCGAGCTGCTGGTGCGTCAGCCGCACCCGGCCATCTCCACCCTGGTGACCTTCTCCGCGCCGCATGCGGGGGGCGGCTGGTCCGCGCTGGCGCGTTCGGTGACGGATGCGCTGGCCGATTCCCCGCTGGGGCTGTACGCCCCGTTCGCCGGAATGCAGGGGCTGCACCGGCGCGAGGGGCTGTGGGGGCCGGAGGGCGGCTCGCCGGATGCGACGCACCTGGAGTGGCTGAACACGCGGGAGCATCCGCCCATCCGCTATGTATCGGTGGTGCGGCTGGCCGACCCGTGGGTGGATGCCGCCAGTCAGGACATGAACCGTCTCCCGGCCTTGCGCGGACGGGCGCATACCCTGCCCAGCCCTGGCGGGCACCGGTTGGAGGCCGCCGACGGCACCCTGCTGGTGGCGCTGTTGCTGCCCCGATGAAGGCGCACGGTTTCGCCAGCGCGATTGCGGTTGCGACGCAACCACTCGGGACCCGGGGTATGCTTGGTTCCTGCCTGGGTGCGTATGACCTCGGTTTTATTCGTCTGCCCGTTTCTTTCGGCCTCCAGGGGCGTTCGCCATGATCCTGATGCTCGACAACTACGACTCGTTCACCTTCAACCTGGTCCAGTACCTGGGCGAGCTGGGGGCGGAGGTGGTGGTGCACCGCAATGACTGCATCACCCCGGAACAGATTGCGGAGCTCGACCCCACCGGTATCGTGATCTCCCCTGGCCCCTGTACGCCGAACGAGGCGGGGGTGTCGCTGGAGGTGATCCGGCGCTTTGCCGGCGAGATCCCGATCCTCGGGGTCTGCCTCGGGCACCAGGCGATCGGCCAGGTCTTCGGTGGCCGCGTGGTGCGGGCGCGCGAGATCATGCACGGCAAGACCTCGCCGGTGCATCACACCGGGGTCGGGGTGTTCGCCGGGCTGGAGAATCCGCTGGAGGCCACGCGCTATCACTCGCTGGTGGTCGAGGCCGCAAGCCTCCCGGAATGTCTGGAGGTCACTGCCTGGACCCAGCGCGAAGACGGCTCGCGCGACGAGATCATGGGCCTGCGTCATCGCGAGCTGGATGTCGAGGGCGTGCAGTTTCACCCGGAATCCATCCTGACCCGCCAGGGGCACGAACTGCTCGGCAACTTCCTGAGTCGCCTGCCCCAGCCGGCGTGAAGCGCAGGTCAATAGACACCTTTTCACGCGGCCCTTACTGCTTGTTCTGGACGGCAGGTGGGGTTCGCCTGGCCGCGCCTGCTGGCGGTATTGCGGCTCGCACCGCTCGCGCGGCGGCCTCTCGCGGGTCGTGCCCGACCGGTGTTCACTCTCGATTCCGGCGCGCATGCCTCGCTTGAGGGGCGCCGCCACGGAACGCCGCACGCGGCTGCGCTTCGCCCTGCTGGTAGCGCCGCTGTCCATGCTGGCGCCGTTCTCGCTGGATACCTATCTGCCCTCGTTTCCGGCGATGGCCGAGGCCCTGGCCGTCGATGGTGTGGCGATGCAGGCGACGCTGTCCGCCTATCTGGTCGCGTTCGCCGTTGCCACCCTGATTGCCGGCCCGCTGTCGGATGCCTATGGCCGGCGCCCGGTGGTGTTGTGGGCCCTGCTGGCCTACGTGCTGACCTCGGTGCTGCTGGTGTTCGCGATGGAGTACTGGCAGGTGCTGGCGTTGCGCATGGGACAGGGGCTGGCGGCGGCGGCCGGGGTGGTGGTCGGGCGAGCGCTGATCCGCGATCGCTTTGATCCCACCGACGCGCGGCGGGTGTTCGCGCTGGTCACCATGATGTTCGCGATCGGGCCGGCCGCCGCGCCGATCATCGGCGGCTGGTTGCAGGCGGCGTTTGGCTGGCGTTCGGTGTTCGCCTTCCTGACACTCTACGGCGTCTTCCTGCTGTTGGCGGTGCGCGCCTGGATGCCGGAGACCCTGCCGCCGGTCGGCCGCGTCTCCAGTCACCCGCGTCCGGTCATCCGGGGCTACCTGGGCACGCTGCACAACCCGGCGTTCCTGTTCCCGGTCGCGGTCCATGCGGGGATGTTCGGGGCGATGTTCCTGTTCATTGCCGCGTCCCCGACCATCATCTACGAGCACCTGCAAGGCGGGGAACAGGACTTCTGGTGGTTGTTCGGGCCGCTGGTCGCCGGGCTGGTGGTGGGCGGCTTCGTCGCCGGGCGCGTGGCCGGGGTGGTGAGCCCGCAGCGGGCCGTGGCCATCGGGCTCGGGCTGTCTGGGCTGTCGCTGGCGCTGGTGGGCCTGGCGGTGCTGGCCGACGGTCCGGTGGTCGCGATCACCCTGCCATTCGCGCTGTACAGCTTTGCCCTGGCCACCGCGATGCCGTCCCTGACCCTGTTGGCGCTGGATTGTTACCCGGGCGCGCGCGGCATGGCCGCGGCCATGCAGGCCTTCGTGCAACTGGGCTTCAGTGCGTTGCTGGCACTGTTCCTGGTCGACTGGCTGGACGATGCCATGGGGCGTCTGGTCCTCGCGGCGTTGCTGCTCTGGGCCCTGGCGCTGGCCGCCTGGCTGGTCGCGCCGGGCGGTGGTCGTGCGGGCACCGCGCGGACGTTACACTAGCCGCTTCGAATTTCCGCAGGAGCAAGCCCGTGACCGTGCAGCAAGCGATAGCGGCCCTCATCGAGCGCCGCGACCTGGACGAGGCGACCATGACCGCCGTGATGCAGGCGGTGATGACCGGCGAGGCCACGGATGCCCAGATCGGCGCGTTCCTGGTGGCCCTGCGCATGAAGGGCGAGACCATCGAGGAGATCCGCGCGGCTGCCGGCGTGATGCGCTCGCTGGCCACGCGCGTGGATGTGCCGCGTACCGGGCTGGTGGATACCTGCGGAACCGGCGGCGATGCCTCGGGCACCTTCAATATCTCCACCGCCGCGGCGCTGGTGGCGGCGGCGGGCGGCGTGCGGGTCGCCAAGCACGGCAATCGCTCGGTGTCGTCGAAATCCGGCAGTGCCGACGTGCTGGAATCGCTGGGGATCTCGCTGGGCCTGTCGCCGGCGGCGGTGGGGACCTGTATCGACGAGGTCGGTGTTGGCTTCCTGTTCGCTCCCGCCCACCACGGCGCGATGAAGCACGCGATCGGTCCGCGCAAGGAACTTGGCGTGCGTACGCTGTTCAATGTGCTGGGGCCGCTGACCAACCCCGCCGGGGCGCCGAATCAGGTGCTCGGCGTGTTTTCCCAGGATTGGGTGCGCCCGCTGGCCGAGGCCCTGAAGGGGCTCGGTAGCGAGCACGTCCTGGTGGTGCATGCCGAGGATGGTCTGGACGAGATCAGCATCGCCTCGCCGACCCGGGTGGCGGAGCTGCAGGATGGCGAGGTCCGCGAATACACCATCCGTCCGGAGGATTTCGGGCTGACCACCACCGCGCTGGATGCGGTGCGGGTCGACAGCGTGGAGGCCTCGGCCAGCATGCTGCGCGGCGTGCTGGACGGACAGGCGGGTGCGGCACGCGACATCGTGCTGCTGAATGCCGGGGCGGCGATCTACGCCGGCGGCGGGGCGGACACACTCGCAGCGGGGATCAAGGCCGCCGCCCGGGCGATCGATTCCGGCGCGGCGCGCGAACGGCTGGAGCGCCTGCAAGCGACCAGCGCAAGACTGGCAAACAAGGAAGCACAATGAGTGAAGGCAACGCAGTACCCGACATCCTGCAGCGCATCCTGGAGCGCAAGCGCGAGGAGCTGAAGGAACGCGAGGTGTACTGGCCACTGCGCGAGTTGCGCGGCTGGATGGGGTCCGCCCCGGCGCCGCGTGGTTTTCGCGCGGCCCTGCAGCGCGATATCGACGCCGGGCGCCCTGCGGTGATCGCGGAGATCAAGAAGGCCAGCCCGAGCCAGGGCCAGATCAGCCCGAACTTCAACCCCGAGGCGTTTGCGCGCAGCTACGAGGAGCATGGTGCGACCTGTCTGTCGGTGCTGACCGACGTGGACTTCTTCAAGGGACGCGACGGGGACCTGCGCGACGCGCGTGTGGCCTGCACGATCCCGATCCTGCGCAAGGATTTCGTGATTGATCTCTACCAGGTCTACGAGGCCCGTGTACTCGGCGCGGATTGCGTGCTGCTGATCGCGGCGGCGCTGGATGACACGGCGCTGCACGAGCTCTTCTTCCTGACCCGCGAGCTGGGCATGGATGCCCTGGTGGAGGTGCATGACGCCGAGGAGCTGGAGCGGGCCAAGCGCATCGGGGCCGACCTGATCGGCATCAACAACCGCGATCTGCACAGCTTCGAGACGCGGCTGGAGACGACGCTGGAGTTGAAGGATCAGGTGCCGGAGGAGGCCCTGCTGGTGACCGAAAGCGGCATCCACACGCGCGAGGATGTCGCGCGCATGCAGGCGGCCGGGGTGAATGCCTTTCTGGTGGGCGAGGCCTTCATGCGCACCGAGGACCCGGGTGCGGCCCTGGGCCAGCTGTTCCGCGGCGAACAGTAGCCTCTCCCAAGGGAGGGGCGAAGGCCCGGGCCGAAGGAGGCTGGCCCGGGTTTTATCTCGACGGAGGCTGCGGGGAATGCAGCGTCAGCGGGTGCCGAACACTACGATGGTCTTGCCGTGGGCGGTGATCAGGCCGCGTTCTTCCAGATCCTTCAGCACGCGTCCGGCCATCTCGCGCGAGCAACCCACGATACGCGCGATCTCCTGCCGGGTGATGCGCAGCTGCATGCCGTCGGGGTGAGTCATCGCGTCGGGCTGCTGGGCCAGGTCCAGCAGGGTGTGGGCGATGCGGCCGGTGACATCCACGAACGCGAGGTCCATCACCTTGCGCGAGGTCTGACGCAGGCGGGCCGCGATCTGGCTGGTGAGCAGCATCAGGATCTCGGGGTCGCGCTGGGCGATCTCGCGGAACTGGGTGTAGGGAATCTCCGCGGTCTCGGTGTCCTCGCGGGTGGTGACCGTCGCGCTGCGCGGGTCGTCCTCGAACATGCCCAGCTCGCCGAAAAACTCGCCCTTGTTCAGGTAGGCAAGTACCAGCTCATGTCCGTTGTTCTCGCCCAGTACCGAGACCGAACCACTGACCACGTAATACAGTGTGTCGGGTACGGTGCCCGAGTGAATGATCGTGGTGCGCTTGCGGTACTGGCGCCGGTGGCAGTAGCCGAGGAAACGCTCCAGCGCGGGCGATGGCTGCGCCGGGCGGTAAATGAACGGGTTGTTCAAGGCTTCCATGGTCACGTCCGATATCAGCTTCCTGAGGATGAGCGCCAGTGTAATGCAGCATCCGTGCCCTGCACCCCGGGGTAACTGGCACCGTTCACAAAATCTGCCGGCAGGGCCCTGTTTTGTGCAGCAGGTCCGCCCTGAGTAGAGTTCTACCCGAGTATAGGCGTGGATTTCTCCATCCAACAGTGTGAAAGGACAAGCCCGATGCAGGTGAAAGTGAAATGGCTGGATCAGGTGGCCTTTGTCGGCGAGACCGACAGCGGCCACGCGGTGGTGATGGACGGGGCGCCGGATGCTGGCGGGCGCAACCTGGGCGCACGCCCGATGGAGATGCTGCTGTTGGGGATGGGCGGTTGTACCAGCTTCGATGTGATTGCGATGCTGAAGAAGGCGCGCCAGCAGGTGCTGGACTGCGAGGTGACCGTGGAGGGCACGCGGGCGGAGACCGTGCCCAAGGTCTTTACCGACATCCATGTGCATTTTCGCGTGTACGGCCACGCGTTGTCGGAGAAGCAGGTCGGGCGTGCGGTGGGGCTCTCGGCCGAGAAGTACTGCTCGGCCTCGCTGATGCTGGGGGCCTCGGCGAAGGTGACCCATGACTTCGAGATCATCGAGGGGCCGGCGCCGCGCTGAAGCCGCGTCTCCCTGGGCCCGTCCTTGGACTTGCGGGCCGGGGCGTCTACAATTCGCCGCTCGCTGCGGCCCGGGCCAAGAGGACACGCCATGCCTCGTCACAAGAAGCAGATCAAGCTCCACGGTTTCAATAACCTGACCAAGAGCTTGAGCTTCAATATTTACGATATCTGCTATGCCTCGGGTGACCGGCATCGCGATGAATACATCGCGTACATCGACGAGGCGTACAACGCCCAGCGTCTGACGCAGATCCTGTCCGATGTGGCCCACCTGATCGGGGCCAACATCCTCGATATCTCCCGCCAGGACTACGATCCGCAGGGCGCGTCGGTGACCATGCTGATCTCGGAAGAGCCGGTGGCCACCGAAAAGATCGGCTACACCGAAGGCCCCGGCCCGCTGCCGGAGACCGTGGTCGGCCACCTGGACAAGAGCCACATCACGGTGCACACCTACCCGGAGGCGCACCCGGAGGGCGGGATCGCGACCTTCCGCGCGGATATCGACGTGTCCACTTGCGGGCGTATCTCGCCACTGCGCGCCCTGAACTACCTGATCCACAGCTTCGAGTCCGACATCGTGATCATGGACTACCGCGTGCGCGGCTTCACCCGCGACGTGCGTGGCAAGAAGCACTTCATCGATCACAAGATCAACTCCATCCAGGACTTCCTGTCGCGTGACACCCAGGAGAAGTACCAGATGGTGGATGTGAACGTGTACCAGGAGTACCTGTTCCACACCAAGATGGTGCTGAAGGACTTCGACCTGGACAGCTACCTGTTCGGGCTGGGCAAGGATGATTACTCGGCCAAGGAGGCCAAGCGCATCTCCAAGCTGCTCAAGCACGAGATGATGGAGATCTTCTACGGCAAGAACATGAGCAGTCCGGGCTGAGGCCGTGCTCGCCGCGTGTTGCACGCGGCGATGATCTTCGGGCATCCCGTGTTGCGGGTCAGATCCAGTAGGCGGTGCGCGTCATCACGCTGGACGTCAGCGGCATCAGGAGGTTGCGCACCGGCCACGGGGGCGCCTTGCCGCCCAGTGCCATCGCGTGCGCGCCGTGTTCCACCTCGTCCTGCTTCATCTGCGCCAGGATGCGCGCGGAGACCTCGTCGTGCGCCGGAAGGCGCTCCAGGTGGCGGTCCAGGTGGCGTTCCACCTGGCGCTCGGTCTCGTCGATAAAGCCCAGGCTGTAGGCATCGCCGGTCAGGCCGGCGAGCGCGCCCATCCCGAACGAACCCATGTACCAGAACGGCCCCAGCAGGCTGGTGCGGCCGCCCAGGTCGTGTACCCGGCGGGCGCACCAGTGCAGGTGATCGCCCTCCTCGCGCGAGGCCTGGTCCAGGTGGCCGCGGATCTCCGGGTTGCGGGCGGTCAGCATCTGGCCCTGGTACAGCCCCTGCGCCGCGACCTCGCCGGCATGATTGACCCGCATCAGGCGGGCGGACAGGTCGCGTTCGTGATCCTCCAGGTGCGGCCCGATGTCGTCCCCACCCGGGGATGGCCGGCCGGTGGAGCGGGCCTGTCCGGAGACGACCTTCACGAAGGCGTCGGCCTGGTTGATCAGGTGGTCCAGCGGGGAAAGTCGGCGCATGGTTCCGGTCCGGTTGGGGCGTCGTGGTGTACCCCTCAAGGGTACCGCAAGCGCGGGCAGGGATCAGCGCCCGGCGGAGTGGTGGGTGTGGTTTTTCAGACGCCGGGCCAGAAAGCGGGCGGGTGACAGGATTTCCGGCGGGTCCGATTGTTCGCTTGCCAGCGCCCGCAGGTGCACACTGCAACCGACATTGGGGCTGATGATCGCGTCCGGGGCGTCGGCGGTTAGGGCCTGCAGGGTCTCGGTGCCCAGGTCGTCGGCCATGGCTGCCTGTGTCAGCATCGCGGTGCCGCCGGCGCCGCAACAGTTCGGCGCGTCGGCGACCGGCACCAGCGTGACCCCGGGCAGGCGTCCTAGGATTGCGGGCAGCTCGCGGGCCTCGCGGGTGACGTTGCGCAGGGTGCAGGGCCGATGCAGCGCGATGCGTATCGGTGTGGCGTCCCAGATATCCCCGTCGGTGTCGGCGGCGTCCAACCATTGCGCCAGAAACCGGGTGAGGCTCTGGCTGCACGCTGCCAGCGTGCCCTCGGGGTATTCGCGCAGCGTGGCCTCGCAACCGCTGTCCAGCGCGATCACCGGCACCTCGCGGGTGCCGAAGGCTTTGCCATTCCGCGCCTGCAGCGCCTGCGCCGCCGCGCGGTGGCCGGTGTGCTGGTCCAGCGCTCCGCAGCAAACCTGGCCCTGCGGGATGGCGATGCGCACGCCGAGGGCGTCGAGGACCTCCAGCGCGGCCTCCAGGTCGGGTCCGGTGAAGAAGCGGTCCATGCAGCCGGTAAACAGCAAGGCGTCGGCCGTTTCCGGGGTCGCGGTCGCTCGCAGCCGGGGGGCGGGTGCCAGGGAGTCGCGGGTGTGGGCGAGACTGCGTTCCCAGCCGCCGCGCGGCAGCAGGCGGTCTACACCCAGGCGGGCGCCAGTGCGCGCCGCCAGCCCCCCGAGGCTGCGCAGGCTCGGATGTAGCAGGGCCTGGTGCTGTAGCGCCTGGCGCCAGCGCTCCCCGCGCGACGGCGTGGTGGGGTGTTCGGTCAGGATCTCGCGGGCGCGGTCCATCAGTGCCCCGAAGGGCACGCGTGCCGGGCACACCGTCTCGCAGGAGCGACAACCCAGGCAGCCTTCCAGATGGCTGCGCAGGCGTTCGGATTCCGGCTCCAGCCGGCCCTGGGCCAGGCCCTGCATCAGGGTCAGCCGCCCGCGCGGGGAGTCGCCCTCGACCCCGTGCCAGCCGTAGGTCGGACAGTGCGGCAGGCACAGCCCGCAGTGCACGCACTGGTCCGCGGCGGAAAGTCCCCGGAATCTCAGGGGCTGGTCCGATGCGCCGAGCGGCTTTGCTAGGGTCTTGCCCTCATTCGATTCCGGGAGGTCTCCCATGCTCGTGCGTTCGTTCCGGCCCGTCGGGTCTGCGTTTGCCTCGCTCATCCTGCTGAGCATACCAGTCTCGCAGGCCCTGGCCTGGGAGGCCGAGGGCTGGCAATCGACGATCGAGCTCGGGGCCTCCAAGACCACCGGGAACACCGAGTCCACCATGGCCACGGGCCGTTTCCGCGCCGAGCACAC
>SL_7KL_010_BRINEDRAFT_10001072_pt1 | contig 13051 bp, 11 predicted proteins | sample SodLak_010_BRINE_FD_10663 | JGI IMG/M metagenome (IMG submission 10663)
GGTGGGGGTAGCCCCACTGGGCGAAGGGCATGCCGCCGGAGTCGAACCAGGCGTCGGCGACCTCGGGGACCCGGTGGGCCTCGCCGCCGCAGGACGGGCAGGGCAGGGTCACCTCGTCGACGTAGGGACGGTGGGGGTCCAGGTCGGTGAGGTCCCGGCCGGCGCGTTCCCCGAGCTCCGTGCGGCTGGCCACCACCTCGACGTGGTCGCAGTCGTCGCAGCGCCAGAAGGGCAGCGGGGTGCCCCAGTACCGGTCGCGGGACAGCGCCCAGTCGACGTTGTTCTCCAGCCACCGGCCGAAGCGCCCGTCGCGGATGTGCTCCGGGTGCCAGTCGATGTGCGCGTTGTTCTCCAGCAGCTCGTCACGCTTGGCCGTGGTGCGGATGTACCAGGAGGGCTTGGCCCAGTAGATCAGTGGCCGCTTGCACCGCCAGCAGAAGGGGTAGGTGTGGGTGTAGGTGAGCGAGCGCAGCAGCAGGCCGCGCTGCTCGAGGTTCTCGGTCAGCCACTCGTCGGCGTCCTTGACGAAGGTGCCCTCCCACGGCCCGAGCGTGAAGCTGCCCGTGGCGTCCACCGGGTTGAGCACCGGCCAGCCGTGGGCGCGGCCCACCGCCATGTCGTCGGCGCCGAACGCGGGAGCGAGGTGCACGATGCCGGAGCCGTCCGAGGTGGTCACGAAGTCGGCGGTGACCAGCAGGTGGGTGTCGGCGTCCTCAGGGACGGGCACGAAATCGAAGGGGCGCTGGTAGTGGGTGCCGACCAGCTCCTCGGTGGCCACGGTGCGCACCACCTCGGCGTCCTCACCGAGCACGGCCTCGCGGCGCTCGCGGGCCAGCACCAGCAGCTCGCCCTCCACGCCGAAGGCGGAGGTGCGCACCAGCTCGTAGACGATGTCGGCGCCCACGGCGCAGGCGGTGTTGGACGGCAGGGTCCACGGCGTGGTGGTCCACACCACCAGCGAGGCACCCTCCTGCGCCAGGGGACCGTCGGTGACGGGGAAGCGGACGTACACCGACGGGTCGTCCACCTCCTGGTAGCCCTGGGACACCTCGGCGTCGGACAGCGCGGTACCGCATCGACCGCAGTAGGGGGCGACGCGGTGGTCCTGGAAGATCAGGTCACGTTCCCACAGCGCCTTCAGCGCCCACCACAGGCTGTCGACGTAGGTGGCGTCCATCGTGCGGTAGGCGTCGTCGGTGTCGATCCAGAACCCGATGCGTTCGGTCAGCTCCTCGAAGGCGCCGACGTAGCGCAGCACCGACTCGCGGCACTGGGCGTTGAAGGCCTCGATGCCGTAGGCCTCGATGTCGGCCTTGGAGTCGAGCCCGAGCTCGCGCTCCACCTCGAGCTCCACCGGCAGGCCGTGGCAGTCCCACCCGCCCTTGCGCCGCACCGACAGGCCCTTCATCGTGCGGTAGCGCGGGAAGAGGTCCTTGAACACCCGCGCCTCGACGTGGTGGGTGCCCGGCATGCCGTTGGCCGTGGGCGGGCCCTCGTAGAAGGACCAGTCCGGTGCACCCGTGCGCTGGGTGAGGCTGCGCGCGAACACGTCCCGCTCGCGCCACAGCTCGAGCACCGCGGTCTCGAGCGAGGGCAGATCGGGGCGCGCAGCCACCTCCGGCCAGATGCGCGGCCGGTCGGTGTCGGAGACCACCGGCGGCGGGGTCGCGGACAACGACGGTGCCGTGGTCGTTGGCGCGGTGCCCGACGGGGGCGTCGAGGAGGAGGTCTGGTCAGCCATCGTGGTGGTCCTCGGATCGGTGCCGTCCGCTCGGGACGGCGCGTACGCGCTCCCGAGGGACGATCGTCGGCGTGTTCGTCCGCCGGGACCGCGGTACCACCCTCGTTGGCCACCGCCCACCGGGCGGCGACCCGCTCATCGTCGCTGCCGCGCGGTCGGGTTCCCGGTAGGACCGGGGTGCTGTGGGCACCGGGAGTGACCGTCGGCCCGCGTGTCGTGCGGGGCCGTCCACGCCTACGCCCGCGTCCGGCCGGGGGTCGGGCCGCGGTCTCGTCGTGGCCGCTCGGAGGTGATGGCGTGACGGACCCCACCGCCGGCTCCCACCGTCCCGGCTCGCTCGTCGTGGGGCGCTCCGTGGCGCCGCGTCCTCGTCATCGCGTTGGTGCTGTCGTACCCGGTACGACAGCCGCGTCCAGTCTACGGGGTGTGTGCGGTCGGGGTGTGCCGCCGGCCGGGCCAGGCACGCGTCCAGGGTGTTCCGACGGCCGTGGTCGGCCGCGCGGGATCCGCGGCGGTGTCTGCTACCTTCCGCCGCCCTATGGCACGCACACAGCCCACCGAGAAGCAGCTCCGCGCCCGGCGCGAGGAGCTGGAAGCCGAGCGCGCGCAGCTGCTGGACCAGGTCCAGGAGCTCGACGCGGAAGCGGACGTCAACAACTGGCGCGAGGGCGGGTTCGACGACGACCCCGCCGACGCCGGTTCGGCCAGCTTCGAGCGGGAGACCGCCCAGTCGCTGTCCAACCACTCCCGCCGGCTGCTGACCCAGATCGACGACGCGCTGCGTCGCATGGATGCCGGCTCCTACGGCCTGTGCGAACGGTGCGGTGAGGCGATCGAGCCCGAGCGGCTCGAGGCGATCCCCTACGCGACGATGTGCATGGAGTGCAAGCGTCGCGAGGAGACGGGTCGCTGAGACGGTGACCGAGGACCCCACCCCGCCGGCGGGCTCGCCCGGGCAGGGTCGCCCGGACGCCACCGACGCCCCGCTGCCACCCCACCCCCACGCGACCGCGATCGGGTTGGGTGTCGCGGTGTTCCTGGTGGTCCTCGATCAGGCCACCAAGGAGCTCGCCGAGGCGCTGCTCACCCCCGGGGTGTTCGTGCCCTGGCTCGGCGAGCACGTCGGCTGGCAGCTGATCTACAACCCGGGGGGTGCCTTCGGACTGCCGCTGCCGCACTGGGTGTTCCTGCTGGTCACCGTGGGCGTGCTCGTGCTGGTCTCGCGCATCCTGCCGCGCGCCCACACCGCCCTGTCCGCCATCGCCTACGGCATGCTGCTGTCCGGTGCCGTCGGCAACGTCCTCGACCGGCTGTTCCGGCCGGGTGGTGAGGCCTTCGGCAGCGGGTTCGTGGTCGACTTCGTCGCGTGGGGCTCCTTCCCGCGCTTCAACGTCGCCGACAGCGCCATCACGGTCGGGTTCGCACTGCTGGTGGTGGCGTTGTGGCGGGAGGAGCGTGCGGCGGCTGCGCAGGACCCCGATCCCGACGCGACCGAGGACGCGACCGAGGACCCGACCGAGGGCCCGGACGATGACGACGAGCAGCACCGGCCGTGAACCGCTTCGAGGTCACCGCCGACGAGCAGGGCCTGCGTCTCGACGTGCTCCTGACCGGTCGGTTGGAGCTGACCCGCAGTCGCGCTGCCGCGCGGATCGACGCGCAGGAGGTGCGCGTCGACGGCGAGGTGGCGCCGCGCAGCCGACGCGTGCGCGCCGGTGAGGTCATCGAGGTGGCCGATACCACGCCGGCAGCGGTGACACCAGCTCCACCGCTGCCCCCGGTGCGCTACCGCGACGAGCACCTGCTCGTGCTCGCCAAGCCCGCCGGTCTCGTGGTGCACCCCGGCGCGGGCCACCCGGACGGCACCCTGGTCGACGCGTTGGTGGCGGCCGACATCCCGCTGGCGCCGGGCAGCGAGGGGCATCGGCCCGGCATCGTGCACCGCCTCGACCGGGACACCTCGGGGCTGCTGCTGGTCGCCTCGAGCCCCGCGGCCTTCGCCGGGCTCACGGCGGCGCTCGCCGAACGGCGGGTGGCGCGGCGCTACCTCGCCGTGGTCGCCGGGGTCCCCCGCCAGGCGCGCGGGCGGATCGAGGCCCCCATCGGCCGCGACCCCCGGGACCGCACCCGCTTCGCGGTGGTCGCCGGCGGCAGGTCGGCCACCACCCGGTACCGGACCCTGGCCACCTCGGAACTCGCCGACCGGCCGGGGGGCACCAGCCAGCCCGGCGACGTGGCCCTGCTCGCGTGCGCGCTCGGCACCGGACGCACCCACCAGTTGCGCGTCCACCTCGCCGCCCTCGACACGCCCATCCTCGGCGATGCGACCTACGGCGCGCCGCCGTCGTTGTCCCGGGCGGCGGGCCTCACCCGGCCCTTCCTGCACGCCGCGGCGCTCGGGGTCGACCACCCCGTGACCGGCGAGCGCATCGAGGTGTACGAACCACTGCCCGCGGAGCTGCTCCGGGCACTGGAGGCGGCGGGCCTGCCGGTGCCCGAGCCCGCCGAGGTGGTCGGGGCGTGGGGCGACTGACCGCTGCCCGCGCACCGCGTGCCCTCGCGCGCACCTCGCCCAGGCCGCGCCACCTCCACCTCGGTGTCGTGGCCTGCTGCTAGGTTCCCGACCTGCGAACCACAGGCGTGTGGTTCTTCCCCGTCACACGCCCGTGGCCGCGCACGTCGCGCCCGGTCGGGTCCACCACGAGGTGCCGACCGTGGACGCGACCCGGCGTCCGCCGCGGCATCATGCGCTGACGGACCCGGACCGCCGGCGACGCACCGCCGCCGCACCGCCTGAAGCCCGGCGACGACCACAGGGGAGCCCGTGAGCAGCAGCTTCGCCCACCTCCACGTCCACACCGAGTACTCGATGCTGGACGGGGCATCACGCATCGACGAGCTGGTGCGCCACGTCCATCAGGACGGGCAGCCGGCGGTGGCGATCACCGACCACGGGGTGCTGTTCGGGCTGGTCGACTTCTACCGGGCGGCGCAGCGCGAGGGCGTCAAGCCCATCCTCGGCTCCGAGCTCTACCAGGCGGTCGGCAGCCGCCACGAGCAGCGGCTCGGCGGGGCGGACGGCCGGCAGCGCTACTACCACCTCACCGTGCTCGCCCAGGACGACGTCGGCTACCGCAACCTCGTGTCGCTCTCCACCCGGGCCTACCTCGAGGGCACCTGGTACAAGCCACGCGTGGACATGGAGGTCCTCGCCGACCACAGCGACGGCATGATCGTGCTGTCGGGCTGCCTCGGCTCGGAGGTCAACCAGCACCTGCTGGCCGGTGATGATGTCGCCGCCAAGCGCACGCTCAGTGACTTCAAGGACATCTACGGCCCGGAGCGCTACTTCGTCGAGCTCCAGGACCACGGCATCGCCGAGCAGCGCCGCACCTGGCCGCTGCTGGAGAAGCTGGCCAAGGAGCTCGGCCTGCGCACGGTGATCGCCAACGACTCCCACTACACCAAGGCCGAGGACGCCCAGGCCCACGACGCGCTGCTGTGCATCCAGACCGGCTCGAAGATCTCCGACCCCGACCGGTTCAAGTTCCAGGGCGAGGACTTCTACGTCAAGAGCGCCCGGCAGATGCGCGAGCAGTTCGCCGCCTACCCCGACGCCCTCGATGCGACCCTGGACATCGCGGAGCGGTGCGACGCGAGCATCGAGTTCGACCTCGACCTGCTGCCCGCCTTCCCCTGCCCCGACGGGATGAGCGAAGCCGAGTTCCTGCGCCACAAGGTGTGGGAGGGCGCGCGTCTGCGCTACGGCGACCCGGTGCCGACCGCGGTCGCCGAGCGGGTCGAGTACGAGCTCGGTGTCATCGAGCAGATGGGCTTCCCCGCCTACTTCCTCATCGTCGCCGACCTGTGCGAGCACGCGCGGTCGGAGGGCATCCGCGTCGGGCCGGGGCGTGGCTCCGCCGGCGGGTCGGTGGTGGCCTACTGCACCGACATCACCCGCGTGGACCCGATCAAGCACGGCCTGATCTTCGAGCGGTTCCTGAACCCCGCCCGTATCCAGATGCCGGACATCGACATCGACTTCGACGACCGCCGACGCGGGGAGATGATCAAGTACGCCGCCCGGCGGTACGGCGACGACCACGTCGCCCAGATCGTGACCTTCGGCACGATCAAGGCCAAGTCCGCGATCCGCGACGCCGCCCGCGTCCTCGACCACCCCTTCAAGGTCGGTGACGAGCTCGCGAAGATGATGCCGCCGCCGGTGCAGGGCAAGGAGGCGGCCCTGTCGGAGGCCTACGACAAGTCCTCGGAGCTGCGCACCGCCCGGGAGGACCCCACCTACCGCGAGGTGCTCGAGACCGCGGAGAAGCTCGAGGGCCTCAAGCGCCAGCACGGTATCCACGCCGCCGCGGTGGTCATCGGCGCGAAGCCGCTGCACGAGACCGTCCCGCTGCTGAAGACCGACAACGGGGAGATCGTCACCCAGTACGAGATGGGCGCGGCCGAGGACATCGGCCTGCTGAAGATGGACTTCCTGGGCCTACGCAACCTCACCGTCATCTCCGATGCGGAGCGCCACATCGCCGCCAACCGCGGCGTGCAGGTCGACCTCGACGACGCCGAACTCCTCGGCGAGATGGACGATCCCGAGACCTTCGCGATGCTCGGGACCGGCTACACCCTCGGGGTGTTCCAGCTCGACTCCACCGGCATGCAGGCCCTGGTGCGCAAGCTCAAGCCCACCCGGTTCGAGGACATCTCCGCGCTGCTGGCCCTGTACCGCCCGGGCCCGCTGGGCATGGACATGCACATCGCCTTCGCGGACCGAAAGAACGGTCTCGAGCAGGCGGTGTTCGACCACCCGGACCTCGAGCCGATCCTCGGTGAGACCCACGGCGTGATCGTCTACCAGGAACAGGTGATGCGCATCGCCACGGACCTCTCGGGGTTCTCGATGGCGGAGGCCGACGCGCTGCGTAAGGCCGTGGGCAAGAAGAAGCGCGACCTGATGGAGGCGCAGAAGGACCAGATGATCTCCGGGGGCGTGGCCAACGGCTACGACAAGGCCTTCATGGTCAACCTCTGGGGATTGATCGAGAAGTTCGCCGAGTACGGCTTCAACAAGGCCCACACCGTCGCCTACGGCGTGGTCAGCTACCAGACCGCCTGGCTGAAGACCCACTACCCGGTGGAGTACATGGCGGCGCTGCTGACCAGCGTGAAGAACCACAAGGACAACAAGCCGCTCTACCTCAACGAGTGCCGGCGCATGGGCATCCCGGTCCTGCCCCCGGACGTCAACGAGTCAGGCAGCGACTTCACCCCACGGGGGGAGGAGATCCTGTTCGGACTGTCCGCCGTGCGCGGGGTGGGTGAGGGCATCGTCGCTTCCATCGTCGAGGCCCGCACCGCCGAGGGCCGGTTCGAGGACTTCGCCGACTTCTGCGCGAAGGTCGACGGGAGCGTGCTGAACAAGAAGACCCTGGAGAGCCTGATCCTCTCCGGTGCCTTCGCCCGCATGGGCCACTCCCGCAAGGGGTTGCTCGCGGTGTACGAGGGCATCGTCGACGCGGCGCTCACCCGCAAGAAGGCGGAGGCGGCCGGGCAGTTCTCCCTGTTCGACGGACTGGGCGGCGGTGGTGACCAGGCCGAGGAGCTGGGGCTGGAGACGGCACCGGAGATCCCCGCCGCGGAGTACGACAAGGCGCAGATGCTGCGCTTCGAGCGGGAGATGCTGGGCCTCTACGTCTCCGATCATCCGCTGTTCGGCACCGAGAAGGTGCTCGAGGGCTACACCGACGCCACCTGCGCGAGCCTGCGCGAGCGTGAGGACGGCGCGTCGGTGGTGGTCGGTGGGGTGCTCACCGGTCTGACCAAGAAGTTCACCCGCAAGGGCGACACCTACCTCGTGGCAACGCTGGAGGATCTCACCGGACAGGTCGAGGTGGTGTTCTGGCCCGGTACCTACCGGGCGGCGCACGAGGTGCTGGCCGAGGACGCGGTCCTGGTGGTCACCGGCCGCCTGGAGGTCCGCGACGAGGCGGTGAAGATGACCGCGAACAAGGTCTCCGTTCCCGACCTCTCCGAGGCGCTCGGCGCCCCTGTGGTGGTCTCCTTCGCCGCCGAGCAGTGCACCCTGGACGCCGTCCAGCGGCTCAAGGACGTGCTTGCCAACCACAGCGGCGTCGTCCCGGTCCACCTCGAGGTGGTGGCCCCGGACGGTGGACGGCGGATCTTCCGGCTCGGGGACGATCTGCGGGTGGAGCGCCGGCCGGGGCTGTTCGGTGAGCTCAAGTCGGCCTTCGGGCCGGACGCGGTGGACGCCGAGGTGGGGGACCGGACCTACGCCGACGAGCGTGAGGAGGCACCCTGGCGTCGTCGTCGCCAGGAGTCGGAGCTGGCGGGCAGCCGGTAGTCCCGGTNCGGGGAGGGTCCGTTCCNGGCTGTCAGCTCGCCCCGTGCTCGGCCCGGTACGCCGCGATCCGGTCGAGGTCCTCGCCTGTGAGGACGGGCTGTCCGTCCACCTCGGCGTCGGCGAGGTGGTGCACGATGTCGTCGATGGTGGCCAGGGCGACGGTCTCCAGGGTGAACTCCTCGGCCAACTCGTCCAGCGCCGACCGGGAGGAGGTGCCGCGTTCCCGGCGGTCCACACCGACCACCAGCCCCACCACCTCGATGTCCGCCTGCGCACGCAGCATCGGCACGGCGGCCCGGATGGAGGTCCCCGCGGTGGTCACGTCCTCGACGATCACCACACGGTCGCCGTCACGCAGCTGGTGGCCGATGAGCCGCCCGCCCTCGCCGTGGTCCTTGACCTCCTTGCGGTCGAAGCACACCCCGACCTCGCGGCCGTGGTGCTCGGCCAGCGCGATACCCGTGCTGACCGCCAGGGGGATCCCCTTGTAGGCGGGCCCGAACACCACGTCGAACCCGGCACCGAAGGTGTCCTCGATCGTGGCGGCGTAGTAGCCGCCGAGGTGTGCCAGCTGCTGACCGGATCGGTACCGGCCGGCGTCGATGAAGTAGGGCATGCGGCGCCCTGACTTGCCCACGAAGTCGCCGAAGCGCAACACCCCGCAGGACACCATGAAGCGCAGGAACCCGGCGGTGCGTGCGGCGGTCGTGGTCGTCTCCGACATCGCTCAGCGCTCCTGGTGGGTGGTGACGTTGCCGGCACGGTCCGCATCGCCCTCGGACAGCGGCAGCGGGAGCTGCCGGTCCCGAGAGGCGAGCTCCTCCTGGACCCGACGCACCACATCGTCCCAGGCGTGCGCCCGCGGCCCCGGCAGGTGCCGGTTGTAGGGCTGGTCGAACACGATCGCGGTCCGCCCGGCGGCCCGCAGTGACAGGATGTTGGTGGGGGAGTCATCGACGTACAGGTCGGCGCCGACGTTGGGTTTGTCACCGATGAAGCACAGGTCCCGGTAGGGGATCTGGTGGGCGTCCAGCCACGCGGCGGTGTCGGCGGCGGAGGCCTCGTGCGCCCAGTTGAAGATCAGCCGGTGAGTGATGATGCGGATCCACACACCTGCGTCCGACAGCTGCCACAGCGCCTCGGAGACCCCCGGCAGCGGCTCCATCCGCCGGAACATACGGTCCTCGACCACCGCGCGGCGGTGCGCCTCCTCGAACTCCTCGAAGCTCAACCCCCACTGGGAGTAGGCGTCGAGGATCGTCTGGGGCGGCAGCGTCGCGGGATCGAGGCCCCGCTGGCGCGCCACCGACGCACGGAAGGCGCCCTCGTAGTCCGCGCACACACCGTCCAGATCGACGCCGAGGACGATCGGTGTGGTGGTCGTCATGCGCGCTCCTGACCCGGCTGCGTGGGGTCCGACACCCTGACGCTAACGCGCCGACACGCGGTGCGTGCGCAGGTGCGGGCCACGCTGCGTTCCCGGGTGACGGCGCACCACCAACTAGGCTGATGGTTCTGCCCCGTCCAGGCGGGCACCCCAGAGCCACCGGAGTGCAGATGTCCCTGCCCGAACTCGACCCGGAGCAACGGCGCGCGGCACTCGCCAAGGCAGCGGATGCGCGGCGCGAACGGGCGGAGGTCAAGCAGCAGCTCAAGGCCGGTGCGATCAGCCTCGACGCGGTCATCGCCGCGGCTGACGACTCCGAGGCGTTGGCCAAGATGCGCGTCAGCGAGGTCCTGGCGTCGATGCCGGCGGTCGGGCCGATCAAGGCCGAACGGATGATGGAGCAGCTGCGCATCGCAGCCAGCCGTCGCATCCGCGGCCTCGGTCCACGCCAACGGCAGGCCCTGTTGGACGCCTTCTCCTCGCGTTCATGACGGTCCGCCCCGCACGGCGTGGCCTGCTCGTGGTGATCGCCGGACCTTCAGGCGTCGGCAAGGGCACCGTCCACGCGCGGGTGCGTTCCCTGCTCCCCGACGCGGTGTTGTCCGTCTCCGCGACCACCCGGGCGCCCCGTGACGGCGAGGTCGACGGCGTCCACTACCACTTCGTCAGCCCCGAGCGGTTCCAACAGCTGATCGAGGACCACGCGCTCCTCGAGTGGGCGGAGTACGCCGGCAACCGCTACGGCACCCCGGCCGAGCCGGTCGCGACCGCCGTCGCCGCCGGCCACGTCGTCGTGCTCGACATCGAGCTCCAGGGTGCGTTGCAGGTCCGGGAACAGGACCCCGGCGCGCTCCTGCTGTTCCTCGTGCCCCCGAGCTTCCAGGAGCTCGAACGCCGACTGCGCGCCCGCGGAACGGAGGAACCTGCGGCCCTCGAGCGGCGGCTCGCCCGCGCGCGCGAGGAGCTCGATCAGGCCCACCGTTTCGATGTCACCGTCGTCAACGACGACCTCGACCGGTGCGTCGCCGAGGTGGTGGCGATCATCGAGCAGGCCCGGCACGAGCCCGTGTGAGCTCAGGGCGCGACGTGGGGTGCGTGCTCCGCGGCCGCGTCGCGGATCTCGAACATCCGCTGCGGCGGGAAGCCGGCGGTGCTGGCGACGAGGTTGGACGGCACGGCACGCCGACGTCGCTCGTAGGCAGCGACCTCGAGGTTGTACAGCCGCCGTGCCGCGGCGATGCGGTCCTCGGTCTCCACCAACTGGCGCTGGAGGTCGCGGAACAGGACGTCGCTGCGCAGCTCGGGGTAGGACTCGGTGACCGCGAGCAGGCTCGTCAGACCCTGGGTGAGGGCGTCCTCGGCCCGGGCCTGCTGTTCGATGGGCACATCGCGCGGCACCGCGGCGATCGCCCGGGCGCGCGCGTCGGTGACCTGATCGAACACGCCGCGCTCGTGGACCGCGTAGCCCTGGACCGTTCCCACGAGGTTCGGGACGAGGTCGTGGCGGCGCTGGAGTTCACCCTCGATGTTCGCCCAGGTGGCGTCGATCGACGCCCGTTGGGCCACGAACCGGTTGTAGGACACCACGGCCAGGACCAGCAGGATGAGCACCGGTGTGACGGTGATGAGCAGCGGTTCCATCTACCGGTCCCATCCTGTGGGTGGCGGTTCCGACCGGTCGGCCTCGTTCGGTCGGAGCGCACGCCAGAAGCTGTGGGGGATCCCACGCAGCAGACGCCTGAGGTCCTGTACCAGGGCAGGGTAGGTCCGTACCACCCCCGCGAGGCTCGTGTCCTGGTGGTCCGGCGTACCGGACAGCGCCAGCAGGTCGTCGCTGAACTCGATGCTCCGCCCGGTGAAGGAGGTCACCAGCACCTCCTGCAGCTGCGCGCTGAGCAGGCGCACCACCAGTTCACGGTCCCGGCCCTCCACCCGGAAACGCCGGTTGAAGGCGTCCGACTCCAGCTGCGCGCCACCCCGGGTCAGTCCGATCCGTCCGAGGATCGACTCCGGTCCGATCGACACCGATCGGTGCGTGTGCACGGGCAGTTGGCAGAGGACGACGAGTTCGCGCTGACGCTCGTAGGAGGTGGTGGACATGCCGCGGCTGTTGCGACTCCGGCGCCGTCGCTCGTGGAACCACCGGAAGCAGGCCACCTCGCACACCACCGCCTGGCCGTCCACCTCGAGCTCGAGCGGACCGCCCACCGCCTGCTCTACCCCGTAGCGACGGTCGCCGCGGGGCATGGCGGCGAAGCGGCCCACGAGCATGTCCGGCCGTACCCCACAGGGCCAGGCCTGACGGTGCCACCCCGCGTGCCGCCCGAGGAAACGGGCCAGGGCGGCCTTCTCCTGCCGTCGCTGCCGTTCCTGCACCGCCCAGGCGGCGAGCAGGACGACGGCTCCGAGCACCAGGATGACCCAGAAACCCGGGCTCGACGCGGTCGCGGTCGTGGGCACGTGGCAGCGGCCTCCAGCATCGGCACGTGCCCAACGCTAGTGAACGAGGCCAGGCTTGAGCGGGAACGACGCACAGGGGTACGCTTCCGGGCGTCACCGGTCGGGGTCATCGTCGCCCTGGCGCCCTCCGGGAGCCGCGCGTTCGTCGTGCTGCGGGCGGGCAGCACCCGCACCGCAGTAGCCGCGCACCCCGTCACCGACGCCGCAACGAGCCACAAGTACACCGTGAGCCTTCGGGCCCAGCGACGCAGGGAAGGCACCGTCATCGCACGCATCGACGACCTCATGGACAAGGTGGAGTCACGGTTCCACCTCGTGCACCTGTCCGCGAAACGGGCCCGGGAGATCAACGGCTACTACGCCCAGCTCGGTGAGGGCATGGGGGCCTTCGTGCCGCCGCTGTTGACCACCGACACCAACAAGCCGCTCTCGATCGCGCTCGAGGAGATCGCCCAGCGCAAGATCGAGGTGGCTGCGACGCCCGAACCGGCGCCGGAGGACGACGGCCTCACCGTGATCGAGACCGTGGAGTCCGACGACCAGGACGAGCCGGCCTGAACGTGTCGACGCCCCCGGACGGCGCCCGCCTGCACGGCGCCCGCGTCCTGCTGGGGGTCACGGGCGGTATCGCCGCGTACAAGGCGGCCCCGCTCGCACGTCTGCTGGTCCAGGCAGGCGCCGAGGTGGATGTCGTCCTCACGCGTGGAGCTGCGCGCTTCGTCGGCGCGGCGACCTTCGAGGGCATCACCGGCCGTACCGTGGGCGCAGAGGTGTGGGAGGACGTCGCCGGCGGTACCCACGTCGCGCTGGGTCGGGCCGCTGACGTGGCCGTGGTGTACCCGGCCACCGCCCACACCCTGGCCAGGCTCGCCGGCGGGCTGGCTGACGACCTGCTCACCACCACGCTCCTGGCGGCGACCTGCCCGGTGGTGGTGGCCCCCGCGATGCACACCGAGATGTGGCAGCATCCGGCTACCCAGGATAACGCCGAGCTGCTGCGCCGACGGGGCGTGCGGCTGATCGGCCCCGCTGACGGCGCGCTGATGGGTGGCGATGCGGGTCCCGGGCGGGTCGTGGAGCCCGA
>SL_7KL_010_BRINEDRAFT_10001074_pt1 | contig 13047 bp, 17 predicted proteins | sample SodLak_010_BRINE_FD_10663 | JGI IMG/M metagenome (IMG submission 10663)
GCTATGAATGTATAATCTTCATATGTGTAATTTAAAATAGATTTATCTATCGAACTTACTGTAAAGAAATAAGGGAAAAACACAAGATATGAAGAACCAATCACAAAAGAACGAAGATAATGTTTCCAATTATTCGATATCATTTTATATATTCCCTATAAAAAGAATACATAGTAATCATTATAAAATTGAATTTAAAGATTTAAATATAGAATTATATATAGTTTCCTTCTATTGAAATAGAGAGAATCATTATTTCAATACTATGAATGATTATGATGATTTTATGAGTCCCAACTTAAGAATTCTAAATAGCAATGTAATTAAAAAAAATAATAAAAATATATTTTATCCAAATATGAAAGAAGAGGATAGAGTTCAAGCATGGAGAAATATGACACAATATGAAAAAGAATATTTATTTGGGAATGATTATCTTGAAAATAAAGAAGAAAAGAAAAGTTATTTTCAATGGTTGTATTGGTTATACGGACCAGAACCAGGACAAGACATTGATATTCTAGATAATGGATTAGAACATTTGAATGAATGTATAAAGAGTGAGTTTAAAATGTGGTTAGATTATGGAAATTATTATGTTGAACCTCAAAGAGATGATGAAGTAGAAGAACACTTTTATAAACGTTCTCTCTCTGCCTTGTTGTTCCAGTTCATACAACAAGTTGCAACAAAGCAGAACTCATTTATTGATAATTACTATAAAAGAGTTATTGATTCTTCCAGAGTGTATAATATGATGTATAAAGAAGCTATGGAAAAATATATTAGAGAGAATATTGTGGATTACAACTTCTCCTCAGACTTGGATGAAGCCTTGAAGGCGGATAGGAAACACTTGGAAATATTACATTCACAACAAGAGAGAGAAATGAGTAGATTTTCATCATCTCGTTATTTCAGCGTAGATAAACAGAGATTATTAAATAAATATAAAATAGTAAAACTATGTAAATATAAAAATACCATAAAATTATACTTGAAATGGTATATAACGTGTTATATGAAAAATGAATATAAATATATCTTGACTAATCAAGAATGGTGGAAAAAGTATTGTGTTTGATAAATAATAATTACATAGTATGCTATACTTTTTGAAATTTAAAACGCCTACTTCTTTTTATTTGATATACTAAAACACGAATTTGTTTATGAAATTTACAAGCTTCTTAATTTATTTTTTGTTTACACCTTTGGAAATTTAAAACGCCCACCAGGAACGTTCTTCTTTACAATTTTCTGATAACTTAACTCTCATTAATAAATATATTGTGTATTATATTTAATAATTTTTATTTATAAATTATAATATATAAAATTGAAATATAACTAATAATTAACTAAATTAGTTAAAAAAATAATATTTAAGTAATACATAATATGCCTACTTATACTTGTGACCGTTGTTTAAAAGAGTTTTCTCAAAAATCACACTACACCACACATCTAAAACGAAAAAAACCTTGTCAAAATAATAAGAGTAAGATAGAAGAAGTTGTTGAGAAAATGGTGAATGAAAAAATAGACAATAGTTTACATAAAAAATTGATTTATAAAAATAAGAATAAAATTACACAAACCAAGGATACTATGGAAACACCTAATATCGAAATTAAAAATATGGATGGAATGACATTTTTGAAAACAATAAAAAATAATAGTATTGATTTAATATTAACAGATCCACCATACTTGATATCTCGTGATAGTGGAATGAATACACATTATAATAATGTCAAACTAAACGAAAAAAAAAATATAAAATTTATGAAAACAGAAACTGAATGGGAAGAATATAAATTATCTAACAAAGATATTAAATTTAGTGATAGACAAAAAGAAAACTTTTTGAAATATGGAACAATATATGGTAAAAAATATTGTGTTAAAACTGATTATGGAGATTGGGACAAAGAATTTACAATTGAAAATCTTAATAATTTTATAGAAGAATATTATAAGAAATTAAAAAAAGGCGGGACTTTAATAATGTTCTTTGATATTTGGAAAATAACAATATTGAAGGAATTATTTGAAAAATATAATTTTAAACAAATTCGGTTTATCGAATGGATAAAAACAAACCCTCAACCATTAAATTCAAGTGTAAATTATCTGACAAATTGTCGTGAAATAGCATTACTAGGTGTTAAGGGTGGTAAGCCCACATTTAATAGTAAATATGATAATGGTATATATATGTATCCATTACAAGGTGGGAAAAAGCGATTTCATCCTACTCAAAAAAGTTTAGAATTATTTGAAGAGTTAATAAATAAACACTCAAATGAAAATGATACTGTAATGGATACATTTCTTGGTGGTGGGACAACCGCATTTGCTTGTAAAAACACAAAACGAAATTTTAAAGGATGTGAAATATCAAAAGAATATTATGATAAAATAAAATTATAAAATTTATGTGGTTTTATAAATAAATGATTTCTTTATATGTTCCATAAATGCGATTGGGTCATACCAATATGTTCCTTTTAAACCATTTTTGTCATTTAGATTAATTGATTCATCGCCAAATATAAAATCTATATTAAATATTTTTAATTGTGGTATATTTGTTGCACCATAACGTTTCTTGTTTTCTTTTGTGTATTTACAAACCTGACGTTTCTGTAAATTACAGTGATTACATAAACATTGAAAATCATCAATTTTTTGGGTATTAACATTTAGTACATCGGGATCATTGTATAGGTCATTTTTGTGATCTATAACTAAATTACTTTTTGAACCACAACCAGTTTTATAATGATAATTTTTTATATCTTGTCGTATATTTCGTTTGTTTATATTTTCATTATTATATATATCAAATCCATTAGTCCTTATTGCTACTACTGTTCGTTTATCAGTTTTCCTTTCCCATATAAATCTACAATCATTAAAGAATTTCCCATGGCGACAATTACCATTGTTTGTTAATTTTAAATTTGTATTTGATAGTTCATTACGTGTTTTCCATTCAGAAATTCCATATTTATTTGGTTTAAATATTTTATCTACTGATTTTTGTTTTTTTGTTAATTTTTTATATGATTTATTCATGATATTTTTTTTTCTTCGCCATATTAATTGTATTTTAATAATACTTTCCATATTTTCATTATAGTACTCTAATTTATCACAAAAGCATTCTTTATTTGTACTACTTTTGTTACATTCTTTACATATTACATTTAATTTCTTCTTTTTAATTTTTTTAGGTTTAGTAATTATGTTTGATGTTGTGCTATCCATAATGAATTGTTATTTCTTATAATTACTTTTAGATTATTTAATTTCAATTTTATCCAATTACTTAAATCAATTTTATAATGATTAAAAATACTTATCATTATAAAATATAATATGCCTAAACATAAAAGCGAAGATTATAAATTAAGTGCTGTTAATTACTACTTAACTGAAAATTTTAATCAATTACAAACGTGTAAAATATTCAAATGTAGTCGTCGTAGTTTAATGTGTTGGGTTAATAAATACAAGCAAACAAGTGAAATATTAAGACAAAATAGAATACCAGTAGCATACAAATTACAAAATGATAAAGTAAAATATATTCTAAAACTTATTGAGAATGATAAAAAAAATACTTTACAGCGTCCCTTATCATTTATAACGTGGGCGTTTTAAATTTCCAAAGGTGTAAATATATTGAGTATTATAAGTATTAATGAAGTAAAATAGCTAAAATCTATTTTAGTACTATATGATATACCAATATACACTTGTCATTGTTACTTAAAAGAGTTTTCTCTATGAGTAAAATAGAAGAACTTGTTGAAAAGATGGTTAATGATAAAATAGATAATTCTTTAAATAAAAAATTGATTAATAAAAATATAAATTTAATATTTCAAAGACAAAATAAAGTTAATATGGAAAACCAAATCACATTCGATAGTGAGTATAATATTATTAAAAATTATTATAATAGAGTATTAAACAAAGATAAAACACTAGTGGAAACAAGTAATGATGAACCAACACCAATTGAATGTGTTGAAGAAATGATTTCAAAAATACCAGAAAGTTTTTGGAAAAATAAAAATATTAAAATATTAGACCCTTGTTGTGGTTGTGGAAATTTCCCATTTGTAATATATTTTAAACTATTAAAATATCATTCAAAAGAGCATATATTAGATAATATGTTATATTTTAATGATTTGAATAAAAAGCGTTTAGATGTTTTACAAAAGTTATTAAATAGAGATAGAATAAACATATACAATAGAGATTATTTGGAAATTAACTTTGATATTAAATTTGATTTAATTGTTGCAAATCCTCCTTATGCTAAACTTTTACCAAATGGAAAACGAGCATCAAAAAATCATAATTTAATTGGATTATTTATTAAAAAATCATTTACACTATTACACGAAAACGGATTCTTACTATTTATAACACCAGATAATTGGATGTCTTTTGCTGATAGAAATACTTTAATCACTGAATTAACTAATAAACAAATTCATTATATTAATATACATATAGCAAAAAAATACTTTAAAAAAATTGGTTCTTCTTTCGTATGGTATTTAATAGAAAATACAAAATATTATAAAGATATTAATATAGAAGGTATTTGGAAAAATAAAATATATAGAGATATTGTTAAAAGTCAAGAACGGAAATATATTCCTTTATTTTATAATTCTTTAATACAATCCATACTATCTAAAACGATTGATTGTGATAATAAAAAATTTAAAATAGAAACAAGTAGTGATTTACATAAATATACAAAAAAACATCTAATTTCAAATGTTAATAATGAAAAATTTAAATATAGATTAATACATACACCAAAACAAACTGTATGGTCGTCCAGACCACACAAATTTCAAGAAGGTTTTAAAGTGTTTATTTCTACAACTTCTTATTATGGAACTTTTGTAGATAATTGTGGAATGACACAGTCAATCGCATTTATACGTTGTAAAGATAAAGAAGAAGCAACTACTATATCACAAGTTCTAAATCATCCAGTGTATAGATTTATTAATAATATTTGTAGATATGGAAACTTTAATAATATTCGAATTTTACAAAATTTTCCATATAGTAATAACTATGAAAAAACATATGATATATTTAACATTACAAAAGAAGAAGAAAAATTTATTGAAGAAAATTTATAATTGAAATAATATATTATAAATAGATATTACTTATAATTTGGATCACAATTATCACATAATAATGGTAAAGAACCAGTTAATATCTTATATTTTTTTATACAAATTGTTTCGTAAGCATGAAATGTTTGTGCAATTATTATTGTATCTTCTCCTAAAATATTCATATTAAATTTTGATACTGGTAAATCCCAAACATAAATATTCCATTTGTTATTTTTATTCATAATTAAATCATTTTCAATAGTATGGTATAAATAAGCGTTTGTTACGCTCATCTTGCCAGGATATGGTGTTCCATCCTTCTTTTTACGTTGTGGTACATAATATCCACAACAATATGAACTCCAACGACCTTTCATACCATCACGTGTTCCTCCAATTTTAATTATGTATCCATTTACTGTTATTATATAAATAAACTCTTTTTTAATATTCCATAATTCTTTGTTTACTAATTCAATATCTAACGTACCCTGTCGTTTATTAGACAAATCTAAAATTATTTTTGCGATTTCTCTGAATACATCTCCACATTTATTATTGAAATCTTGTATTGTTATTTTTAAATCTTCATTTTTAATCATCTTACTCCAAATTTTACGTGCTTCTTTTCCATTCATTAGTTTGTTATATTCATTTTCAGTTAAATTATTACTATATATACTTTTTTTGTGTATATAATTTCTACATATGAATTGTATTTTAATTATACTTTCAATATTTTCATTATAGTAATCTAATTTATCACAGAAGCATTCTTTTTTTGTACTACTTTTATTACAACCATTACATATTAAATTTAGTTTTTGGGGTTTAATAATTATGTTTCTCTTTGTATCATTCATTATCAATATTTTCAACTACCTTAGATGATTTGATTTAAATCTACTCAATTACTTAATTCAATTTTATAATGATTAAAATACTTATCATTGTAAAATAAATATTCAAAGATGTAAAACTTATTTTTTATTAGGAATATTATCTTTAATAAATGATTCTAATTTAGTGATGTAAGGTTTGCAATCATAATACGTAGCAAGATAAACACCACAACCAAAACATAAAGCACTTCTTATAAAACAATGACACATATATATATTCTCTTTATATTTCATTATCACTTGCAATTTTATCTATTTTATGTTGTATAATTTCTCTCTTTACATTCATCTGTTGAAGGAAATGGATTCCTAATGTAGGAGTGATTGCTAATGTATTTGCATAAGTTCGATAACTCAAACAACATATATTAGATAATTTATTAAATCGTATTGTATACCACCAATAAGAAGGAATATGTATAATATCACCCTTTTTCAATTCTACTTCAAGTATTTTAATTTTATCCAATGATTTTTTATATTTTTCTTGAATCTCCCATAAATTTATTGGACTTTTGGTTTCTAAATGAAGATAATCCGTTTCATAATCCAGATATTTAGTATAATTAGGTGCAATTAGTTTTATCGTGCATTCTCCTTGTGTTACTAAATAATAATTTCTATAATTTAGATTATATCGTAGAGGTGTAGAACTATCTATACTACCACTTAATATATCATAGATACATCTGGATACAAAAGGCGGTCGCAAGAAATAATCATTATATTGTAAGATTTTATTTAATCCAGTTTCATTTAAAAACTCACCATTATTTTCAGTAATATATTTTTTATCCTTGTCTTGTAAAAATAACTCTATTGATTCTCTTAAAATAAAAGGTATATAAATTTCATTTTTATCATCTTTTTCTTGTTTTGTATTCCTTAAATAAATATCAAAAGCACCATACTGATCTACAATATTTGTTAAATTAAACTCATCCACTATCTTATCATTCTCAAATTTAAAAAGTAAAGGTTGTTTTAAATCACATACTTCTTCTAATTTATCTTTACTTGGTTTATCAATCTCATATATTTCTAAATCATTACTTGTTTTAATGTGAAAATAAATATGCAAATAAAAAAATAAAATAATGATAAAAACTATTGTAAAATATAATATATTCATTAACTTATTACTAATGAATATATTAAATATATTATTTTAACTTATTCTTTTTCTTCTTGCTCTTCTTGCTGTTGTTCCTCCTCATGCTCCTGTTCCTCTGGTTGTTCTGGCTCTTTCTCTTTAATTTGAATGGCTACCTCTTCATCATTTCTTGCAACTTCTTCTCTATTTGGATTTCCATCCAAAACTTGTTGTTTAAAACGAAGGAATTCAATGTTATGGGATATATACAAATCTTTCAATCGATTGTAATCTTTCATTATATTATGTATTGTATCTTTTAGGTATAATGTTTCTTCTTTCATTTTTTCAATCTCTTCATTATATTTATTTCTATGTTGTGTATATTCCTCCTTACTTAAATTTGTATTTACATTTTTAGTATTAGTTTCTCCTTCATTATTTGTTGTAGTACTTTCATTTCCCTCAAGAGCCTTTATTCTCAATTCATGATTTTTCAATATTGTTACAATAGAGTTTGACATTTATAATATAATTAAATAATAATCTTTATATTATTTTAATTTCTAATTTTAATACATATAATAAAATGGAATTTCTTGAAGATACATCATCCAGCACAAAGCAAACTTTAGGATTTATGGAACATGTAATGAAATATGATACACATACTAAAAATTATTTAGTAAATACCATTCAATACACTTTACTTTCTATATTACCTGTAGTTTTACTAAATAAATTCGTTCAATACATGATACCCAAAGCAGATGAAAGTAAAGGAAATATGGAAATCGGTATAGAGATCATATCTCAATTAGGTATCATTTATATTGGGTTATTCTTAATCCATAGAATAGTATCTTATGTCCCTATTCTATACAATAATGCTAATTTTGATGATTTAAATTTAATTTCTTTCACTTTACCATTTTTAGTAATAATACTTAGTTTCCAAACAAAATTAGGTGAAAAAGTAGATATATTATACCGACGTTTAGTACACTATTGGACCGGTGTTGAACCTCCAAGATACCAAGATGAAGAACATGATGATTATAATGAACCCCAAGAACCAAAAGTACACGTGAGACAACCAATACTAAAAAATAATGATAGACATATAGAATTACCTGATTATGAAGAGAGAGAGAGAACAACACAACCACAAGCTCCTCCTCCTCCAAGAAATGATATGAATGACAATCAAACGCAACAATTTCAACAGGGTATGGGACCTACACAACAAACACAACCAAATTTCGATGCTATGATTGAACCCATGGCTGCAAATGAAATGACCGGTGGTTTTACTTCTTTTTAAATAATTAAATAATATAAGGATAAGTATATATTATTCAATTATGAATAACCAAACCATAGATGAAAATATAGAAGAACTTTTGAATATACTTGATAATGAAAATTATGATAATATTGTAAAATATACAAATGCAAGTATCAAAAAACAGAAGAATAAGATTCTACAAGAATTAGGATTGAACCGTTCTCTCTTAAAACAAATGCATTCAAAACTAGAAGAGTATCGTTATATCTGTGATTTGAGTGATTTACGATATGGTTCTTATATTCGTTGGATTCCTTTAAAAAATGAAGATAATATCTATTTAACAAATGGTGGTATAGTAATTGATATTAAAATATTGGATTGTATTCATATTGTATGTAAAAACAATCGTAATTTTATTATCCAATTCAAATTTGATGAGGCACTTATCTTTCAAAAAATAAGCGACCAAGAATATGTTATCTTAAATATATTGGATTATCTAAAGAAGAATAATATTCAATTAAATGATGATAAATAAATAGATATATTTAATATAACAGAATATGAAATATATCGTATTTGACCTTGATGAAACCGTGGGATATTTCGTTCAACTTGGATTTATTTATGGTGCTTTTGAAAAATATATTCATCGTGATTTACATTTACACGAAAAATTCTTTCTCTTTGATACATTCCACGAAATGTTTCGTCCAGGTATATTTAAGATATTTAATAAAATAATCAGAGAGAAAGAGAAACAAGATATATGTGTTATCTTATTTACAAATAACCAAGGACCACCTTCATGGGCGGATACAATCATAAAATATATCCATCAAAAATTAGAATATAAACTTTTTGATAGAATTATCGGTGCTTATAGAGTTCGTGGTATTATTCGTGAATCATTACGAACAGGTGATGATAAACGTTATAAAGATTTTAAAAAAATAGTTGATATTAACGATTCCATCCCTGTATTATTCTTTGACGACCAAGTTCATTATAATATGTTGAATTCTAATGTATCTTATATTCTTATTGAACCCTATAAAAAAGTATATAGTATTGAAGATATCATAAAGAGAATTCAAATGAGAATACCCATACATAAAAACAGTGAATTAATTGAATTGTTAAATCAATTTAACTATTCTTATTTACAAATTATGACACCTTCAACACAATATAATAAACAACAAGAAAAAGTTATTGATTATCATATTACACATTTTTTATCTTTAGAGAATTAATTATTTCTTCTTGGTGTTTCTCTTCTTCTTGGTCTTTCTTTTTGGAACTCGTCTTCTTCCAGTTCCGTGTTTTTTAACTGCTTTTTTGGCGAGTTTTAATGCTCTACTATCTGGCCTACAAGTTCTCTCTAAAATATCAAAATCAACTGCTGCAGATTTAGCTCCTGTGATAGCCGAGGCAAGACGTGCATAAGCCCAAGAATGAGGTGTTTGATTCGGTCTCGAACCAGAAGAATAATACGCACCTTTTCCTCTGGCAAGAATTTCTTTCATTCCTTTCATAGAACATCCTGTTCGTCGTGCTAATTTAAGACTTGGTTTTAATGTAGTAATATCATACTCTTCTTTAGCATTACGAATATGAGGCGAACCTCTTGATTGAAATGAAGGAACTTTCTCTCTTATATGATATTCACCTTTTTCATATTTCTCTCTTGATTTCATAATCTCTCTTGCTTGTTTCTCTCTATCTTCATCTTCTAAATGTTTAGGAATATATTTTTTTGGAAGCTTCATTATATAAATAAATTGGTATAATAATTTCGGTAATAAGAATTTAAAAAGTCAAAGACCATATAAAACCCTCCACTAAAAGCAATTTTATGATGATGTTTTTGTATCTCTTCAATTGGTATTATTGGATTATATGTAATCATTAAAATAATACCAATAATTAAACGAAAACTATTATGAATAATATCAACGTACTCATTTGGTGTTTGATACAAATTTAAAACTGATAATATGTAAATTAAATAAATAGAAGTTAAAAATAAATAATATAAATAAAACTGAATTGTTGTAAATTTCATTTATATTATATCATAATATTTGTATTTTTTATTTTATCTTTATATATACTTAAGGTTCTTGCACTTGCATCTGTGCTATTTTCAACAAAACGAGGCATCCAATATTCTGGAATTACATTCTCACACCCTTTATAAAAACCAGAATACACATTGAAATAATAATGTTGTTCTATTGTTCTCGGAAACATCGTTTTACAATTCTTAGTATTGATAAGATTCATATTTATTTTATCTATATTTTTCTCTACATATTCTTGGATAATTTCATACCACGATTTACAATGACTGGATACACCATCACTAAACGCTTCTTTCGTTCTCCAAAGCACTTCTTCTGGTAATAAGTTCTTCTCTGAAAATGCCTTTCGTAATAAATATTTTTCGCAATGTTTTTTGGTTGTTTCATAACGTATTTCACACGGTATTGATAAATAAGTCTTTACAAAGTTTGGATCCAAAAAGGGTGTTCGTGGTTCTAATCCATTTGAAGAAATAGACCTATCCGACCTTAATACATCATAATAATGTATATTTTTTAATAACCTTTTACATTCATTATCAAAACTCTCTTTATCTGGAGACATATGGAAATATAAATACCCTCCACATACCTCATCTGAACCATCTCCATTAAATATCACTTTTGCATCACTATGTATCGAAATATATTCAGATATTAGATAATTTCCTACACTTGCACGAACCGTTGTTGTATCATAACTTTCAATGTTATATATTACTTTTGGAATACTATTCAGAAAATCTTCTTCACTAACAATAACCTCTGTATGTTTCGTCTTTAAGTATGAAGCCACCTTTCTTGCATATTTTAAATCTTCTGAACCTTCTAACCCAATACTATATGTCTCCAATATATTTTGTTTATGTGATTCATCAATCACTTTTTTAACTAAAGATGTAATTAAACTACTATCCAAACCACCGGATAATAGACACGCAATCGGTCTGTCTGTAGTAAGAACACGCTTACGAACCGAATTATATAATGAAGTATATATAGAATCATACAAACTATCTTCTTCTATATTCTTACCAATAATATTGTCTACATTATAATAAATATTATTCCTCTTCATTTCTTCCCATACATTTTTATCGTTTGTAGAATAATGAGAGAATGAACCAGGTGTAAATTGAGATGTAGAGAGAACACAAACATTCCCTTGCGAACATACACTTTTTAATTCTGAGCTAAATCCAAATAACACATTGTCAAATCCAGAAATCATAATACTCCATTCATATAAAGGACGAACACCAAAAGGGTCTCTTGCTACATACATATGTTTTTTATTTTCTCGTTCATCAATAAGAACAAACGAAAATACACCATCAAGAAGTTGCAATGTTCTCTCTATCCCATACATTTTATACATATGAAGAATAACTTCACAATCACTATCTGTTCTTACATTTAGATTATGTTTTTGAATCAACTCTTTATAATTATATATTTCACCATTACATATAAGTTTAATATCATCTATATTAAATGGTTGATTAGAGTTTTCATTTAATCCATTAATTGCAAGTCGATGAAACCCAAGTGTATAGCACCGTTCATCCATGTTGTATGATTTTAACGTACTATATTCCGGTCCTCGAAGTCTTCCTTTCATAAAAAGCGGATAAAGAACCTTTTGAATTTTTTCTTTATCCTTTTTTAATACATCGAAAATAGAATAAATCCCACACATAACTATAGAAAATTACTTGTTTTTAATATAGTAAATTGTAAATACTTCTCTTTATAATAATATTCTTGAATATATATATATGAATCAATTATCTAATGGATTATATTATTGCAATAATAAGAAACTGGATACAATGAACCATAATATATTTAACAGAAATATATCTTCTCAACCTCTTCATAATGAATATTTTACACGACCTTCTTTTACACGTCGTGTATTATTTCCAACTATAGATTGTCATCAACCCTCAAAAACGAAATGTCAATCCAACAATGAAATATATTCTCAACATAAAATGTTTAACCCTGGTGATAGTGCTCCTTTCTCTGGATGGGCGTCTTCTATTGATGATGATTCCAGATTAAAAAATATATTTATGACTAATCAAAAGTGGTGCGATCAGACTATTTTTATTCCTTCCAGCGGAAGTTCTCTCTATACAACAAAACAACAAAAAACATTTACCGACCAAAGTCGTGTTATAGAACAAAAAGAGAGAATACAAGAACAACATCCATTCTTATTTAGAAATGATACATTAGTATGTAAGCACACACAAACAAAACCAGCATCTTATTCTAGATATAAGGATGAGTTCGGTAATTCATTATTTTATAATCATACAAGACAACAATTACGAGAAATACCTATGTCTAGTATGAATTTTTGTAAATAAGGAAATAGTTTAATAGAATAAACATATTTATTATAGTATATTATGACTGATATGTTTACAGATAATATTGATAATTATATTATTAATCACCAATATATTCAACATATACAGAGAGAAAACAAAGAAAT
>SL_7KL_010_BRINEDRAFT_10001076_pt1 | contig 13034 bp, 14 predicted proteins | sample SodLak_010_BRINE_FD_10663 | JGI IMG/M metagenome (IMG submission 10663)
AGGCGCAAGCAAGCAAGTGCCTTGAACATGAAAACGCCCGCGCCTCGCGTCGCCTGAGGGGCGTGCAAGGGCGGGCGGGTGGGCACGCCGCTCAGGCGGCGCGAGGCGCGCGGGCTTACATGCGCGCGGCCACGTTTTCCCAGTTCACCAGCTTGTCGAGGAAATTCGACAGATAGGCCGGGCGCTTGTTGCGGAAATCGATGTAGTAGCTGTGTTCCCACACATCGCAGCCCAGAAGTGCCGTCTGCCCGAAACACAGCGGGTTCACGCCATTCTCGGTCTTGGTCACTTTCAGAGAGCCGTCCTTGTCCTTGACCAGCCAGCACCAGCCCGACCCGAACTGCCCGGCACCCGCAGCGGAGAACTCTTCCTTGAACGCATCGACCGAGCCGAATGCCTCGACCAGCGCCTTTTCCAGCTCGCCCGGGATCTTCGCCTCGCCCGGGCCCATCATTTCCCAGAACTGCACATGGTTCCAGTGCTGGCTGGCATTGTTGAAGATACCCGATTGCGCCACGGCGCCCGACTGGTAGGTGCCGGTGATGATATCCTCGACCGATTTGCCTTCCCATTCGGTGCCCGCGATCAGCTTGTTGCCGTTATCGACATAGGCCTTGTGGTGAATGTCATGGTGGAATTCCAGCGTCTCGGCGCTCATGCCAAGACCGGCCAGCGCGTCATGGGCATAGGGAAGATCGGGAAGGGTGAAAGCCATTGGTTTTCCTCTTGTGTCAGATGTGACGATATGCCCTGAATAAGAGCCTTTGGGGCACCAAGGTCAAGGGGCGGGCGGGAAATTCCCCGCGCAGCCCGTCATTGATACAGGGCCGGGTCCGACCCCGGCGCGGCAGCCCCGGCCAGGAGGTCGAACATGTAACCCGCCACAGAGCGGAAGCAGATCACCCGGAACTGATCCTCCTTTAACACAAGGATCGCGGCGGCCACCTGTGCGGCGCGGCTGCGGCGGATGTCGCCGGGCTGCAGGGTCGCGAAATCGACCGGGCAGAGCTTGGCCAGAACATCGCGCACCCGTGGCCCCGANAGATCGAACACCGCGCGGGCGTCCGAGACATTCGCGACNGTNGCGAATTGCCCGGCCAGNGCNNTNTNCAGNGNCNCCACCATGGCCGGGGCGTCAGAATGGGGCANACAGAGCAGCAGCTCATCGGGCGACATCCAGACAAGCTGCAGGACGCCCTTGGTGACGATCCTGCGCTGCGCGGGNATNTCCAGCCCCGTCTGTGCGCGCAGCGGTCCGGCCAGTGCCNTCAGATCACCGCGCAGGGTGATCATGCCGCAAAGCCCCGCCTCGCGAATGCGGATCAGCCCGTCGAACTGCGCCCCGGGCTGCGCGCTGGCCAATATGTCAGACATTCTGCCGCTCTCCGTCCTTGTCGATGCGCACCGGGTCCACGATACGCGCCTGAATGATACGATCCCCGGGGCCTGCGAAATCCAGCACCTCGCCCATCCGATCCGGGCCTTGAGCGACCAGCCCCATGGCGATCCCGCAGCCCAGATTGGCCGAGTAGTAGCTGGACGTCACGCGGCCTTGCGTCTGGCGCTGCCCGTTGGCATTGCGCCCCGGTGCAACCGCCAGCGCGCCATGCGGCAGGACCGCGCCATGCAGCGTTTCCAGCCCCACCAGCTTCCAGCGGTCGGGGTCCTGCATGGCGACGCGCTCCATCCCGCGCTTGCCAAGGAAATCGTCCTTCTTCTTGCTGATCGCCCAGTTCAGCCCCAGATCCTGCGGGATCACTGTGCCATCGGTTTCATCGCCGATCATGATGAACCCCTTTTCGGCGCGCAGGATGTGCAGCGCCTCGGTCCCGTAGGGCATGACATCCAGATCCGCGCCGTCGGCCATCAGCCGGTCCCAGAGCGCGCGGCCCTGGCTGGCGGGCACGGCAATCTCGAAGCCCAGCTCTCCCGAGAAGCTGATGCGGAAGACGCGCGCGTCAAACCCGCCAAGCTTGCCTTCGGCGAAGGACATGAAGGGCATTGCATCGCGCGACAGATCCATGCCGCCCAGCCGGTCCAGCAAGTTCCGCGCCTTGGGGCCTGCAACGGCCACCTGCGCGAATTGCTCGGTCAGGTTGACCGTATGCACCTGCCAGTCCCACCATTCGCATTGCAGCCAGTCTTCCATCCAGCCATGGATATGGTCGGCTCCGCCCGAGGTGGTGTGGACCAGAAAGCTGGTCTCATCCAGCCGCGCCACGACGCCGTCATCCATCAGAAAGCCGTTTTCATTGCACATCAGCCCGTAGCGGCAGCGGCCCGGTTTCAGGCTGCTCATCATGCCGGTATAGAGCATGTCCATGAAGCGCGCGGCATCGGGGCCGGACACGAGGATCTTGCCCAGCGTCGAGGCATCGAGCATCCCCACACCCGCGCGGACATTGCGCACCTCGCGGTTGACGGCGGCTGTGCGCCCCTCGCCCTTGCGCAGATAGGCGAAGGGGCGGCGCCACTGGCCCACGGGTTCCCAATCGGCGCCATGTGCATCATGCCACTCCTGCATCGGGGTGCGGCGCAGGGGCTGGAACAGGGGGCCGCGCGCCTCTCCCGCGATGGCACCGAGCGAGATGGGGCTATAGGGCGGGCGGAAGGTCGTGGTGCCGGTGGCCGGGATGGGCTGGCCCAGCGCATCAGAAAGCACGGCCAGGCCGTTGATATTGCTGAGCTTGCCCTGATCCGTGGCCATGCCGAGCGTGGTGTAGCGCTTGGCATGTTCGACGGAATGAAACCCCTCGCGCGCGGCAAGCTGGATGTCCGAGACTTTGACATCATTCTGAAAATCCAGCCACATCTTGGCACGCAGATCATATTCGGCGGCGCGCGGCATGATCCAGACAGGCTCCATCGCGGCCATCTCGGGGGGGGTGTCACGGCCTGCATCGCTGGCCGCGCCCTCTGCGCCCATGGCCTGCGCGGCAGCAAGGCCGGTCTCGCGCGCCTCGGACAGCACGGCGCCGAGTGCGCCATTGGCCGACCCGCAGGCCAGCACGAACCCGGAACCATCCTGGCCCAGCGGCGGGCGCGCGGGGTCGGGGCGGAAGAAATGGCCGCCCTCGTCCCAGATCAGCTTGCCGCCGCAATGCGACCACAGATGCACGACCGGGGACCAGCCGCCCGACATCGCCACCGCATCGCAATCAAGCTGCGCGGTATGGGCGACACCGCGACTGTCGATGGCGCAGACCTCGACCCCTTTCACATGGCGGCCACCCTTGAGCTTGCGGATGCCACTGCCCGCCATGATGCGAATCCCGGCGGCACGCGCCGCTTGCGGCAGGGGACCGGACGGGTCCGCGCGGGCATCGACAACGGCAGGCACACCGATCCCGGCGCGGCGCAGGGCAAGGGCAGTGCGATAGGCGTCATCATTATTGGTGACGATCACGACCTCTTGCCCCGGCGCGACCGCGAAATTGACCAGATAGTCGCGCATGGCAGAGGCCAGCATCACGCCGGGCACATCATTGCCAGCGAAAGACAGGGGCCGCTCGATCGCGCCGGTGGCGGTGATGATGCGGCCCGCGCGCATCCGCCACAGACGGTGGCGGGGGGCGTCCCCCCCGGGGGCGTGATCGCTCACACACTCATAGCCCAGCACATAGCCGTGATCATGCACACCCGCACCCATGGTGCGCAGGCGCAATTGCACATTCTCCATCGCGCTCAGGCGGGCCAGCGTGGCGGTGATCCAGTCCTCGGCCGGTGTGCCGTCAATCTCGACCCCGTCCACGGGCGCGCGCCCGCCCCAATGGGCCGATTGCTCCCACAGCGCCACGCGCGCGCCGCTCTCGGCGGCGGCAAGCGCGGCCTGCAACCCGGCGATCCCGCCGCCGATGACCAGCACATCGGCAAAGGCGTAGATCTGTTCGTAGCTGTCCGGGTCGCGGGTCCTGGGGCCTGGCGCCTCGCCCAGACCCGCCGAGCGGCGGATGACAGGTTCATAGACATGTTTCCAGAAGGCGCGCGGCCAGAGAAAGGTCTTGTAATAGAACCCCGCTGTCAGGAATTGCGGCACCAGATTGTTGAGCGCCAGCAGATCGAATTCCAGCCGGGGCCAGTGGTTCTGGCTGGTGGCGGCAAGCCCCTCGAACAACTCGGTCGTGGTGGCGCGCTGATTGGGCTCGAACCGGTTGCCCTGTCCCAGACCCAGAAGCGCATTGGGCTCCTCCGCGCCCGAGGCGACCACGCCGCGCGGGCGGTGATACTTGAAGGACCGGCCCAGAAGTGTCTGGCCTGCGCCAAGGAGCGCGGCAGCCAGCGTGTCGCCGGCAAAGCCGGTCATCTGGCGCCCATTGAAGCTGAACGCGACGGGGCGGTTGCGGTCGATCAGACGACCGCCGGAATTGAGGCGATGGCTCATGCTTCACCTTCCTGCGCTGGGGTCCAGTCGGGGCGACGGGCGCGGATTGTCCTGACAATTTCGGCAGGGGGTTCGGTGGTCTGGGCCGGGTAGGTGCCGAAGACCTCGAGTGTCATGGTGTCGCGCGCGGCGATGAACCATTTGCCGCAGCCATAGGCATGGCGCCAGCGTTCGAAATGCACGCCGCGCGGGTTCTTGCGCTGGAACATATACGCCTCATAGGCGCTGTCGGAGGAGCCGGGGCCGGAGCGGGTGAGATGCGCCTCGCCGCCGGGGGCGAATTCGGTTTCCTCGGCAGTGACGCCGCAGCAGGGGCAGGTGAGCGCGAGCATGGGTTACTCCTGACCGAGCGCGCGGGGGCGCTGCCCCCGCACCCCCGGGATATTTTGACAAAGATGAAAGGGGAAAGTTGAGGGCGCCTTTGGTGAGACACCGTCCTGCGGCTGGCTGAGGTCGCCGCAAATCAGCCGTGCCAGCGGGGCCGACGCGGTCAGGTGCAGGCTGTGGGGGCGTCGCGTGTCAGTCGGCGATGACCGTGAAGGCGTGGGGGCGCGGGTCGACCAGCGGGCCTGCGAGCCCGCCTGATGTCTGTGCCCAGTAGAGGCCCGCGATGATGAGCGGCACGGCAAGGCCGAACAGGAAGCCCAGAGCGCGCTCGGGGCGGGACTGGATGCGGGCGATGCTGCGTGACAGGAATTGCATGATCTCTCCTCTGACGTTTCCAGCGGATTTATGTGCAAATCCGCAAATGTCAGCCCTGTTGCGGGAAAATCATGCTGTTTGGCAGCAAGGCGTTGCCGATCTGCGACTGTCGAGCCGGGGTGGGCGGCGCGTTTCCTTGATGTCCCGGCATCCGGTCCGTCAATCGCCGAATTGCGGCGTGTCGGGTGAGCCGGGCCCTCCGGGTGGGGGCATATCCGTGTCATTGTCGATGCGATCATCGGGATCATCGGCGAGCAGCGCTTCGGTGGCCTCGGCGTCCATCCCGCCCATGCCTGCGTCACCGGCATCAGGCACGGCGTCCTGCGCGGCTGTTGGGGCAGGGGGCGGCGCCTGCCCGGTGCGGCCATCGATGAAGAAGACATAGACACCGACACCGATGGCGAGCAGGACGGCACTGACCAGCATGGCCGTGCGGCCCCGCGCGCGGGCGTCTTCTTCTGCCGGGTGGCGCCCACGTGGCTTTTGCGGGCGTGTTTGATCGTCTCGGTTGTCTGGCATGAGCTTTCCTCTGTTGCTCGCGTCAGCGCGGGTGCAACGAAGAGGGGCGGGGTATGGTTCCGGGGAAATGTCAATGCGCCACCCCTGCCGCCACCGACTCGTCGATGAAGCGGCCCTCGCGGAAGCGGTTCAGGCTGAACGCGTCGGTCAGCGGGCTGTGGCCCTTGGCCATCAGCTCCGCCATGGCCCAGCCTGACCCCGGTGTGGCCTTGAACCCGCCAGTGCCCCAGCCGCAATTGATGAAGCAATTCTCCAGCGGGGTTTTCGACAGGATGGGCGAGCGGTCGCCCGTCATGTCCACGATCCCGCCCCATTGCCGCAACATCTTGAGCCGCGAGAGCATGGGAAAGGTTTCGACCAGCGCGCGGACGGTTTCCTCGACATGGTGCCACGATCCGCGCTGCGTGTAGTTGTTGAACCCGTCGGCACCGCCGCCGATGACCATTTCGCCCTTGTCGGATTGCGACAGATACCCGTGCACTGTGTTGGCCATGACGACCACATCCATGCAGGGTTTGATCGGCTCTGACACCAGTGCCTGCAGGGCCACCGATTCGATGGGCAGGCGGAACCCGGCCATATCGGCCAGCGCGCCCGAATGGCCCGCGACCACGATGCCGAGCTTGCCGCAGGTGATGCGCCCCCTGGTGGTGTTGACCGCGCTGACCGCGCCATTTGCGGATTCCACGCCTGTCACGGCGCATTGCTCGATCACATGCATCCCCATGGCGGAACAGGCCCGCGCTAGGCCCCATGCGACGGCATCATGGCGCGCCGTGCCCGCGCGCTCCTGCCACAGCGCGCCCAGCACCGGGTAGCGCGGGCCGTGGATATTGATGATGGGCACAAGGCGCTTGACCTCGGTCGGCTGGACGAAGCGCGTGTCCACACCCTGCAACGCATTGGCGCGTTCAGTGCGCAGATAACCGCGTTTCTCGGCTTCGGTCTGGGCCAGCATCATCACCCCGCGGGGCGAGAACATGATGTTGTAATTCAGGTCCTGGCTGAGTGTTTCGAACAGGGCGCGCGATTTCTCATATAGCGCGGCGGACGGGTCCTGAAGATAGTTCGACCGGATGATCGTGGTGTTGCGCCCGGTATTGCCGCCGCCCAGCCAGCCTTTCTCGATCACCGCGATATTGGTCAGCCCGAAGCGCTTGCCCAGATAATAGGCCGTGGCCAGACCATGCCCGCCAGCGCCCACGATCACGATGTCATAATGATTGCGCGGCTCTGGGCTGGCCCAGGCGCGCGCCCAGCCGCTGTGCTGGCGAAAGGCTTCGCGGGCGATGGCAAAGGCGGAATAGCGTTTCATGCGGGCGGGTGCTCCTGTGAGGGCGATGCCGTAATCTCTGGCCTAGTGCGATGTGACGCGATTTTCCAGAAGCGTCACAATCGGGGCGAAAACCGAAATCGCTGTCTGCTGCGACCCGCCGTCGCGGCTGGCCGCATTGTGACGGGTCTGTGGGGTTTTCGCCTTTTTCAGGGCGCGCGAGTTCGGTAGACAGGGCGAGAGCGACAGAGGGCGATCATGGACAATCTTACGGCCATATTGGGGTTTGCGGTCATTGCGCTGGGTGTGGCGCTGGTGTTGGGGCGTGCGGTCCTGCGGGCCAGTTCGCTGGAGGCCGCCGACGGAACCGACCGTGCGATGAAGGTCTATCGCGACCAGCTGACCGAGGTCGAGCGCGATCTGGCGCGCGGCACGATTGGCGAGGGTGAGGCCCAGCGCCTGCGTCTGGAGATCCAGCGCCGCATCCTCGATCTGGACAAGGGCGAAGGCGCGCGCGCGATCGGCGGGCCTGCGCCGGGGCCGATGCGCTGGGTCGCGCTGGGCAGTGTCGCGGCGGTGCTGCTGGGCAGCGGGGCGCTTTACATGACCCTTGGTGCGCCGGGCTATAACGACATGCCGCTCCTGGAGCGGCACGCCCGCGCGGATGAGGCGCGCCGCACGCGCCCCGGTCAGGCCGAGATGGAAGAGCGTTTCGCCGCCGCCAACCCCACCCCGCCCGAGTTCGAAGGCCGTGATGAGCTGGAGCCGATGGTCGCGCAGCTGCGCGAGGCGTTGCTGACGCGCCCGGAGGATGTGACCGGCTTTCGCCTGCTGGCGCAGAACGAGATGCGGTTGGGTAATTACCGTGCTGCCATCGACGCGCAGAAACGGGTGATTTCGCTGCTGGGGGAAGAGGCAGAGCTGTCCGAACATGCGCTGCTGCTCGATATGAAGGTGATCGCGGCAGGCGGCTTTGTCACGCCAGAGGCCGAGGGCGTGATCGAACATATCCTGCGGCGCGATCCGACCGATGGGGTGGCGCTGTATTTCACCGGGCGGATGTATGCCCAGACCGGGCGGCCGGACATGACCTTCCGTGTCTGGCGCCGGTTGCATGAGGTTTCGACCGCAGATGCGCCCTGGCTGGACGAGATTCGCGCCGCGCTGCCGGATCTTGCGCAGATCTCGGGCGAGCCGCGCTTCCAGTTGCCGCCTGCGCCCGCACCGGCCGGGGCCGGGCCAAGCGCGGCCGATCTGGAGGCAGTCGAGGACATGGACCCGCAGGCGCAGGCCGAGATGATCGAGGGCATGGTGGCCAGCCTGTCCGCGCGGCTGGGCAATGATGGCGGCCCGCCCGAGGACTGGGCGCAACTGATTCGCGCGCTGGGTGTGCTGGAGCGCGAGGATGAGGCGCTGGCCATTCTGGAAGAGGCGCGGCAGGTCTTTGCCGCCGAGGCCGAGGCGCTGGCCATGATCAATTCCGTGGCCGAGGAGGCCGGGTTGCAGACCGGGCAGGTGATGGGCCCCTGATGGCAGTGATCGACCCGTTCGATGATTTTGCAACCGCCCTTGTGCCGGGCCGCGCGCTGGCGGGGCTGGATCTGGGTGAAAAGACCATCGGCGTGGCAGTATCGGACCGGATGCTGTCCGTCGCCTCGCCCTTGCAGACGATTCGCAGGCGCAAATTCGGGGTGGATGCGGAAGCCCTGCTGGCCATCCTGCGTGAACGCGAGATCGGCGGGCTGGTGCTGGGTCTGCCGCGCAACATGGATGGCAGCGAGGGGCCGCGCTGTCAGTCCACCCGCGCCTTTGCCCGCAACCTGACGCAACTGACGGATCTGCCCATCGGGTTCTGGGATGAGCGGCTGTCCACTGTCGCAGCCGAGCGTGCGCTTCTGGCCGCCGATACCTCACGCCGCCGCCGGGCCGAGGTGATCGACCATGTCGCGGCAGGCGTGATCCTGCAGGGCGCGCTGGACCGGCTGGCCGTGATCCGGCGTCACGGCGCCTGATCTGGCGCCAGAACGCCGCAAAATGCCGCAATCGGGCTGGCCCGGCGCATGCAGATGGGTATTCTATGCCCGAGGTTGAGAGAGCAGACCCCTATGACCTATCAGGCCCGGACCAAAGGCGCGATTGAAAGCCCCTGCGTCAATATCTGCGTGATCCACCCGGACTCGCGGCTTTGCGCGGGGTGCCTGCGCAGCATTGACGAAATCACCGGCTGGTCCGCCATGACGCCCGAGGCGCGGCGCGAGGTGATGGCAGAGCTGCCCGCGCGTGCGCCCCGGCTGAACACGCGGCGCGGCGGGCGCAACGGTCGGATGGCGCGGCGATCCGAGCAGGGCTGAGCCGCGCAGTCAGCGGCCCGCCTGCCCGCATCACTTCACGAAAATCTCGCGCGGGGTGTTGCACAGCATCTCTGGCCCGTTTTCGGTAATCAGCACGGGCTCTGTAAGTTCCAGCCCGCCATCATCCAGCCACAGCGCAGGCATGAAATGGATGACCATGCCGGGTTTCAGTTCGGTCATGGCGCCGCGGCGCAGCGACAAGGTGCGCTCGCCCCAGTCGGGCGGATAGCTCAGCCCGATGGAATAGCCCACGCGGCTGTCCTTCTCGAACCCCTTCTTGTTCAGCGTCACATTGAAGGCGATGGCCACATCCTCGGCCCGCGCGCCCGCAGTGCAATAGGCGAGCCCCGCCTCGGTCGCTTCCAGCACAGCCTCTTCTGCGTGCCGATAGAGGTCGGGAACCCTGCCGAAAAACAGGGTGCGCGATTGCGGGCAGTGATAGCGCCTGTGCACGCCAGCGATCTCGAAAAACGTGGATTCGCCCGCACGCATGGGGCGGTCATCCCAGGTCAGATGCGCGGCAGTCGCATCCAGTCCCGAGGGCGCCATCGGCACGATGGCAGGGTAGTCGCCCCAATGGCCATCCGCACCCTGAATGCCCGCGCGCGTGATCTCGGCCACAAGCTGGTTCTTGGGCATGCCGGGTTCTGCCAAATCCAGAATCACCTGATGCATGCGTTCGACGATGCGCGCGGCCCGGCGCATATAGAGAAGCTCGGCCTCGGATTTGATCAGGCGTTGCCAGTTCACCAGCCCGGTCGCATCGACCAGCCGCGCCTCGTTCAGATGGTTGACCAGAGTTTCATGCGCGAGCGCCGAGTAGTAGTAATTGTCCATCTCGACGCCGATCCAGCTGGTATTCCAGCCCCGGTCGATGATCAGCGAGGCCAGCGCCTCCATCGCGTGTTTCTGCGGGTTCTGAACATAGGTGTCGTCATAGGATACGATACTGTCCTCGGGCTGCATGAAGACGGTGCGCCGCGCGCCGGGCTCGTCAATGGCGCGGCCCCACCAGACGGGCGAGCCTTCAAGCGGCAGCAGCACGGCCTGATGTACGTAAAAGGACCAGCCGTCATAACCCGAGATCCAGTTCATGTTGGACGGGTCGGAAATGACCATCAGCTCGATGCCGCGCTTTTCCATATCGGCACGGGTCTGCGCGATGCGTGCCTCGTATTCGGCATCGGTGAAATTGGGGTTGGTCGTCGTCATCGCGCACTCCGGTTGCGGGGCAGGGGGGCCGCGCGCAGCGCGGCCCCCCTGGCAATTCTCCGTTCTCCAGCAGAACGACGTCGCGAAACGGGGGTCAAGACAGCGCGTCGCGGATCACGGCTGCTGGATGCCTCGGCGCGGCAGGGGGGCCACAGTGCGGCCCATCAAATCGGCACCTGGCAGGCCGGGCGCGCGCGCAGCGCGCGCCCCCTCATCCCCCTATCAGAATTGCCCGGTTACGGCGTCGAGCGCGTCGCGCGTGGCTTCGACAATCGTGTCGGCCTCTGTCCGGCTCAGGCAGAGCGGCGGGGCAAAGCCGATGATCTCACCCTGCGGCATGGCGCGGGCGATCACACCACGGCGCACCATCTCGGCCACCACCTGTGCGGTCACTTTCTCGCCCGCGTCGAAATCCACCCGCGCATCGGGGTCGCGCTGCAACTCGACCGCTGCCAGCATCCCGTCGCCGCGCACATCGCCCACGAAGCGATGATCCGACAGCGCATCGGCCATCGCGTGGCGGAAATAGGCGCCCGTCTCGCCTGCATTCTCGACCAGCCCGAGGCTGTCGATCAGCTGCAGATTGGCCACCCCGGCAGCCGCCCCGATGGGATGGGCCGAATAGGTCCAGCCATGGCCGAAGGGGCCGAACTTGTCCGTGCCCTCTTCCAGAATGCGCGCCACATCGTCACTGACGATGGAACCCGAAAGCGGCGCATAGGCCGAAGTCAGGCCCTTGGCGATGGTGATGATATCGGGGGTGATTCCGTAATGGTCCGACCCCATCATCGTGCCCATGCGGCCAAAGCCGGTCACGACCTCATCGGTGATCAGCAGGATGTCATGCTTTTTNAGGATGGGNTGGATCGCCNCCCAATACCCCGCAGGCGGGGGCACGATCCCGCCCGTGCCCAGAAGCGGCTCGCCGATAAAGGCGCCGATCGTGTCGGCCCCTTCGCGTTCGATCAGCGCTTCCAGTTCCGCCGCGCAATGGGCGGTGAAATCGGCCTCGGACATGGCCGGGTCGGGGCGGCGGAAGTAATAGGGCGCCTCGGTATGGACGATCTCGGACAAGGGCAGGCCGAACTTGTTGTGAAACGGCACCAGCCCCGTCATCGACCCGGTAATCAGCCCCGAGCCGTGATAGCCGCGCCAGCGCGAGATGATCTTGCGCTTTTCAGGCCGCCCCAGCACGTTCTGGATATACCAGACCAGTTTGACATTGGTTTCATTGGCATCCGAGCCCCCAAGGCCGAAATACACCTTGTTCATATGCGCGGGCGCGCGTTCGGCGACCATACGCGCCAGTGTGATGGATGCCTCGGTGCCGTGCCCGACATAGGAATGGTAATAGGACAGCTCATGCGCCTGTGCGGCGATGGCCTCGGCAATCTCGGTCCGGCCGTAGCCGACATTCACGCAATACAGCCCGGCAAAGGCATCCAGCAGGCGGTTGCCGTCACGATCCTCGATGAACACGCCGCTGGCCCGCTTGACGATACGGTTGGGGCTTTCGCCCCGGCTGTGCTGGCCGAAGGCGGTCGAGGGGTGCAGGAAATGCGCGCGGTCCCACAGGTCGAGCTGATCGTTGGTAAGCATGAGTGTCCTTTCTCTCCCGCGTGTGGCATTGGCGCGGGGGGCTTGGGTCGTGAAAATGTCGGTGGTCGTTACGGGCCCATGACCGGGCACCACGCCATAAGCGCACCCTGCAGGACAATCTGGCAGCTTGTCAAATGGAGTTCACGCGCGCGGCGGTGTATGGGGCTTGCGCCCCAGACGATACGACCCTTCCGGCAGGTCGAGTGCGGCAGCCAGTTCGTTGAGTTGCGCGATGGACAGCGTGATCACCTGTTCGGTGTCGCTGCGCGGGTCCAGCTGGCGCAGGGTGACGCAATCCTCGAACGCGGTGACGATGACATCCTCGCGCAGCGCCTCTGGGCGTGCGGCCCCCTCATCGACAAGGGTGATGATGGTCGCGTCGAAATCATGCTCGATGGTAAACATGCGTGCAGGCTATCGCAGCTTGATCGGGGTGCAAGGGAAAATCGGCGCAAGGGCGGAAACAGGCCCCGTCGCGCAGGCGTGAAATCAGGCATTGTCACGGCAGGCGGCCGCGATAATCTGGGCGCATTTGGTCATGACGGAGCGCGTGTGATGAGATCTGTTTTCTATGCCGGGATCGCCCTGATGCTGGCAGGCGGCGTGCTGACGGGCGGGGCCTGGGCCGATCCCAGCCAGTTCGACGGCACCTACCGCATCAACCCCGACCATCAGGGCTGCGTCGTGGGCGAGGGCGATGTGATTGGCGCGGCCTTCCGGATCGCGGATGGGCAACTGACCAGCATCGAATCGACATGCACGCTCGCCAACCCCACCAATATCCGCGACATGGATGCGATGCTGTTCGATCTGGAATGTTCGGGCGAGGGGATGGAATGGTCCGACCGGGTCTTCTTGATGAAGAAGGATGACGGGTCATTGCTGCAGGTCGTGGACGGGATGGATTTCACCTATCCGCCCTGCACGGAGTGATCCCACCCCCTTGCGCGCGCAGACGGCCCGCCCACCCACCCTGGCCCCTGTGCCCGTTCCGGGC
>SL_7KL_010_BRINEDRAFT_10001077_pt1 | contig 13031 bp, 13 predicted proteins | sample SodLak_010_BRINE_FD_10663 | JGI IMG/M metagenome (IMG submission 10663)
CTGGCATTGAAGGCAACCCTGGGCGTCAGTGTGGGCAATCTGCTTGGGGAGAAGGCGGCGGCTCCAGCCCCAAAACCGGATTCGGGTCAGGCGCTGGCGAAAGGTCTGGAGGAGCTACTTGGGAATGCAGTGCTCCTGGAAGCCCTGGCTGTGACTCGGGCGGAGGTGGACTGGTTGATGACCGTTCAGGGGCCGGATGAGGCGGGTGTGGATCAGTGGTTGGCCGTGCTGGTGGCCTACAGGGGGCTAAGAAAGCAGGAGTGAATAATGAACCATCCGCCCCCCAAGCGGTAATTATCATGCATAATCAAATGGTTATGCGGGATTTTTTGGTCCCAGAGCGACCGGAAACGACCATCCCTGCGGTTATGTGGCCCGTCGCGCGGCGAGGGTCGATGGCGCATCAGAAACCCATCCGATATTGCAAGGAAATTGATCATGTAGATACCGGACCCGGAAGAAATCTTTGGGGGTGCGGCAGAAATCTTGGACTATTTTGGAGGTAGTTCATGTATTCGTACGAAGAGCGTCGGATCGCCATCGAGCTCTGTTGCCGATATAACGGTCAGGTAATGGAGATACAGGCGCCCACCCACCTGCTTCCCGCAGCCGAGCTCTTGCCGCAGCGCATAAACGTCGATGGCTCCACAGCCTATGGTTGTGCTTTGATCAGATGCTCTCACTACCCTACAAGAAGGTTCGAAGCTGTTTGGTGAGTTCGCCCCATTCGACCGCCGGAGTCATATGACACCAGGACAGACGAATAGCGCCTTCAACTTGATCTTCGTCGAGGTCCATCGCTTGGAGAACGTGGCTGGGTTCGTAACTGTTCGATGTGCAAGCGGACCCGTTTGACACCTCAACGAGCCCCTTCCAGGCGAGCATCGCCGCCTCTGAATCGACACCCGGTACCGAGATGTTCAGGACGTGCGGTTGCGTGTTCTCCGGATGACCATTGTGCTGGATGCCCAAAGGACCCAGCGCCTCTAAGGCCCGCTCACGGATCTCCAAGCAACGCTGACGCCGCTTCTCCAAGTCTCGCACCGCAATGTCGGAAGCCATACCCAGGCCGGCGATAAGGTGGACAGGCAGTGTCCCAGGCCGCAGCCCCAGCTCTTGGCCGCCGCCGTAAGTCAATGGTCGTAGCGGGGAACGTTTCCCATCGCGCTTTCGAGCTATGAGCGCCCCGATGCCTTTTGGAGCGTACAACTTGTGGCCGCTGATGCTCATCAGGTCAATGCGCTTCGAGCGAAGAGCGGTGAGTTCTTTACCGAAGGTCTGCGCAGCGTCCACGTGCAAGATTGGCCACCCCGCGGACGGTAAGCCAGCAGCTATTTCCTCTATCGGCTGCAGAACCCCCGTCTCATTGTTGGCGTGCATAACAGAGACCAATACAGTTTCGTCCCGTACAGCGTTGAGGACCTTTTCAGGCGACACTTGGCCGTCAGGCCCGGGCGCGATGACGGTCACCTCGTATCCCTTCGCCTTCAATGCGTCGACCGGCTCCAAGACCGCCTTGTGTTCAATCGCCGTGGTAACAATGTGCGGTGTCTCCGCGCCAGAGCCGTCGGCGTTCAAGCCGAGAATCGCGAGGTTGTTGCTCTCTGTAGCACCACTGGTGAAGATCACTTCGTCAGCGGAGGCATCCACGACTGCAGCGACACTGCGACGGGCGTTCTCGACCGCCTTCTTAGCCCTCGCCCCCATTTCGTGGGTCCTGCTGCCAGCATTGCCGTACTCCTCACTCAGGTACAGCATGACGGCTTCGCGGACCTCTGGCTCCAGGGGCGTGGTTGCATTGCAATCCAAGTAGACTGTCATGCTGACCTCATCCGGTAGGGTGGTGACACTCGTTTGTACGTGTGCTAATATACAAACAAATCGATTTCGCACACAAACAGGCAGCTCTGTTGGAGTGCAAAACGTTTGGACGGGATACCGAGGTTGGCCTGCATGGATACGTCATTCGAATACATCTTCCCGTCGATTCGAGGTGTGCAAGCTGGGCGTGAGTACTATGTGTCCATGTGCCCGCTGCGGCTTATCCCCAAAATTTTCCTCTTTGACGAGGAGGAGCTGCTCCCCGAGGTGCGCGCCCAGCGCATATTGAACCACGCTCGTATCCCTGAGATTACCCGCTATCTGCTTGAGAACCGCGAGAATTACGTATTCTCCGCGTTGACGGCCTCCATCGATGGCTCGGTGCGGTTTCGAGCCGTTGGAGAAGAGGGTGAGGCGAACCGTGTCGGTGCGTTACACGTGGATATGGAGTCTCGGTTTATCATCAACGATGGACAGCATCGCCGTAAGGCGATCGAGGAGGCGCTACGCCAGGATCCCGGGTTGGGTCATGAGACCATCGCGGTTGTCTTTTTCCTTGACCGGAACCTGGAGCGCTGTCAACAGATGTTTGCCGACCTCAATCGCTATGCGGTGCGGCCGAGCCGCTCGCTCGGGCTCTTGTACGACCACCGTAACAGCATGGCTCAGGTCGCGAAGCTGGTTGCGATGAAGTCCGAAACGTTCAAGGACGTAGTAGAGCTGGAGAAGACGACGCTTTCGGCCAGGTCACGCAAGCTCTTCACGCTCAGTGCCATTTACTCGGCTTGCTGTGCGCTTCTCGGCACGGAGAACCCGGAGTCGAAGGAAGAGGCCGGCGCCACGTGTTGTGAGTATTGGGATGAGGTCGGAAAGCACCTTCCTGAGTGGCAGTTCGTGCGGCAATCGAAGATGACGGCGGGTGAAGTCCGGCGTGACTTTGTGCACTCTCACTCGATCGTGTTGCAAGCCCTGGGTGTTGTCGGACGCCATCTCTTGGAAGTAGAGAAGAAAACCTGGAAGAAGCGCCTCCAGCCCTTGGGGGACCTTGATTGGTTTCGTACCAATAGCAGGCTTTGGGAGGGGCGTGCGATGACGGGCGGCCGTATGCAGAAGGCCTCTCATAACGTCACGTTAACGGCCAATCTCCTGAAGCAGACCGTGGGCCTTGAGCTCACTCCAGAAGAACGACGAGCAGAAGACGCGTTTATGCGAGGTGAACATGCCAGTTGAGGCCAAGGTTGAGCGGAAGACGGCTTTCGCTAAGGGGTTTCGGGACACGATCGACGCCCTTATGGCGACCGTCCAGGACCTCTACCTGAGCGACGAAATTCCTTGGGTTATCGGGTACAGCGGGGGCAAAGACTCTACGGCTACGCTGCAGTTGGTATGGCATGCCGTGGCCGCCCTGCCGAAAGAGCAACGCCAGAAACCGGTGCATGTGATCAGTACTGATACGCTGGTTGAGAACCCAATCGTTGCAATGTGGGTTGAGCACTCTCTGCGCAAGATCCGTGAGGCCTCCGATGAGCAGGAACTGCCTATTCAGGCACACCGGCTTACGCCCGATCCTACGGACAGCTTCTGGGTGAATCTGATCGGCAAGGGCTACCCGGCCCCGCGCCCGAAATTCCGTTGGTGCACCAGTAGGCTGAAAATCAACCCATCAAATCGATTCATCAACGAACTCGTCCGCCAGAACGGTGAAGCCATCCTGGTACTCGGCACTCGCAAAGCGGAGAGTGCCTCGCGGTCTGCCAACATGGCGCGGTACGAGCGGACCAGCACCCGTGAGCTCCTCAGTAGCCACGGTGACTTGGACAGGAGCTGGGTTTTCACGCCCATTGCCGATTGGTCCAACGACGACGTATGGCAGTACCTCATGCAGGTAAAGAACCCATGGGGCTACCGCAACAAGGACTTGCTGGGTATGTACCAGGGGGCGACCGAAGACGGCGAATGTCCGCTCGTCGTGGATACAAGCACTCCGAGTTGTGGCGACAGCCGTTTCGGTTGTTATGTCTGCACCATGGTGGAACAAGATAAGTCCATGGAGGCAATGATCCGGAACGACCATGAGAAGGAGTGGATGACGCCGCTCATGGAGTTTCGGAACCGTTACCTCGATATCAAAGAGGACCGCCAACACAGGGACTTCCGAAAGATGAATGGGTCGCTCATGGTCCATAACGGGCGGCTGGTTCACGGCCCGTATAAGCAGTACTACAGGGAGACCCTGCTGCGTGGACTCCTGGACGCGCAACAGCGCGTCCGTGAAGCGGCGCATCGTGGCGAGGCGCCAGATATTGTTAAAGACTTCAAAGCGATCACCTTGCAAGAGCTTGAGGAGATTCGGCGCGTTTGGGTGATCGAGAAGCACGAGGTCGAAGATCGGCTGCCGGGAATCTATCGTGAAGCAACGGGTGAAGAGTACCCGGGACGTCCGTTCCACGAATCGTCGACTTTTGGGGCGGACGAGATCCGGTTGTTAAGGGAGCTCTGCGAAGAGAATGGTGACGAGGAAGGGCTCCACTTCGAACTCGTTAGGGAGCTCTTGCACGTTGAGGATCGCCATCGAACGATGGCTCGACGTTCCGGGCTTTACAAGGCGTTGGACAAGGCTCTTGAGCGCGGTGCCTTCAGAAGCGAAGCCGAAGCAGAGCAGTTCGCCCTTCGGAGACAAGAGGCCGTCAATGCTGCGAGGGATTTGATCAAGGAGAGCCACCCGAACTACTTCGAAACCCTTGTTCAACATGGGTAGCACGGCGTTGCGATGATTTTCGACGAACTTGTTTTGCACAACTTTGGCATCTACCGCGGGCGACATGTCATCGACCTGCGCCCGGAACCCGGGCAGCCCGTTATCCTCATCGGCGCATTGAACGGCGGTGGCAAGACGACGCTCTTGGATGCTCTTCAACTCGTGCTTTATGGCAAGCTGGCGCAGTGCTCTAACCGAGGAAGCCTGGCGTATGAGACCTTTTTGGAGCGCTGCATAAATCGCCATGTTCAGGCAGCTGAGGGCGCGGCTTTAGAGCTCCAGTTCCGCATATCTTCGGACTCAGGGGAAGAGTCAATCCGTATACACCGATCCTGGCGGCTGAGTGGCAAGAGAATCAAAGAAACCGTCGACGTCATCCGGAGCGGCCGGATCGATCCAGTGTATACGGAGCACTGGTATGAGCACGTGGATGAGTTCATCCCGTCTCGAATGTCGAGTTTGTTCTTCTTCGATGGCGAGAAGATCGAGTATTTCGCAGAGCCTGAAAACGCCTCTGCTCTGTTGCGTACTGGCCTCCGGTCCCTGCTGGGGCTTGACCTCGTAGAGCAGCTTGGGAAGGACCTCGATATAGTTATCCAGCGTCGACTCGCCAAGGAGGGTGCTCGCGACACGTCTGACAAAATGGAGGCGCTCCAGCAAGAGCAGGAGTCCCTAGAGTCTGAACAGGAGGCGCTGGTTGAACAGCGTGCTACTTGGCGTTCTGAACTTGATCAGCTTGAAAAGAGGATTGAGCGGCTCCGCGCCGAATACCGTGAGCGAGGCGGGGAAATGTACGAGCAACGGCAGTCAATTGAGCAGTCCCTGCAACAAACCAAGACGACTTTGGCAACCAGTCAAAGGGCGCTGCAGGAGCTGGCCGCGGGCGATGCTCCCCTTCTGTTGGTCCAGAACCTAATACGTGCTTGCGAAGAGCAGGCAAATAAAGAAGAGGATGCGAGTAGACAAAAAGGCTTTCTTGACGAACTGAAACGCCGAGATGAAGAAGTCAAAGAAAAGCTGGCAGCGCTGGGAACACCCGATGAGCACCTCTCGAACATAAGTGCGTTTTTCGCTTCTGATTACGACCAGCGACGTGAAGCGTTGAGTGTACAGCAGTACTTAGGCGTCAATGCGTCTGATTTTGAAGCAGTGAGTAACGAACGCCTTCGAACGGTTGAAGACCAAATCGCCGACGCCCTTGATCACCACTGGGCCGTTGAAGCTCAGCTACTGGATGACGAGCGTCGTCTGCGAGGAGTGCCTGAGCAGGAGGAGTTAGGTGATATCGCTGAGACGCTGCACGAGGCCCAAGTGCAGGCAAGCGCCTATCGCATGAGGATCGAAGAGCAGGAGCCCAGGGCAGACCGACTGAAGCAGCGGATCGAGGACGCGAAAGAGCGCCGGCGACGTCTGGCTAGTGATCAACAGCTCGAGAATTTTGCGGAAGAAACGGGCGCAAGGATCGTCACTCATGCGGACAAAGTTAAGGATACGTTAACCCAGTACCGGCAGGCGCTGGTGCGCCAGAATATCCATCGCTTGGAACAGCTTATCTTGGAGAGTCTGCAGCAGCTCCTGCATAAGCAACGGTTGCTGCAGAGCGTCCGTATCGACCCGAGCACATACGAGCTCACTCTGATCGATGCGGTAGGGAATCAACTGTCTGCGGAGCGCTTGTCTGCTGGTGAGAGACAGCTTCTAGCGGTATCGATCGTCTGGGGGCTGACGAAGGCGTCCGGCAAGCCGCTTCCGGCGGTCATAGACACTCCGCTTGGGCGTCTCGACGGGAATCATCGGCAGAGACTTGTGGACACCTATTTCCCAAATGCGAGCCACCAAGTCATTCTTTTGTCTACCGACGAAGAGATCGACCACAGATACTTCACGAGGCTCGAGCCCATGGCCGCGAAACTCTACGGGCTTTCGTATGACGAAGAAAGGCAGTCATCCGAAGTGGTGAACGGCTACCCTTGGGCGCGGGAGGCGTTATGAGTGCCGAGAGTATCCGGCTTTCGGAAAAGGCGAAAACGCAGTTAATCACCCTTAAACGCCGGACGGGGATTCAGCACTGGAACGTCCTATGCCGCTGGGCATTTTGTGTGTCCTTGTCTGAGCCAAGCTCGCCGCCCTACGAAACGATTCCGAACGACAGCAACGTGGAGATGACATGGAAGACATTCGCTGGTAGCCGGCAGTCAGTTTACTGGGCCTTGCTTAAAGAACGAGCATGCCAAGATGGTCATGAGTTAACCGATGCACAGTTATTGCTAGTGCTACGCCTCCATATTCATAGAGGTATAGCCTATCTCCTCAATAAACCCAGCCTTGGCGATCTGTTGAAGAGCGCGGCGGAGCCTAGCGACAAGCAGATTAACGTGTAGTCAGAGGTCTACATCGGGAGTGATCTGATCGTCATCCTCGGCAACGAGCGCCGCCGCCGTCTCTTTCATGCGCGCGAGCACGGTATTAACGCCGTCCGCATCAGAGGGTGCCGCACGGAACCAGTCATGGATTTCCTCCAGTCCCGCGGCGGCGTACTCCTCCAATATACGCCAACACTCCGCATCACGAGTGTCGCGTAATATGTCACCGTCTTTCTCTTCGTGCAGCGCTAACAGGAAGGCGAGACCATCGAACTTCGCATTGGAAAAAATGCTGTCATAAATCTCAGGCCCGCGATTCTTCACTGGACGCCTGTCCCCCTTGGCATGACCAATCATTGCAGCCAGTACCATGACGTGCATATACGTGGGGAAAATTGTTTTGCCGCCCTTTTCGGTTTCCGAGCGTGCGAGGCGATCGGCAACGTCCTTATGTTCTAACGGCACATAGATTGTAGTCATGGTTACTGGATCTTCCTCAAAGAAGTGATGTCTCGCTCCGCGCCATAAATAGATTGGGCGATCTGCTGTCCACCGATCTCGATAATATCATCCGGCTTTTCCCCTTGTTCAGCCCTCCGCTCGGAAACAAGCAAATACTCATAACCCACAGAGCTCTTGATGGCATCATCGACAGTACCTTTCCAGTGAGATGACGACAAAAGAAGCACCATCTGCCTGGCGGTTCCGGGCAGGAAGGCAGTCGTAGCGCCCTTGTAGGTCTCGTCAAGCTCCCCAAAAGGCGCGTCAATCACGAACGGCGCAACAGTTCCTGGGACCAAGAAGTCCCCCTGCGCATTCTCCCTCATCTTGGCCATGTCAATGAGGGAGGCAACGAAGGCAAGATTTAACAGGAGGTTTTCACCACTGCTTTTGGCGACCATTTCTCCATCGTCCCTCACTAGATAGAATATAAAGTCCTCTGTCACTCTTATGGCGTAGTCCTTACGCGAGAATTTCCTCAGAATACTGTTTACTGTCTGAGCAATTACGCTACGAGAGCTCTCTTCTACCTCTTGAAGGCGACCTTGGCATCGGGATATCATCTCGTCTATCAATTCTTGGTAGCGATTCAAACGTTGAAGGTATCCGTCGTGCACCCCGTGCTTGGATAGTTCCCGCTTAAACGTTTCGATCTGGCTGCGAGCAACCTCAATATCACTTTGGATTTTCCCATGCTGAGTCCAAAGCTCGTCCCTGCGTTTGCGGCAATGGTCAAACGCTTTGCTTAGGCGCTGAATCTCCTCTTCATCAATCTCGTGAAGCTCTTGCTGAAGCGAATGCTCAGCCTCCTGTTCTGTACGCAAACGTGTCTCAAGTTCTTCACGCTTTCTTTCGACGCTGTTTACCTCATCAAGGAACGCTTGAGCTTGTCCTTCCATATATGCAGCTGCCGAGCGCGCTTTCATTACACGCTGATTAATGATGGCGGTATTCGCCTTTTCCAAGAGCGAGACTACTGCTTCATATTCAGCGGTTCCAGCATGGAGTTCCCTGCCACAAATACACTCTTGAGCCTCGAGAAGGTCGCGTACAAATGCCTCTTGATACGGTGAGGGTATCCGCCCCTTCAGCGTCGAATCATCAATGAAATCGAGGCCCTTGCTCGCAAGTTCGGTGCCAAAAACAGCCCAGCCGTACTTGAAAATGAGATTTTGCCGTTCTAGATGGCAGTCGCGTAAAGCCTTTTGGGTATCTGCCACCCGTTTGACAGTCGCGCGGAGATCACCCTCTATTCTGTTAGCATCGCTATTCCCGCTAGCCGAGAGCCGTTGGCTAAGGTCATCAAACCTTGCATCCTCCTCGGCGATATTCGTGTCTAGCGTGTCGATGGATTCCTGGAGCTTTATTAGCCGGTCTTCGGCTTCGCTCTTGGCTTGGGCTGCCTTACGGGCGGCGTCGTTGCGCTTGTATATTTCCTCAGCCTTCTTACTATAACCTCTCTTGACCTTCTTTAGGTCGTCGATCGCCTGCTCCGCGAAGGTAAACCCTAGAATGTCTCTAATGGCACGACGGAAGGTTTCACCGGAGCGGCGATCAGAGATGGATGAGATCCCTTCCCCATGGAAAAAGAAGTAGTTCGCCATTTGGGGTGGCAAGATGCTCCCTATGAACTGTTCCGGCAGAGGCATCTCGCGAAAGTTGTAGTTTTCTATCTTGTAAACCCTGAAAGGATTCTTCCCTTCTTTCACGTGGTGACGCTGCGCAAGATAGTCAAGTTTGTCGTGAACGAAGTACAGTTCGACTCTACAGGTATTCTTGCCCTCCCTCGCTGCCTCATAATTGATTAAGTCATTGGGGCGCTCGAAATCGCTGTTAAGTCTTTCGAACAAACACCACAGAATTGAGTTCAGTATGGTTGTCTTTCCGACGCCATTTTCTCCATGAATTAACGTTACGTTCTTTTCTCCTTCCCAGGCGAAGTGAATGTCGTTGTCGCCGTAGAACTGTCTAAAATCGACAAGTTTTAGTTGCTTTAAGATCATTTACTCACCTTCTACGAAATCTTGAAGCGCGTCGTCTAAGTACTTTTCTATTTGTTCTCGGCGACGGTTTGCGCTTGTCGTTCCAGTTCCGTAAAGGTGCTTCTTTTCCAGTTTGATAACGCCAAGTAAGATATCGTCGAGCTCATCGGTATCGCGTTTGATAAGAGCTGGATCCTCTTTCGCCTGTTGGAGGAAGGCTTTGATCTCATCTGGAGTCATTCGGATACAACCTCTCGTGTCTGTACTTCCATAAGGAGTGACTCGACATTCAAACCGTGCTCAGAGGCGGTCATTTCAACGGTTTGCCATGCGTCGGAGCTATTCTGTGCGAATCGTGTGAATTCGATGCATCGCATAAGCTCTTGTTTGACGAGATTAGTGAAAGCGCTGGACCGGAAAGAGTCATGGGGTAAGACGATAAAATCGTGAATGACGGCACTTGTTTTGCCAGGGGCGCGCCGCAGAATACGTCCGCGACGCTGAACAAACTGACGGTCGTTGCGCGAGCTCGCGAGCAAAAAAGCTTCCCGGCAGACTGGCATATCAAAGCCTTCATCGAGGACGCGAATTGCTACAATGCCGTCAATGTACCCGAAGCGGAAGTTATGCATAATACAATTCCGCTCGCTGTGACTCTCTGCAGCAGTGAAGCGAGATGTCTTCCATCCGGCTTGGCCGAGTATCTCTGCACAGCGCTCGACGTCCCTAATAGGACGGTCTCCGTCGTCACACTCAGTCGAACCGTCTCCACAATAAAATAGAGTGTGTTGACCAAGCGTAGAACGTTCGGCGAGCGCGGTAAGGCGCTGGAATTTGGCGTCGGCAGAGCCCAGAAGGCGTGCTCGGCGCATATACAATGAGGTCAGCTCGTCTTCGTTAACCGATCCGCCTTGCTCCTTTATGGCGACCAGTCGCCCGATGTCATCGCTTAGACTCTGGTAGTCGTCAGATTCGTCCTCCGAAAGAGCAATTGGATAGCAGTAGTAGGTGTACGGCGTGAGTACGTGGTCCTGCAATGCGCGACCTAGTGAGTAGGTGGCGGTGATTCCACCGTAGTAGTCCTTTAGGAGATCTTTGCGCTCCATTTCGTTCTCGGACCACGGAGTCGCAGATAGGCCTAACCGATACCTCGCGTCTGGCAGATGCTTGGTCAGCGAAGGAGACCCGTGGTGGTGGCATTCGTCACCGACAAACATCATGTCGTTTTTGGTTATGCGCTGGACCATAGATTGGAAGTCGGAGCGCGACATGGTCGCATTAACGACCACGGCACATAGAAAGCGCGGTTCCTTCGAAAGTTTTAGGCTCGATACTGCGTCATCGAGGTCCGAATACCAAAGCGTCCGGCTCCGATAGCATCGTATTGGGTGAATATTGAAGGCTTCCATGCTCTCGCACCATTGATCGGCTAAAACTTGGTAAGGCACAGAAACGATTAGTACGAAGTTGCGTCCGCGCTGCAGGTGTGCTTCTGAGACTTTGACTGCTGCATGAAGCGCGGTGATCGTTTTTCCGGCTCCAGTTGCCAAAGCGAGAATGCCCTGATAATCACGGGCTTTCCATTCGGACAGAGCTCCTCGTTGGTGCGTGAGCAGCTCGTACGGATTGCCCCCAAGCTCGGCAGGGAGCGTTGGGTGCGAGTTCCGGTGTACGGCATTTTGCACGCTCTGAGGCGAAACGGACGACTCATGGTCAGATGGAGGCGATGATTGATTGTAATAGGTAGTTAATCGTTCATAGCTCTCCGATGGTAGGTCGATGGTCGTCACGTTGGGAGACCTGCCTTCCCAAAGACGCTCGAATCGTTCGATGTGAGGCTGTCCGTAGGCCTGGAAAAGAGCGGCTTTCCAGCTCGGGAACACAGCTATTGTTTCATAGTTGAAGTGAGGTAGAAGCGCAGCTGCTGTCTCGTTCGCAGACCCTTGGAAAACGATTTGGTTTTTTTCGCTGTCAGAAAATATGCCGACCTTGTCATGATAGAGACCTCTAACGGTGAGAGCTATACGTATCTCTAGGCGACCGGCGGCGACAAGCCAACTAAGTAGCTCAAGCCGATTCTTGAACAGCGCGTGCTCGGCGTTTTCGAGAACTAGACGCACCTTAGAATTTATCCGTTCGTGGGTCTCCTTAAGGTTTATGCCGCGCTTGACGGCTTCGTATTCCTCGGGGTCTAAAGGGTCCCCGATCAGGAGCCTGACTCTGCCTTCATGATTGACAAAAGAACTAAGTCCTTGCGCCGCAAAAGAAAGCGTTGCAGCCGAGAAATAGCCGGCTGCTCGATCATAACGGGTAGATTGAGCTAGAGTGGGTATATAAAAATCGTGGAGCAAGCTGTCTTGCTCAGAACAGTAGACACCCTTGAGGTTCAAGCTCTGTAGAGCCACGTCTCACCCGTTCGTAATGACATGCTGTAACTCCCAAGATCCTTACCGTCGGAGCTGTGGAGGGATAGCCGGTCCCCCTTTATTAAGTGTCTAAGCAGCTTATCCACAATCTTGTCTCTACAGTACACGAGGATGACGCCGACCGTCATCTCGGCACAAGAACAAGTCTTCCGAGATCGGGCCATAGCATAGCGCTCAGCTCCGCGCCCCGATCTCAGCCTGCGTTTTTTGACGTCCCACGCGTTCAGTAGCTTCATCACGCCTAGCAAGTACATAATCCTGGCTAGAGCGTAGCGAGTCCCACCGACACCACACGTCGTACTCAGACTTTTGCCGCGTTGCCGATCAAGTGACGGGGACAAGAACGTCTCCCTCTAACGCCCCGTCATCAGTTTCACGATCGATCACCTCCTCAATAGGTTGTGCGCTAGGACTTAAACAGTCAGTCGCTGCGGGAAAGATCATGAGCGCCGCGGTGTGGGTGGCGTGCCCGCTTGCGCGGGTCTGATGCTCGATTTGCATCTGCGCCCCTTGAAGTGGCCGATGCGGAGATTTCTTAGAATCCCTTTCTACGACACTATTTGTCGGGTGGCTCGCGTACCGGTGACGAACCATGACCTTGAGAGTAAAAACACTCGCACACCAGATCCTTATTTTCGCGGTATTGCTGATGACGGCCATGCCATCCCCGGCCCAGCGGACTGAGCTGGTGATTTACGGCGGGCCAGGCCATGAGACGTATCTGGGCTGCTTGACCTGCATCCGATTCGATCCGGACTCGGTCTGTCGATCCGGCGGTCGATATGGCTCGCCCTTGAGCCCCGAGAGCCTATGGAACTCGGGCGGGAGGTATGGGGGCCAGTTCCGCCCGTCTAGCCCCTGGAACCGATTTGCGAAGCATCCCCCCGTCGTATTCGACAAGGCCGGCAACCGCTACGGACGTTTTTGGGTGAATACACCGCAGCGATTTCGCCCGGACATCCGCGCACTACTCGAGCATATGAGCGATCCCGATGATTTCGACGACGCGCTGGTCGAGGCACGGGATCGGTTTTGCCAGTACTAGTGCAGGTCCGCCTGCCGCGAGGCTGCGTGCCTTGACCGGCTATAGCGCTTCTTCCACCGCGGCATCGATTTCCTGTGACCGGGTGGGCGCGTTGCCGCGAACTGCCGAGCGCACCTCGGCCTCACGCTCCGGGGC
>SL_7KL_010_BRINEDRAFT_10001078_pt1 | contig 13024 bp, 12 predicted proteins | sample SodLak_010_BRINE_FD_10663 | JGI IMG/M metagenome (IMG submission 10663)
TCCACAGCCATGAGCCGCCGTCCCAGCCGTCGGGGCGGCGCACGCCGGTGGTATAGATCACCGGCAGGCCCTTGCTGCGCCCGGCATCGAGGAGCTTCTGAACATGGGGGAGCGCGTCCCAGGCATCCTCGCCGCAGGAATTCGACCAGTGCTTGATGCTCTCCAGGATGGGCTCGCGCCGCTCGCCCGTGAACGCATAATTGATGTCGATCACGAGGATTGCCGGGCGCTTGCCGAAGCCGCCGACGGCGCCGAAGCCGCTGGCCTTGAACACCGCCTTGTCGCGCTCGGTCAGGAACGGATCCCAGCTGTGGTTGATGTCGTCCTGCATGGTTTTACTCCGCTGCTTTCTGTGTCATGCCGGCGCCCGAGGGCAGGTCGAACAGCCCTTGCGGCACGCCGCGCAGGTATTCGAGCACCTCCTCGCTGTGGAGGACGTTGGCGTATTTCGCGTTCATGTCGCACAGGTTGATGGCGTGGGAGGCCTGCGCGCGGTCGAAGCAGCCATCCTCGACCACCGTGACGCGGTAGTTCTGGGAGAAGGCATCCAGCACGGTTGCGCGAACACAGCCGGAAGTCGTCGTCCCCGTCACGATCACGCTGTCGCAACCCAGAAGCTGAAGCCAGGATTGCAGCGGCGTGCCGAAGAAGCCCGAGGGCTTCTGCTTCAGCGCCACGAGATCACGCGGGCCGGGGGCGATCTCATCCATGATGGCATTGCCGTCACGGTTCGAGCCATCGACCTTCGGCGCCTCGGATCCGCGGTTGTTCTTCCAGCTCCACGATCCGCTGTCCCATTTGTCGGCGCGGCGCTGGCCGGTGGTGTAGATCACCGGGATCGCCCGCTCGCGACAGGTCCCGATCAGGCGCTGGATCACGGGTATCGCCTCCCACGCATCCTCCCCGCAGCTGGTGCGCCACTTCTTGATCGATTCGAGGATCGGCGTCGGTTGCTCGCCACAGAAGGCGTAGTTGACGTCGATCACGAGGAGCGCCGGGCGCTCACCCCAGGCGCCTTGCGCGCCATAGCCCGAGGCGGCAAACACCGCCTTGTCGCGCTCTGTCAGAAACTTGTCCCAGATCCGTTCAGTCATGATGCTCTCCTTTGTGAGATGGTAGCGGGGCGGGCTCGCTCGGGCGCACGGGCGCGCGGGCAAACAGGGCGAAGATCAGGCTGCAGGCTGCGAGCAGGCCAGCGTTGATGAGAATTGCGCCGCCATGGCCGACCAGTGCCATGTCGACCAGCAGGCCGAGCGAGAGCGGGCCGACCAGGTATCCGAAGTCGCCGGCGAAACGTAACATTCCCATGGCCGGGCCGATGGCCTCCTCGGGCACGACATCGACCGCATGGGCGGCGACGGCAGGGCCGCCGAGGCCGGTCGCGGCCCCCATCCCGATCATGCCCAGATAGAAGGCCAGCACGGAATCGGCCCATACGATCAGGACCAGGGCCCCCGCGGCGGCGAGCAGCGAGACGACGATGATGCGTCCGCGCGGCACGGTATCGACGAGGATGCCGGCCAGCGGCAGGACGGCGAGATTCGTCAATGCAGACAGCGTCAGGGCCAGCCCGATCGCATCCGCCCCCATGTCGAAGCGATCGGCGGCCATCAGCGGGATCATCTGCCATTGTGCCGCCGTGCGCGTCAGAAAGATCGCGAGATTGACGAGCAGCACGCACAGGAAAGGCAGCATCAGCAGCAATGCCGTCGAACCGCGCAGGTCGTGCCTGACCCGACCCGGTGCGCCGGTTTCGTCGCTGCGCCTGAAGGCGAAGAAGGCATAGAGCGCGGTGACGAGCCCGATCGCGCCGGCCACCCAGAACGGCCCGTTCAGCCCCATCAGCCCCGCCGAAAACCCGCCCAGAGCCGGGCCGGCGGCTGCTCCCGAGAGCAACGCTCCCTGGAACAGGGCCATGACCCGGCCACGGTTTGCCGGTGAACTGGCGCGGGCGCAGAATATGGTTGCGGCAGTCATGTAGATGCCCGATCCGACGCCCTGGAGCATGCGGCCCGCGAGAACGATCGTATAATCGGGTCCGAGCGCCCCCACCACCGAGCCGAGACCACACAGTAACGGACCACCCCAAAGAAGCGGGGCCAGCCCGATGCGCGGGGCGGCGTGGCCGGCGGGAATGTCGGCGGCCAGACGGCCGATGGCGAAGACGGTGATCATCAGCCCGATCTGCCATTCGCCGATACCGAAACCCTGCGCGTACAGCGCCATGACCGGCGTCAGCATGCCGAACATCATCATGTGCAACGCGACGGTGACCATGATGAACGGCAGGCCCGGCACATCGCGCAGGACGCCACGCCAGCCCTGGGCCGCCCTGATCGCATCGGGGAGGGGCGCTTCCATGGGGTCAGGCCTTGCCCGACCGGCGCAGGCGCGGGTCGAGGTTGTCGCGGAGCGCATCGCCCAGCAGGTTGATGGCGAGCACGGTCAGGAAGATGCACAGCCCCGGAAACAGCGACATCCACCACGATGTCGAGATATAGGAGCGCGCATCGGACAGCATCGCGCCCCATGTCGGGATGTTGGGCGGCACGCCGAGACCGAGGAAGCTGAGAGCGGCCTCGGCCAGGATCGCGGTGGCCATGGCGAAAGTGCCGATGATCAGCGCCGATTGCATCAGGTTCGGTGCAATATGCCGCGCGACGATGCGTGTGTGCCCGGCGCCGAGCGAGCGGGCGGCCATGACGAATTCATGCTCTTTCAGGCTGAGCGTGTTGGCGCGCGCCACGCGGCAATAGGGAATCCATCGCTGTATCGCGAGCGCGACGATCAGCACTGTCAGCCCCTGGCCGAAGAACGCGACGATGGTGATGGCCAGCAACAGCGGCGGAAAGGCCCAGAAGACTTCGAGCAGCTTCTGGATGGCGAAATCGACCCAGCCGCCGAAATAGCCGGAGATCAGCCCCAGAACGATACCGACGATCCCGGAGAAGACGACCACCGCGACGGCGATCAGCAGGGAAATCCGCGCGCCGTAGATGATCCGGCTCAGGATGTCGCGACCGACGTGATCGGTACCGAGGAAATGGGGCCCGTCGAAATATTGCGGTGGCGTGAGGGCCATCAGGAGATTCTGACGGTTCGGGTCGAAGGGCACGAGGAACGGCGCGAACAGTGCAAAGGCGACGAACACCGTCAGGACCACGATCGCGGATACGGCCTTGACCGTCAGCCATGGTCGCAGGAGCGCGCGCAGGCGCGCCGACTTCAGCCGTGCAGCTTCTGCCCCTGCCGCTTCAGCGGTCGAGGTTGATGCGGGGATCGATTGAGGCATAGAGGATGTCCACCAACAGGTTAACGAAGATGAAGAGGAGCGTGTAGACCATCACCACACCGGTGATCAGGGGATAATCCCGCGCGCCGAGGCCTTGCAGGAGAAGCGCCCCGATACCGGGCCAGGCGAAGATGGTCTCGACGATGATCGAACCCGACAGCAGGGCGCCGAATTCGAGGCCGACGATGGTGATGATCGTCACCAGCGCATTGCGCAGGCCGTGGCGCCACAGCACCAGCCGCCCGCTCAGGCCCTTGGCGCGCGCCGTCATGATGTAATCCTCGTTCATCTGCTCCATGATCGAGGACCGGGTGATGCGCATGAGGATACCGGTCATGTTGATGCCGAGCACGAAGGCGGGCAGCAGCAGATGCGCGATGGCATCGCGAAAGGCGGTCCAGTTCCCGGCGATCAACGCGTCAATGGTGCGAAAACCGGTCATGACGGGCACCTCGATGCCCCAGGTGGAGCGACCGCTCGACGGAAGCAGGTTGAAGGTTCCCGCCACCAGCAGGATCAGCATGATGGCCATCCAGAAATTCGGCATCGAGATGCCGAAGAATCCGAAGAACGAGCCGGCGCTGTCGATCCAGGAATTGGGGCGCGAACCGGCCCAGACACCCAGCGGTACCGCGATGATCACCGCGATCAGGGTCGCGTAGACTGCCAGTTCCAGCGTTGCGGGAAAACGCTCTGCGATCAGTTCGGCAACCGGCACGCCGTAACGGAAACTCTCGCCGAAATCGAGCGTCAGCGCCGCAGCTACGAAACGCAGATATTGCACGATCATCGGCTGGTCGAGGCCCCAGCGGGCCCGGATCTCGGCAATTTCCTCAGGCGTCGCCTCCTCGTTGACCAGCATCGTGGCCGGATCGCCGGGGGCGGCGTGCATCATGGCGAATACCAGCAGGGTAATCAGCAGCAGGACCGGTACCGTGCCGATCAGGCGCTTGGCGGTATAGGCGAGCATGGGCGAACTCCGTCATCGTCGCTGATGGGGCAGCCGCACACCGGCAGGTGTGCGGCTGATAGAGGGCTCAGCGGACGAAGATGTCCCACGCCTCGAGCCGGGCATCCGGGCGCGGCGCGTATTCGATGTCTTTCGACACGCCCCAGGCCATCCGATGGCGCCACAGGAAATGGGCCGGTGCGTCCTCGGCGAGCACCGTGAAGACCTCCCGCAGCAGCGTGTTGCGTTGATCGGGATCGAACTCGGCCCGCTCCAGCCGGAACAGCTCGTCCAGCTCAGGGTTCGAATAGGCGATGCGCGGCGACGCGCCGGTCTCGAAATACTGCGACAGGGCGGCAGACGGATCCACGACACTGCCGCGACCCATATAGTAGAACGGTACACCGCCATCCTGCACATCTGCCCACAGCGTGGACCATTCCGGCGTGTGGAAGTTCACCTTGAAGCCGGCTTCCTCCAGCATCGGCACGATGGCCTCGCTGATCTGGCGATCCGCGATGTAGCGACCCACCGTCGCGTAATAATCAATCTCGACGCCGAGCAGCCCGGCTTCCTCGAGCAGAGCGCGCGCCTTGTCGGGGTCGTGTTCATAGAAAGTGGGCATATCCGGGTCGAAACCGACGACACCGGGGCCGGCGGGCCCGTTCAGGATCGTCGCCTGACCACCCAGGAGAGCCCGAACCAGCGCATCGCGATTGACGGCATATGCGACGGCCTGCCGGGCGCGAACGTCATCCCAGGGCGGGGTCTCGGGGTTCATGGCGAGGAACATGATCTCCATCGCGTCGACCCATGCGATGTCCAGATGCGGCGCCTGATCGACGCGCTGAACCAGCTGCGGCGGAATGAACTGGGCCACCTGCACCTCGCCGTTCATCAGGGCCGTCACCCGCTGCTCGGGCTCGGGCATGATGCGCAGCATCACCTCGTCGGGATTGTCGGGATGCGCGCGCGGATGATCGGGGACCTTCTCCAGGACGAGGTAGTTGCCGATGCTGAGATCCACGAGGCGATACGGCCCGATCCCGTGCGGATGCTCGCGATCCGCCACTTGCGGTCCGTGTTCGTCGTAGAGCGCCTTCGAGGTGACGATCCAGTTCTGCATGAATGTCGGCAGCGTCACCATGGGCTGGTCCGTGACGACTTCCAGATTCAGATCGTCGATGACCCGCACTTCGACCACCTGGCGCACATTCTGAGTCTGTCGCGAGTTCGGATCGTTGGCGATGCGGTCGATGGAATGGGCGATATCGGCGGCCACCAGCTGCTCGCCGTTGTGACGCATGAGCCCGTCCTTGATCTCGAGCGCCCAGACGGTCGGCTCCTCGGGATCCTTGAGGCCCCAGCTTTCCAGCATATAGGAATCGAATGTGCCGGTGTCGAAATCATAGGTGACCAGGCAACCATAGACCTTGCACCAGATCCCGTTCATCAGGGAGACGCTGTCGGCATGGGGATTGTGTCCCGCGATCGTCTCCGTCACGGCAACAGTCACACGCGTGGGTGCGGCGTCGTCGGTGGCGCTGACCGGCCCGGCGAGACCCACGGTTGCTCCAAGCATGGCTGTGGCCCCGAGGCTGCGGGCAATCGCGAAGCTGCGTTTAGCTGGCATTATAGAACCTCCTGTGGTTTGCATCAGTTTCTGCTGCCTGCCGCCTCGCCCGCCCGCTGCGGAATAAGGTTGGGCTGTGGAAGGTAGCGCGCTCGATTGATGCGTTGCACAAGCCGTGCCAACTATTCTTAATTTATTTTATATCATTGTTTTAATTGAGTTTTTTGATGAATCTGCGGATTGGCACCTGCGCGATCCCCCGGCTGCACACGACAAACGGCCCCGGTCCCTGCTCACCTGCTCGCCGGTGACGGCGCGGGCATGATCGCCTGATCACTTCATGTGCACGAAGATCGCTTTCACGAGTCGGATTTTTGAATTATTTCCGCATATATTACAGTAATTTAAGCCGGGCCATAAGTTGATATTATGCCCTGTGCCCACAGTTTCGCCGTTTTTTGCTCCGGTGAGCGTCAGCTTCCCGGAATTCGAATGTCCTGAACCGTCCTCGGGGCGAAGCGGGAGATCCGGGTATCGCGGGTGCGGCGCAAAGCCAGCCGGCATTGTTGCGCGAGTTTGTCGGGAATGTTCAGGAGTTCCGGGCCGCGCGCACCGAGGACGATCGTCCGGCTCAACCCCGGCGGCGGCAGGGGGTGGACGTCGATCCGGTCGAGGCTGTCACCGGCTTGCAGCAGGCCGTAGGGCGTCGTGATCGCCCAGGCATCACCCGCCGCCACCGTATGCGCGATCATCGAGACCCGGTCGAATTCGAAGCGCCGGGGGACGCCCAGCGTGATGCGCCGCAGGTAGGTATCGATCAAACGCGCCAGCCTGCGCTGCGGACTGAAGCGCACCATGGGCAATCTCTCGGCCAGCGCCTCGATTTCCACTTCACCACGGAAGAAGCCCTTGGGGGCAAGCAGAACACCGGGCTCCGTCACCAGTTCGAACCACCGCATCCCCTCGACCATGCCCTCTTGCGCCAGAACCACGATATCGTGGCGCCCATCCAGCAGGGCTTCTTCGAATTTGGGCTGCGGTGATGCGGCGATCTTGATCTGCTCGGCCAGTGGCTTGAGCGTCTCGATGATCGGCAGTTCCAGCACATCGGCCATCGTTTCCATCAATCCGATGCTGATGCGCGGGACCAGTACCCCCTGATAGCGCAGCATTGCGACTTCTGCCTGATGGGCGGCCTCCAGGATCCGGATGGCGTGATAGCGCAGTTGCAGGCCGGCCGGCGTCAGGACCAGCACGGCACCGGTCCGCTCGAACAGGCGCACATCGAGAATCCGCTCGATCCGCGCCGTCTGTTGCGAAACCGCCGCCTGACTGATGCCGAGGGCGCCTGCGGCGGCGCTCATGGTCCCGGTCTCGCAGACCGTCAGGAACGTCTCCAGTGCCCTCGTCGTCAATTCCGTCGAGAAAACCCCTGCTTTACCCGTCACCATGTTGACCCTCCAGGCGGTGGCTATCGAGCGGCATGATGCGCTCCGGGCGGTCGGCGCGCATCTTGGCATACTCCTTGCTGCGACCGTTCACGGCAATCTACGGCGCCGCAACCCCGTGCTTATGGCCCGTATGACATTGGAGACCAAGCGATGAACCATGTGGACCGTAAGACCGGCACCGAACCCCTGCTCGATGTTCGCAGCCTTACGACTGTGTTCCCCAGTGTCGACGGTGATGTCGTCGCCGTCGATGACGTATCCTTCCAGATCAGGCCCGGAGAGACGGTGGCGCTGGTCGGGGAATCCGGATCAGGCAAGTCGGTCACGGCCCGCTCGATCATGCGGCTGGTTGATTTCATGGGCGGCGAGATACGCAAGGGCGAGGTGCGGCTGCGCGTGGACGGGCAAACGCTCGATCTCGTCGACCTTCCCGAGTCGCAGATGCGCCGCCTTCGCGGCAACATGGTCTCCATGATTTTCCAGGAGCCGATGACATCACTCAACCCCGTGCTCAGCATCGGGCAACAGATAACTGAGGTGATCCGGCTTCATCAGCGCGTCGGGGAGAAGGAAGCGCGGCGCATTGCGCTGAAGACGTTGAAGCTGGTCCGTATTCCCGAGGCGGAAAAGCGCCTCGCCCAGTTCCCGCACGAGTTGTCCGGCGGCATGCGCCAGCGTGTGATGATCGCCATCGCGCTCGCCTGCCGCCCCGCTTTGTTGATCGCAGACGAGCCGACCACGGCCCTCGATGTCACGATTCAGGCGCAGATCCTGCAACTGATCAAATCCCTGCAGGCCGAGATCGGGATGGCAGTGCTCTTCATCACGCACGATATGGGCGTCGTCGCGGAGGTCGCAGACCGCGTGGTCGTCATGTATCACGGTCGCAAGGTCGAAGACGGCCCGACGGAAGAGGTGTTTGCCGCACCACGCCACAGCTATACCCGCGCCTTGCTGTCGGCGATCCCGCGCCTGGGCAGCATGGCCGGAAAAGCGGCGCCCGAGCCCTTTGCCGTACTTGATCCCAAGAATGCGAAGAGCATCGCGCGTCCGGTCGATCCACTGCCTGCGGCAACCCACAACAAGCGCCGTACCCGGGTGCTCGAGGTGCACAAGCTGACGACGCGTTTCCCCGTCCGCAAGGGGATATTGCGGCAGATCACAGGCATGGTGCACGCTGTCGAGGAAGTCAGCTTCTCCCTGTATGAAGGCGAAACGCTGGCTCTCGTCGGCGAGTCCGGCTGCGGCAAGTCCACATGCGGGCGATCAATCATGAAGCTGGTCGAGCCGACGGCGGGGGACATCATCATCGAAGGGCAGAATATTACGGCTCTGACCCCACGCCTCATGCTTCCCTTTCGCAGCCGCATTCAGATGATCTTTCAGGATCCCTATGCCTCGCTGAATCCGCGCATGACGGTCGAAGACATTCTGCTGGAACCCCTGATGATCCATCGTCAGTTGATGAAGCTGAAGCCGGCGGAACGCTCGGCGCGGATCGATATGCTTCTCGACCGGGTGGGCCTGCCACGCAGCAGCCGGCGGCGCTATCCGCACGAGTTTTCGGGCGGACAGCGCCAGCGCATCGCGATTGCGCGGGCCCTGATGCTGAACCCGCGCATCATTGTCGCGGATGAGGCGGTCTCTGCGCTCGATGTCTCGATTCAGGCGCAGGTGGTGAACCTGCTTCTCGAGCTTCAGGCCGAACTCGGTATTGCACTGATTTTCATCAGTCACGACATGGCAGTGGTCGAGCGCATCAGCCATCGCGTCGCAGTCATGTATCTCGGCCAGATCGTTGAAATCGGTCCGCGTGAAGCGGTGTTCCGCAACCCTGCACATGCCTATACCAGACGACTGCTCGACTCCGTCCCGGTCGCAGACCCCACGCAGAACCGTCAGCGTACGCTGGACCATTCCGAGATCCCCAGCCCTGTCCGCTCGCTCGGAGACCCGCCGATCGTCCACCCGCTGGTGGAGGTCGGTCATGAGCACTATCGCCAGATAGCCTGATTCCGCGCGAACCGAGGCCATAGCTGGCGAGTTGGACAGGCAGGGGCGGGGTAATGGTCCCGCCCCGAAAGCATGGGTGAATTCGGAGCGCCATCCGTTCCGTATCGGTCGACGAGTGCCGAGAGGCTTCACGTGTCAGGCAAGGAAGGCGGACCGTTCGGCGATGTCGCGCCCGGCGGCGACTTTTTCTTGAGCTCTCGAGCGTTTCAAACTCTTCGAGCATGCCTCGTCGTGATCAGCGGGAATGTCTTTCGGGTCGGGGCCGGAAACGAGCCGGGCGCCGGGCATGNACCANTACGGGCAACGGCAACCGGTACGCGCCGCAACATCATCGGGCACGCAGCGCACGTACTGTTCAGCGTCTTTACATTTGTTGACGAGGTTGGCGCGTGCGANNCAGAGCATCAAGCACNAAAGGATCATTCAAGCCGCAAACCCGTTCGACGAATGGGGGCTACCTCAGCCCATCGGCCAGATGCTGCATATCGTCTTGGCAGTCGCCCTCCACGAAGATAAATTTGAGTAGACCTGAACCGCCCCGGGTTTGCCGGAGGCCATGTGGTTTGAGTTACGCTGCCATGGCCGGTTTTTCCAGGGTGGCGTGGTCGCGTTCCTCGGCTTCGGCCGGCGGGATGTTGCCGATGGGCTCCAGTATCCGGCGATTGTTGAACCAGTCGACCCAGGTCAGCGTGGCGAACTCTACCGCCTCGAAGCTACGCCATGGCCCGCGTCGATGGATGACCTCGGCCTTGTAGAGGCCGTTGATAGTCTCGGCGAGAGCATTGTCGTAGCTGTCGCCGACACGACCGACGGAAGGCTCGATGCCGGCTTCGGCCAATCGCTCTGTGTAGCGGATGCTGACATATTGAGATCCTCTGCCGGAATGATGCACCAGGGCACCGCGTTGAACGGGCCGCCGCTCGTGCAGGGCCTGTTCGAGAGCATCAAGGACCCGGCTTCAGCTTCAAGTCCCGCTTCGCCTGCGCCGACAGCTTCTCGGGATCGGCCCGCTTGGCGACATGGTCGCGGCAGGTCGACGGGGCGATCGGCAGCACCTTGCAGATCGGCTCGACCCCATGCGCCTCGCGGTGATCGTTGATGAACGCGATCATCGTTTGGATGGGCGGTCGAGCTCCGCCTGGGCAAAATAAGCGGAAGCCTTGCGCGGGATCTCGTTGGCCTGCCGAAGCTCGCGGTTCTCCCGTTCAAGAGCCTTCATCTACTCGGCCATGTCGGTCGGGACCCCAGCTCGCTTGCCGGCGTCGACCTCGGCCTTCTTCACCCAATCCAGCAGCTTGTGCGTCGAGCAGCCGATCTTCGTCGCTATCGACTGGCAGGCAGTCCAGCGGAAGGAATGATCAGCCACATGATCCAACACCAACCGCACCGCACGCTCGCGCGCTTCAGGGGAAAACTTGTTCGTCGTTTTGCTCGTCACGGCTCCATCCTATTTGGAAGTTGAAGCCTCCGGCAAACCCGGAGCGGTTCAGTTGTCGGAATGCGTGTGCGACCGATATGGGCCGCCACATCGTCAGGGGCGCGACGCACGTATTGGTAGATGCCGTTGCGTTTCGTGACGTGGGTGGGGAGTGCCATGCTATGCATTTCGCGGCGTTTCAAGCCGCAGACATGGCGACAAGCATTAAATCGCGGGGGAGGGCTTTTGGAGGTGGCGCGCCAATCTGAATAAGTATGCGAACCGATATGCTGTTGAGATATTTATCTGAATTGAGAATTGTTAGTTCTGGCGCCGCTTAACCTGCTTTTCTGCGATTCTCGCTGCGCCCGCCCGGGTCGTGTCCCCTGTGATGGTGTAGCTCGCCGTGAGCGGAGCCGACCGTACACGCGCTTTTGATTGCGCCGTAGCGGACGGTCGGCTTTGCGGGGTGGTCACCAGTGATCTTCCGGTAGGATTGGGTCGCAGTCTCAACCTGACCTGAAAGGACGACCGATGACCGATCCCATGATGAACTTTCGCACGCTTGTGAAGAAGACCCCCGACGCAGATATCCTGTGCGAGATGATCGGCTTTGCCGCCGAGCGTCTGATGGAGTTGGAGGTTGGCGCCCATACTGGTGCCGGCTGTGGCGAGAAGCGAACTGATCGCCTGGCGCAACGCGAAGGCTATCGTGGCCGCGACTGCGAGACGCGGGCCGGCACCGTTGAGTTGCGCATTCCGAAGCTGCGCAAGGGGAGCTGCTTCCCGTCATTCCTGGAACCGCGGCGCATGGCGGAGAAAGTCCTCACCACCGTGATCCAGGAGGCCTGTATTCAGGGCATCTCGACACGCTCCGTCGATGATCTGGTCAAGGCGCTCGGCATGAGCGGGATCTCCAAGGGGGCGTAACGCGCCAGGTCAGCCGGCTCTGCGAGGAGATCGACGAGCGGGTGAAAGCCTTCCTCGAACGCCCGATCGAGAGGGACTGGCCGTATCTGTGGATCGATGCCCGCGAGGGTATCAAGTCCGCCGCCTCCAAGGTGCTGACGGCGACCCGGCAGCGGTGCCGCGTTCACTTCACCAGGATTATGCCGGCCCATGCCGGACGCAGCGGACGGCGTGTCGTCTCGTCGCCGATCAACTCAGGCCCAAGGTGCCGAAGCTCGCGGCGCTGATGGACGAGGCCGAGCACGACGTTCTCGCCTGTATGAGCTTTTCGCAGCAACATCGCACGAAGCTGCATTCGACGAATCCGCTCGAACGTCTGAACGGTGAAATCGAGTGACGCACCGACGTCGTCGGCATCTTCCCAGACGAAGCGACCATCACCCGTCTCGTCGGCGCGATCCTGCTCGAACAGAAAGATGAGTGGTACGGCGTGAACCCCTTGCAGCATGCCCGCACGATCTCAATGGGAACCGTCGCCGCAATGGGCGATGATGAACCCGTCAGCCTCCCGGTCCTCGGGGACTGACGCGTGATCCGGTCCTGCCGGATATCGCCGCTGGCCATCCGTCAGCTACACCACGCTGAGGGACAGGATCCCCATAATTTTCTGCTCACGCTGGGCGAAGCTCAATATCGACGCAACGATGTCGCCATACCCTCCACCTTGACGCCATGCACCCATCCCGCGAAGTGCGTTCGTTCCTCGGTTCAGATCGGAAGCCGGATGTCGAAGGCCCTGAGCCATTGTCGATCGGGGGTGCGTTTTGAATCGGCCGATTTTCAATTGGAAATGTAATTTCAAATTGTTACCCGACTTTACAATTTTCTTTTGATTGCGTAGGCCTTGAACATGCCGCATGGCCGAAGGTGCGGACGATTGAGGACTCCTCTGGGAAGATGGCGTGCAATTGGTGATGGATTCAATCTGAATCAGGAACCAAATGGCATTTCCCAGAAAGATCACCGCGGTCGAAGCCATACCTGCAAGCTTGGGGGGCGATGAAAATCTCCACTTCATTCTCTATTGATGTCTGCTCTCGGGAATTGCTTTGTGATCCCATTGAGGCCTCAGTTCCCGCAAGCTTATGTGACCGATTAAAGGCCCATGCGCAGGAAATGCCAGATGCCATTGCGCTGGAATGGGGGGACGAAAAGGTCACCTATTCAGCTTTGTGGCAAGTCATCAGAGCATTATGGTCGGTTTGGCGCGATCAGCGACGGCCAGCCTCAGCCTTCGTGATCGAGACCCAACTCGACCTTGATAGTTGCCTCTACGTCATTGCCGCGCTCGCCGAACGGCGCCGGATTCTACTCGTCGACCCGGCGCTGTCGGCGGACCACCGAAAGGCGATGATCGAAC
>SL_7KL_010_BRINEDRAFT_10001081_pt1 | contig 12999 bp, 13 predicted proteins | sample SodLak_010_BRINE_FD_10663 | JGI IMG/M metagenome (IMG submission 10663)
TGATGGAAGTGATTGGCTTGGCTGTTTATATTGGTGGCGGGCCCAGCTTTATCTATGGGGCCCAGGCGCTGGAGGCCTTTGATCAGTTCTCAGGCGCGAGCTGAGTTTTGCGGCATCCTGGCGGTGGCTGCGCATTAAGCGCTGTGCAATAGCCAGCGCAGCAGAAAAGCCACCCACCCGCCAATGGCCAAGGTCAGCGCCATCAGCACGGCCGCCGAACCTAAGTCTTTGGCCAAGCCAGACAGCGGGTGGTGCTCTAAGCCAATGCGATCGATGGCCAGCTCAACCGCCGTATTGAGCAGCTCAGTGATCAACACCAACACCCACAAGCCAACAAGCACAATGGCCTCAACCAAGCTGCGCGCCAGAAAAGGCACCAACGGCATCAGCAGCAAGGCTGTCACCAGCTCTTGACGAAAAGCCGCCTCGTTTTTCCAGATGTGGGCGAAGCCATTTCTGGAATTCAATGTCGCGGCATACAGCCGCTTGAGGCCAGTTTGTTTAGTCATCATGCTCAATCTGAATACTCGGGACAAAATCGGACACTTAAATCTAACTCGACCGAGCCCGTCTCTTCGTTAACCAAGGCCCGCTGCATCACCGATTGACCCATTTGATCACGAATTTCAATACTCGGCGGAATGGCCGAGTCACGTCCGCCAACATGGCGCAAAATAACCCACTCATGCCCACCTGGCTCATCGAACCAGTCTTCAGGCACCGTGCCTTGAGCATAACTTAATGGCACAAAACGACGCCGCAACACCTCCCCATGCTCATTCAAAACCAGCCCATACAGGCCGCGGCGAGTGGCTGGCACTGGGCGACTGCGAAAGACAAAGCGTTCGGCTTGTGATTCACCACCAATCATTAACTGCAAAGGCGCATCGGCATCAGTGGGCAAAGACACCCAATTGGATGAGAGGTCCCCAGCCAACTCACACACCACCTGACTGCGTTGCTGCGAAGCAACAACCAGAGTGCTGTGGATCAGACCAAGCAACTCCGCTCGCTCACAGTCGGTCAACGGCAGAGTGAGACGAGAACGCGGCGCATCTGCACACGGCACGTCACCGGGACGAACAACATGCTGATCATGAATGGCGCCGTAACGCTTTAAAAAATAATCCGGGCGGGTGTTGTGCGCTAACAATGACCTGCCCAGCATAAAGCGCGCATTGTGCTCCACACCCAATAAATCCAGCACGGTCGGCGCCAAATCATACCCCGCACCCGTTGCGTGTGCTGGGGGCGGCAACTCATCACCCAAGACTATAAAAGGCAAACGGCGATCCAGCACATCCTCACCAAACAAGCCACGCATGTCGGGGTTGGGGAATACGTGATGATCAGCGGTAATCACCACCACGGTGTCTTCCAGCAAGTTTTCCGCTTGCAGTCGATCCAACCATCGTCCCAACAGCTGATCACCGCAATGCAAAGCATCAAGAAAACGATGCTCGCCGTATGAATAGGGCTCGCACTCTCGATACAAATAGCCGGGCAAGTGCGTGCCAATGGTCAGCAGCGTCAGATTAAAAGGCTGACCACCTTGGCGCAGACGACGAATCTCAGCGATGGACAAGTCAAACAGCTCAGCATCACTCAATCCCCATTTGCCGGGGCGCTGGGATAAGCCCTGTTCCTGCCAATGCTCCAAGCCCAGCAACTCATCATAGCCATGAGCGGCCAGAAAATTACCCTTGCCGGCAAACCCCATGCCTGCACCACCCATATACACCTGGTGATAACCCGCACGATGAAGCACATCACCCAAACACGGCAACTCCTCCGCTAAGCGATCGCCTTCTGCCAGCGAGTCACTGCCGCGCCGAAATGAAAACAAGGTGCCGCATTGGCTATTGGTGATGCCCTCAATGGTGGTGTAACTGCTGGTCCACATGTGATCGAGCCATGCATGCTCAGCCATCAGCTGCTCAAGGTTAGGCATCAGCCCTGGCCAGTCCTCACGATTGGCGAGGTTGACACCGACAGATTCCAAGTACACCAAGATCAGATTTTTAGGTTGCTCAGCCGCCGTGGCTCGCACTCGCCGCTTCGGCACCACCTCTGTGTCAAGCACATTGAGTCTGGTGAAGGCCCGGCGGCGATCGGCACTGATCTCCATCGCCAGCGGCTCGCTCCAAGCCTGCCATGCACGAATTAATTGCCACTCGGGCAACACCGCTCGGGTCGCTGCCAACACCAACAGCGAGAACCCCAAGGCCACAGCGGCTGGCCACAATGACCATTTTGGGCGACGCTGGTGGGCAAGCACCCCCAGTCCAACTAAGGCTACCATTGCCACTAACGCCAGCAGCAACCAACTCCCATATTCCTTAAAGGTAACCTGAACACTCTGCCATTCCAGATGATTGAAAAAATCGTCGCTGAATCCGGCCCCAGAAAAATGCACCAAACCAAAATAGGTCAGTCGCACCATCACCGCCACCACTACCCCGATAAGCACCACCGACCAAAGCCAGCGCTGACGGATTAAACCAAGCATCACCACCAACGCCAACAAAATAGCCAACACTGCCAGGACATGACGGCGGCGGACCCGGTGGAGCTCTAACGCCTCTAACGCCCAGTCTACCGGCAGCCATAACACTAGGCCGGTGAGCAGTATAAAACCGCCGACGCCCCACAACATGGTCAGCTTTGAACGCACGGTCACACCCCCTTTTATTTAGGCCGTTGCCCTCTGCAGTCGATCACAAATAGCCATCCAAGCCTCACCCCGTGGCGGTTGCTCAACAAGAATCAAATCCAAGTTCATTTGATCGAGTTGTCGCAATGAAGCATACAAGCGCTGTGCCGCCAACTTTGGGTCTGCCGGCAACACCACCGATGCACTATGCACTCCAACCGGAGTGCCAAAACTCAAGCAGCCGACGCGCTGATTTGTTGGCACGAAGGAGGCTATGGCATCTCGATCCAACATTTTACATGGCGTGCGCGGAGTGTAATGCAAGCGATCTTGGCCCGGCACCACCACCGTATTGGAAGACTTTGAATCAGCAACAGTGACCCCGCCAACCCCCATCAACGCCTGAGCAGAAATCATGCCCGGCCGCAAAATCTGTGGGCAGTCATCCACACACAACACAATGGTGGACTCAATGCCCACCTCGCAAGGCCCACCATCCAGAATCAGCGGCGCTTGATCACCCAAAGCATCGGCCACCGCCTCGGCCGTGGTCGGTGACAACTGTCGATAGCGGTTGGCCGAGGGCGCCACCAAGCCACCGCCAAATGCGCGTAATAATTCCAGCGCTATGGGGTGATTGGGCATGCGCAAGGCGACCGTGTCTTGACCCGCCGTGATCGCCTCCGAGACATGCGCTTGTTTTTTTAACACCAAAGTCAGCGGCCCTGGCCAAAACACCTCAGCCCAGCGTCGGGCGTACTCCGGAATTGCCTCAGCCCACTCATCCAGCGCTTTGGCGCTGGCCACATGCACGATTAAGGGACGTGCTGAGGGTCGGCCTTTGACGGCAAAGACTTTGGCCACCGCTTCGGGTTGTTGGGCGTCAGCGGCCAAGCCGTACACCGTCTCGGTGGGTATGGCCACCACCTCGCCGCGTCGCAAGGCTGCCACCGCTTGATCTATCGTCACTGATTTCATTCCATCAGACCCCATGCACATGGCCGTGCTGTCGCCACGCTTCATACACCACCACCGCCACCGAGTTGGCTAGGTTCAAGCTGCGCTGACCCGGCAGCATCGGCAACCGTATCACGCCCGCCGTGCTGTCGGCGCTCAACAGCTCACTGGGCAAACCCCGCGTCTCCGGCCCAAACAACAAGCTGTCGGTGGCCTGATAAGTCCAATCGGTGTGAAAGCGACTGGCTGTGGTCTCCACACAGACCAACCGCTGATCAGGATGAGCTGCTTGGTAAGCCGCCACACTGGACCAGGTCTTGACCTCGGCGTACTCATGGTAGTCGAGCCCGGCACGGCGCAGGCGCTTGTCATCCAATCTAAAGCCCAATGGCTCAATCAGGTGCAAGGCCGCACCACAGTTGGCGCACAGCCGGATCACATTGCCGGTGTTGGCCGGAATCTCTGGCTCAAACAGCACGATGTGGGGCAAGAGATATTGGGATGGCATGGTCAGGCTGGATGTTATGACTGAGACTGCACTTTTGCATCATACTCGCAAGCTGGCAGACGCGATGAGGAATCCCGCCATGGTCTTGCTGACTGGATCAGGTTTGGTGGTGGCGCTGGTGGTGGCCGTGGCGATCATGATTGTGATGGTGGCGCGACTCAAGGTGCATGCCTTCATTGCGCTGATGCTGACCGCTTTGGCGCTGGCCTTGCTGTCCCTGCCTTTGGAGACCATCGCGCCGACCATTCGGGCGGGCTTTGCGGGCACGCTGCAGCACATCGGCTTGATCATTGTGTTTGGTGCCTTGATTGGTCTGATCGTCGGCCAAACTGGAGCAGCCCTGAGCATTGCCGATGTGGTGGTGCGCTGGGTCGGCCGCAAACGGCCTGAGCTGGCCATGTGGCTGATGGGATGGATTGTCTCCATCCCGGTGTTCTGTGACAGCGGTTTTATCATCCTCGACCCGATTCGCAAAGCGCTGGCCCAGGTCACTCGGCGCTCGCCCGTCAGCTTAGCCATCGCCTTGTCCTTGGGCTTGTATGTGTCCCACGTGTTCATGCCACCCACACCAGGCCCAATTGCTGCCGCCGCCTCGGTGGGCCTGGCCGAGCAGTTGTTGTTGGTGATGGGCATGGGTGCGATGGTGTCCCTGTTTGTACTGGTGCCTTGTTATGTGTTTGCGCGCAGGCTTGGTGCGCACATTGAAGTGGATGCGGCGCTGGCGCCAGAGGAGGCCGCTGCTGTGACCAGCCAAGCCTATGAGCAACTCAAGCAACAATACGGCAAGCTGCCCAACACGGGCCTGGCGTTTCTGCCCATCGTCGCGCCGATTGGTTTGCTGGCCTGCGGCACGGTGGCCAAGGTGCTGGACTGGCCAGCACTGGCGCTGTGGCAGTTCTTCGGTGACCCCATCATTGCCTTGGCGGTGGGCGTGCTGTGCGCTGCGGTCTTACTGCAACAGACCCAAGGCCTCAGCGGTTTCTCGACGCTGACCCAAGACACCCTCAAACTGACCGGGCCAATCTTATTGATCACCGCCGCAGGCGGCGTGCTCGGTCGAGTCATCAGTCAAGCGGGCGTGGTCGAACACATCAGCCAAAGCAGCCAAGCCCTGCATGCAATGGGCATCTTGCTGCCCTTCCTGATCGCCGCGGCCTTAAAAATCAGCCAAGGTTCTTCCACCGTCGCGATTGTCACCACGGCTGCTTTGATGGGCGCTTACACCGACCCCAATAGCTTGATGACCACATTGGGCTTCACCACCCCGGCCGCGGCGGCCTTGGTGGTGATGGCCATTGGCGCCGGCTCAATGACGGTGTCGCACGCCAACGACTCGTATTTTTGGGTGGTCACTCAGTTGATCGGCTTAAGCCCTGAACAAGGCTATCGCACCCAAACGCTGGGATCGCTGGTGGCAGGCCTCAGTGCCATGCTCGGTATCGGCCTGCTTAGCCTGTGGCTGCGGTAACCGAACAGCCCATGTCCGCGCCACGCTTTCTGTTGCTGCCCGACGCCTTCAAAGGCACGCTGACCAGTGTTGAAGTCTCTGAGGCGCTGAGCGCGGCGATTCGGCAAGTCTATCCTCAAGCACACATCGAGGCCCGACCCATGGCCGATGGCGGCGAAGGCACGGTGGCAGCCTGGCTGGCCCTCCATGGTGGAGCGCTCATCACCACCACGGTGACGGGACCCGACTTTGCGCCGGTACAAGCCCAGTATGGTCTGACCGAGGATGGGCATACCGCCGTGATTGAAATGGCCGCGGCGGCGGGCTTGCCTTTGAACCATGCCAAGCAGCCGCCCACCGACACCACCAGCTATGGCGTGGGTGAGTTGATGCAACACGCATTGGCTCAGGGTGTGACACGCATTGTGCTGGGCTTGGGTGGCAGTGCCACCCACGATGGCGGCTGTGGTTGTGCGGCGGCGTTGGGCTATCGGTTTTATGACGCTCAGGGTCAAAGCTTTATTCCGGTCGGTGGCCAGCTGTCGCGCATCCAGCGCATTGATGCCACGCAACGAGACCCGCGACTGAGCCATACCGACATTATTGCCTTGTGTGATGTCGACAATCCGCTGCTGGGCGCAGCCGGTGCAGCAAGGCAATTTGCGCCGCAGAAAGGGGCTGATGCTGTCATGGTTCAACGCTTAGAGCGCGGTGGGCAACATCTGGCTGAACGGGTGGCACGCGATCTGGGCATGGCAGACTCAGAGTTCGCGGGTGCCGGCGCAGCAGGTGGTTTGGGCTTTGGCTGCCGTGCCTTCTTCAATGCCGAACTGCGCGGCGGCATGTCCATGCTGCTGGACGCCATGGACTTTGAGGCACTGGCCCAACAGGCAGACATCATCATTACCGGCGAAGGTCGCCTCGATGAACAATCTCTGCGCGGCAAGGTGGTGATGGCCATTGCCCGCCGCGCCCGCGCGCATCGCGCCAAGGTGGTGGCAGTGGTGGGGTGCATGGCCGGTGATAGGTCGACCTTTCTGGATGGAGGCTTGGATGCAGTGGTGGTCAGCCAAGGACAAGACCGTGACACTCTACCCAGCAAAGCAGAGGCCGCGCAAGCTGTGCAGGCGGTGATGCAACAATTTCTGCTCCACCAATGACTTTGACCTTGCGATGGGAAGCGCGGCCAGTGCGCGGTGTGGCGATTAATATTGCGGTTTTCACTCATGACTGATGTTTGATGCAGGGTCCGCATCACTGAGTTAAATCGGCGCCAGCGCATATCATCGTACCCCCCCACTGGCTGGTATGATTTCGCTATGGCCAAGCGACCACACCCCGGACTGAGTGCCTACACAGTGGTGCTTCTTGGGCTATTTTTGGTCGGCTGCAACGGTGGCAGCATTGAGGAAGGCCCTGCACCGCAGCGCTGGAACTTACCCGAGGTCGTTTTGGATGCGGACGGTCGGCCAGACCCGTCCATTTTGGCACTAGCTCAAATCCTCAATCTGCTGCTTGACTTGCAACATGAGTTAGGACTGACCTATTTGTTTATCTCTCACGATCTCAGTGTGATCAACTTCATTGCCGATCATGTCGGGGTGATGTGCGAGGGCCGTCTGATTGAGTACGGCACCGCCGAGCAGATTTACCAAGATCCGCAACAGGCCTACACCAGGAAATTGCTGGCTGCCATTCCGCGATGACTCTAGGCCACCCTCCAAAACGCACGCGCGATGGGCATGATACCGCCCAAGGTTTTCTTATAGTGGGCGGATGGCATTGCAATACAGATTGCACAGCAGGGTCGGCTTCAACAGCCTTCAAAAATGCTTGGACCTGGTCTGGTCTTCAGACATCCTTTTGGCATTCAAACGTGTAGCGCTGATCAACTATGGACTTTTCCACATTTGGGACAAATTGCACCAGCGTCCGCCGCAAATCCCACACCTCCGGCAACAGCGTCTAAGCTTTCTTCTGGCAAATCATTCGGGGAGGCTGGAATCACTAGAGTAAAGACCTGATCGGTGTCCTCCACCACATTTATAGTGGTGCCCTCTGGAACCTCTATCCCTTCCTGCTTCAGCGTCCCTGCCGGATCAGACATTAGTTGCTGCTTGAAAGCCTCATCGGCCCAGCACTTGGCGATGATCTGTTGGTATTGATGAGTTTGATCGTTCATTCCATGCTCCTTGAGGTTTGCGCTTTTTGTGCATAAACGATACGGAGACAGCGGCAAATTCCGTGCGTCTTTGTGATTAATGTCTGATGATCACGACACTACTGACTATACAGGTGAGTTAATGGAGGGGTACAGCTAAATTCCCTCGGCAACATGCCGTTCGCAATGGGTTTTGGGAGCACGCGTGGCGCTGACTTCCAATTGTGATGACCTGCTGACCCGAAATGTTCGGGATTTCCTAAAGACAGATCACGGAGTGAAAGTGATAAGCCCTTAGGCGCTCCCGCAGTCACTGGAAATCGCTGACAGGACAAACTCACCCACTGAAGTCTCTTCATAATAGTTCGTTCCGGCGGCTTTGGCGAAACGGTCAGCGTCCCCTGTCCCAAGGGCGCAAGGCGCCAGACCCAAAGCAGTACTGACCAGATAAAGTTGCTGGTACATGACCCCAACATGCTTGAGAACCGCCGCGTAGGCCAGACCCTGGTATTTCCAGCTCATCCGTGTGAAACGCGCCGCCAGCGTGATCAGCACATCTGGCGGGGCCGCCATCAGGGCGGCACCCATCGCATCCTGGACCAACCCTTCCGTATCGGGACTGGGTGCGCTGATCCATTCAAGCTCATGAGTCAAAGGATCGTAGCGGTACAGAGCGGGCTCCAGACCCGTGCAGCGCGTGATGATCAGATACAGTTCTAGTTCATGCATGGCCCCGCCGGCGGCGACCGGGCGCGTAGTCATTTCATACTGCTGAGGATTGTCGGGATGCGCTGGGCGATGGGTCTGCACCCGTGCGGTGTGCCACAGCAGGGCGCCCAGTTGCGCTAGGCTGATCGGCGTATCGCCAGACTGCCGAAGCGAACGGCGGGCTTCAACGACGGCGAAGAAGCCCTGCTCTGAATGGCTTGGATCGGGCTTTGGTAGGGCAAACCGAGCCCCGCCGGAAGCAGGCTTGATCGCTGGCGCATGGGGCAACTGATCGATCAGCGGAAACGCTGCCCCCAGCGGGTTGTCATGCCGGCCCATCCGGCTACGGGTATGAAACAGCAGATCATGAAATTCCCAATGCCGAAGCACTGGGTCACGGTCTTCGGAGATTTGCCCCTGACTGTCACAAGCAAAGAGCGCTTGGGCACTCGCCAGCAGAGTGAGGAAGCCCGTGGTCGTAGTGCGCGTCAGGCCGGGCAGCGCTTCAACCAGGGTGTCTATCGTCTGGGCTTGCGCCAATCGTGCCAACGCGGCAGACAGTCGCTGATCGGTGATGTGCAACCGCGCCTGACCCAAGCTGCATTCCACAACCAGGCCATCAACATCACCGTCACCACCGCCATCGCGCCGCGACCAAGCGAACCGCGAGAGTCGATAACTCGACCCAGCAGTATCCAGCGGGACAAGTTGGAAGGCTGCCGTCATGGGCTCCAGAGTAGCCAGCAACTGATCCTCCTGGCGGAGGGTATAGGACAGCATGCCCCGTTTTGCCAGGCGGGCCAGCAGGTAATAGAGCGGCGCAGTATTCGCATTCGGCTCAGCGCCACGAGCTAATGCGATCAGCGCCTCGGTGCGACCGCCCTTATCCGCCAAGGCCTGAAGCAGGGCTTGCGCCGCGGCACCGGGTGAGCGCTGACGCAGGGCTTGTCCGTCATGACGAACCACCAACAGGTCTGCCTCATCGGACTGCAACCGGACTCTGGCACTCAGGTGGATGTGGAAATCGGGACTCATGAACCACCTTGCTCAGTCATCTTGATTAAAAGCGCACCCTCACCCAGTGGAAGTCAGGTTGGGGACGAGTGCACTTTAGAGAAACATCGGAATCGGGTTGAGTTCATCTTCGGCCAGCGGCTTGTCCAGCCAGCCCATGGCGACTGGCACATCATAAAGCCGCCCCGCCCCGTAACGCGCCCAGAAATGCCGCAAGCCCGGCACAATGACCTTGGCCACTGGCATTTTGGCATCAGCGCGCGTCTGATCCAGCACTAGCATCTCCATCCCCTGCTCCTCGATAATCCCCCGGCAGATCGCAATATCGGCCAGCAGTTCACCAGTGTGGCGTTGAGGAAAGTCCTCATGGCATCGCACGGGCATCTTTGGATCAGGTGCCATGTAGGGCTGATTGTCCAGCGTAACGGTACTTAGCCAGCGGTGCGTTTCCTCATCTTCAATGGCCGAGGTATCGGCTTCAGGACGTTCCTGCGCCAGCCCAAGCATCTGGTTCATTTCGGCAAAGGCCCGCTGCAGGGCAATGCGAGCGTCGAGATGGCAACCCAGTCCAAACAACAGCCGATCCTGTGCCGTGTCTCGGAGTCGCGAGATGGCGGCAAAGCAGGGAATCCCCAAGTCGCTGGTCAGGTCCAAGGCCCAACTGTCTCGACCGAGGCTGTTGTAATGGTCCGTCAGATCGAGCAGCCAAGGTTCGCCAAAGCTGCTCAGGTCGACGCCTGGCTTGGACAGGCGGTTGTACCACCATAGGGCCGTTGCATCCCGCTCCACCAGTTCAAAAAAACCCTGCAATACCGCCTCTTCTAGCGTGTTGCCCGAGGCGTTGCCGTTGGAGCAACCGATGGCCAAAAATCGGTCGCAGTCGGCGCTGGCGGGCGATCGGCAATACAACAACTGAGTCGGCAGATAGCGAGGGCGGGCGTGAGTCAACGACCACACCGGGGTCCAATCGATGGCTAAGTCATCATCCAGCGGCTCCGGGACGCGGTTGAATCGGGATTTTTTCGCGTTCCACGCCGCATGGTCAGCCTGTTGCCGAGCGCTGTAGCCCATCACCGCGTTGGGATGGATGACATCAGCGCCGTGGGTAGCCTGCATCTGATGATAACTGGCGGTGATGATGACTTCATCACCCTGGCGCTCTCCACTGTAGCGCTCCAGCGCCTCGCACAGGGCGCTGGCCTTGGCCTGCGCTGCAGAAACGCCCTTGCCTGCGCTGGCGTTGCGCAAACTGTGCTTGAGATGATCAAGCCGATCAATTTTGAACGCGTGGTTGTGACCAGCGACATAGACCTGAGCGACCTCGGATTCGTCAACCGATTGCAGCTGACTGACAATGCCGGTGATGGGACTGACCAGGTGCTCGTAGGTTTTCAGGGTTTGTTCTGGGCTGACTTGGCGATGACCGCCGTCCTGCATAAAGTGAACTTTGCGCGGGACCAGGGTGATGGGGCGCATCACCGGCATCGGTGGAGCCCCACAAACCGAGCAGGTTGGGTCAAGCAGCAGCTGATGAGTTCGAGTGGTCAGGCTGCGAGCATCGAGGCTGAGAACAGCGCCGGCGGTAGCGATCGGTGCATCAGTAAGAAATTTAGCGATCTCCAGCGCGGCCAGTTCGGCCATGAGTTGATGCGTCGCCGGCAGGGCCGCACGGGCTGTGAGCAGGGGTTCGTCCAGACCCTGCCGACGGGCGGCGAACTCTTCGACTTGGCGGTGCAGCATCAGGCGCTTGACTAGACAGGCATGACAACCAGGATCTCCTGACCCATACAGTGGGCCAAGCCACAAGTCATGCCCCGTCGGTTTGATAATCAGCCAAGATTGACCGGCGGCATGAAATGCAGCGTTGAGCTCCATCAGTTCGGATTGCTGATAGCTGTCGGTGACCACGACCATCAGGGCGGCGTTTTCCTCCTGCCTATCGATACCCAGCCGCGTCAACGCAGTGTGCAATGGGGCCAGATCAACCGCCCCGACCGCGCGCAGCGCCACCGGTTTTGCAGCCAGCGCGGCCACAGCACTGGACGCGTCGAGCCCGAGTCCTGACCAGAAGGCGGCGCGATCAACGGGAATATTCGGCGTTGCCTCGCATAAATAGCCGTTCTTTTCCAGCAGCATCAAAGCATAGTAGACATGTGCGGCGTCATACTGATCAGACAGCGCCTTAATCAGATCATCAACGCTGTGCGCCCCATCAAGCAGCGGAGCGATGCGCTCATACAGACGCCCATGAAGGGCGCGAGCGCCCTCCTCGCTCATCAGCAAGACACCCTCATCGGGAAGCACGACCGGACTCAGGTGCGGCTTGAAGCGAGGCGCTTTAATCATTATGCAAAGTCAGCCAAATCAGTTTGTAGTGAGAGAGGCATGACAAACTAGGGGCACCCTGTGTAAAACCATCCGCCTGCGACCTTATCTAGATCGTTGTCCGTCAACTCATCCGGGCGGGCCGGGATCACCAGATGAAAGACCTGGCCGGTGTTCTCCACCACCTTAAGGGTCATGCCGTTTGGAACCTCCACCCCTTCCTGCTTCAGCGTCCCTGCCGGGTCAGTCATGAGTTGTTGCTTGAAAGCCTCATCGGCCCAGCATTTGGCGATGATCTGTTGGTATTGATGGGTTTGATCGTTCATTTCATGCTCCATGAGGTTTGCGCTTTTTGTGGTTAAACAATACGGAGACAGCGTCAATTTGCGTGCGACTTTCCGATGAGTGTCTGATGACTACTCGGCTTCATACTATACAGGTCAATTAAGACAGCGATATGGCGCAATCCCTTAGGCGAGGCGGCAAACTGAACCGAGTTGGCACTGATCGTGATGGCCTCATTCCAAAGCGCGATTACTGCTGCAGAGCCACTGCCTAATAAAAAAAACCGCAACATGAGCGCCTCATGCTGCGGCTTTGATCTACAAAGCGCCACCACTAGGGTGGGCGCAGGTTACTTAATTAGTTACAGCGCGCCACGGCGATCGGTGCAGAGGTTCGCTGAACTGCTCAACAACGCGGCAGCTGCATGCAACGGGTTTTGCCAATAGAGCAAAAGCGATCTAACAATTTGGCCCAGACGAAGCCCACGAATAATGCGCTTCTCAAATGTTCTGTTATAAGGCAGGGATGTGCTGTCAAACGGCTAACATTGCCACGTGTAAAAAGAACAATATCCACCTGCGACACCGTCTAGATCCTCTTCCGACAACTCTTCCGGGCGGGGCGGGATCACCAAATGAAAGACCTGATCGGTGTTCTCGACCACTTGAATGGTCATACCTTCTGGAAACTCCATTCCTTCCTGCTTCAGGGCCCCTGCCGGATCAGACATGAGTTGTTGTTTGAAAGCTTCATCGGCCCAACACTTGGCCATGATCTGTTGGTATTGATGGGTTTGATCGTTCATTCCATGGTCCTTGAGGTTTGCAATTATTTTGTGCACAAGCAATACGGAGTATTGCACTGACCTCATAAACTCCAAAACTGGCGTCAGTGACGTGGTGAACCGACTCGATCCTGAAGATCTCTGTCTATCGTTTCTG
>SL_7KL_010_BRINEDRAFT_10001084_pt1 | contig 12988 bp, 13 predicted proteins | sample SodLak_010_BRINE_FD_10663 | JGI IMG/M metagenome (IMG submission 10663)
CTTGAATTCAGAATCCGCATCACAGATCCGTTCCTCGTCAACAACGATGATAAATGGGGCAAAAGCTGCTGACACTTATATCTTTGAAACAACTTGCCAGATTTTACCCGCCGACGTCCTCGAAAGCGTTCGTAATGAGCCATGTGAACCCAACAAGTGTCACCACAAAACTGAACGGGGTCGGGTCGAAGCCGAACAGCATGAAATCGCCCAGCACATAAGAAAGGTTGACCGCGATCGGGAACAGGGTGAGAGCGAGGCTGAGCCGCAGGTAGCCACACCTGTCTCCCGTACACATCAGAACCGCACGCAAAACCATCAGGATGCCGAAACCGAGGAAGGCATAAAGAGCGATGACAAGGACATCAAACAGCGGACCGTGATCGAAAATGATCTGCGCATCGCGCGCCTGAGCCGCGAGACGTGTCCCCGGCCCGTATAGCCAGCCATGCCACGGATTGGTTACAGCGAGCCCGCTGCCGGTCGCAATGGCGAGCATGAGAGGCCAGATTCGGCGGAAGCCGAGGCGCGCATGGGAAGAGGTGGCGAGCTGACAGAGGAACACACACCAGAACATCGCGGTGGCCATGACGCCGGGCCAGCCCAGAGTGGCGATCAGTATCTTGCAGCTGAATGTCGGCGCTGCCAGTTCGAGCGCGGCCATCACGAGCCACCAGAGCATCCCCATATGGGTGATGATGAAAGCATCGCGCCCCGGGAAATCGCGCAGACGCGAGACCCATAGAGACAGCATGACGACACCGACCGCAAGCCCGACGAGAAAGCCGGTCTCAGGTCTGATGCTCCAAATCTCCTGAATGCATCCGCGCAAACTCGCCCCTCCACGGCCACGGAACCGCTGCCTGGATAAATCTGATTTTCCGGTTGCCGCATCGGGACGTCAAATCACCGCATCATTGTGTCCGTCTGCCCGGATCCCACTGAAAGCACCTGAATCTCCCCTTCAACAAGCGCTCTTCTGGGCAAAAAGGTGCGTTTTGGAATGATTTCTTGCCCTCCCCCTGACCACGGCGCTGCAACGAGCAGCCAGGACACTGCCGCATATCCGGCATGACCGGGCGAGCCACAGCCCAGACGGGTTCAACCGTCTCCCGTTGTGAGACGATCCGACCGGAAGACCGCAACCGCGATCATCCGGCCACCGGCTGCATGTTCATTTCCAAATTGGAAGCGAAAAACCTGTCCGCCTTTTCGTCTGACAGTCTACGAGCGCTGAGTGTATCCGCGTGGAACGGGAGCTGTCATGCGCACTCATGAAGTCATATCCGCGACCGACGCCCCAAAGGTGTTGCTGGTGGACGATGATATCGATCTGTGCGAGTCCCTTGTGGAGGGCTTGATACGGGAGGGTGTGCGCGCGTCCTTTGTCAGCTCTGCTGCGGCCGCTCTCATGCGGCTCGTCGCGCAGCCGGATATCGGGATCTTGGTGACGGATATCATAATGCCGGAAATGAGCGGGCTCGAACTCCTCAGAAAGCTGACGATCTCCCGCCGCGACCCGCCGCTTGCGGCGATCGTCATGACGGGGGCGCCATCTCTGGAGACGGCTGTTGCGGCCCTTCGTTTCTCTGCAGTCGAGTTCCTGCAAAAGCCGGTCGCCGTCAGTGAGGTGGCCAGCGCAGTGCGCGCGGCTGATGCAAGGCGTGCGGCGATGCGGGCGGCGGCTGCACCCGAAAAGACGACCAGAAGCTATCCCGAAATGATCGAATGGCTGCGGCACGTGCAGCATGAACGCGAAGGCGTGTTCCCTGCGACCGTCATGAACGAGACCTGCTGGAACATGCTACTGCATCTCGCAGATGCGGAGCTCGAAGGTCGCCCCGTTCTGCGCACCGCGTTGTACAGGGCATCAGGAGCANCAAACCCCACGGCCATGCGCCGGCTGGACGATCTCCTGGAAGCCGGGCTCGCAACCCGGACATTCGATCCCCAGGACAAGCGCCGCGCCTATGTCGAACTGACTGCGCAAGGTTCCCAGCAGATCCGCGCGCTCATTGCGAGCCTACTCGATCCACGGGTGAGCACTGTTCCAGATGCCGAACCGGAGGCTTGAGCTGACCAAATCTGGCACGGCGCCTCTTGTGTTGCTGATCGGGCTCGTATTCACCAGTCTGTTCTGGAACGCGCGAGCAGCGATCGCGTTTCCGAGTGATGACATCACGGTTGTCTACCGGGTCGTACCTCCGGATACGGCCCTTGACCCCCGCGACAGGGCGGGCTTCGTCCCGATGGGCCATGCCGTCTCACTCGGATACACCACGGACGAGCTTTGGATCGGCTTCGAAGCAAACGACGCTAACGCATTAGCGGACATCACACCGCTGATTGTTCGGTTCACGCCGGCATTCACACATCACATCGATTTCCATTTGCTCGACCGCACGCGCGATACGCTGGACCTGGTGGCGTCCTGTGGCGCGAGCAGCCGCGATCGCACCGGGTGCAACGCTGCTGGCCTGCCCAGCGCATGGATGATCCCGGACGGGCGGATCGCAGATGTTCTGATTCGTTTCGGGGGACCCAATGCTCTCAATGCGCGGATCGATTTTGTCCGCCCGGGGGATGCCTCAGGGGATCTGATTGCAACGATGATGGCGATCGGTGCGCTGATCGCTCTGGCCCTGCTGAGCGCCTCAATAACATTCGTGAGCTTCAGTCGGCTGCCCATTCTGCTTGCAATCTTCGCCATCCTTCAGGCGCTCCATTCCGCCCTGCTCGTCGGCGTGCCCCACATGCTGTTTCCAAAGCACAAGCTCACGACATTGTTCGATCTCATCATGCTGGCGCTGGTCGCAGCTTCATGGGCACTGCATTACAGGGCCATTCACGAGATCGCCAGACCAGGTTCGGCGCTCGCTTGGGCAGTTGCGCTGTCGTCGTGTCTTTCAGCTGGTGCAATACTGACATACCTCGTTTCCGGGCCGTTCTATGCGTTGCAATTAAACATGATTCATCTATCGATCATGCCTGTCCTGTTTCTGAGCCTGTTATTTGTTCCTTCAGCCAACAACAGGCATTATTCGCGCAGTGAATTAACGTTGTGGCGCCTGCTATTGGTTTATCTGGTCCTGTTCGCGCTGACAGTGATTTTGCCTGTGACGGCCTCCTTCGGCTTTACGACACCGCAGGTGTCCTATTGGAACATCCTGTTCGTCATGATTTTTTTCGGATTCGTGACGTATCGGCACATGATCGAGCAGGCACTGGCAAATGAAAGGGAAGCTTTCGACTTGCGGCTTGCAGCAGAGAGGGAGAAAACCAATGCGCGCCTTGCAAAAGTCTATACCGAGGCGACCATCGGAGGAATGACGACACACCTCTCCCACGAAATGCGCACCCCGCTTGCAACCCTGCTCACTTCCGTGAACAATTTGCGCGCAATCTTGTCCGGCGATATCTCCAGTCACCGCGATGCTGGGCGCAATCTCGACCGTATCGAACGCGCAGTCTCGCGCATGCGCAGTGTCATGGATGGTGTCAATGCTTTTATACGTACGCCACGGATCACCGGCAAAACCAGCCTGACCCGGGCCGTGAGACAGAGTCTCGCCCTCGTCGAGTCGCGTCTGCATACCGAGCAGATCACGTGCACGATCGCGGCTCCAAAGGAAGATATTTGCGTCCAGGCCGACACGTTTGACGTCGAAACTGCCGTTTTGAACATTATCGTCAACGCATTCGACGCCGTCGCTGCACAGCCGATAGAGCCGCGTTGTGTGTGGGTGACGCTGAGAAACGAGGCAGGCATCGGCTCCGTCATCGTTACCGACAATGGCGGGGGCATTCCAGGGAATGATGCAGAGCGTCTTTTCGAGCCGTTATTCACCACGAAGCCCGAAGGAACCGGCCTTGGCCTGTCCCTGGCAAAACAGATGGCGGAGCGTTGGGGAGGCGCTATCCGGATCACGAACCATGCAGAGGGTGCGCAGGCCATCGTGGCCTTTCCGCTGGCGCATGATCCAGATGCGGATCATGTCTGATTGTCCCGCTGCGCCGGATTGCCAGAATCCTGACATGTGCCTGAACCGCCCGGAGATCGTATATGGAGCAACTCCCTGAACCGGGCTCACGTAACATGCGGCGCCCGCCCCGCACCCGGACAAGGCATAGCCGCACTCCGTCAGGTCGGTACCGGCTGACTGGGACAATGATTGCCCACACGAAAGACTTGAGCGCCAACCTGACCCGGTCGGGTCGAATAGCCCTCTGTTGGACAGATTGATGCTCGAATGGAACAATTCCGTGCGGCTGATCCCGAGTGACCAGCTCGGAAAGCGCGTTAGGTCAGCCCGCTCACACGCGAAGCGCTGCGATCAGGCGGGGGGACGGCGGTACCCTGCGCCTCGTAATCGCGGATACGGTTCCGGATGGTGCGCACTGAAACCCCAAGAAGCCGGGCTGCCTTCGTGCGGTTTCCCTGCGTCGTCTCCAGCGCAGAGAGAATCAACATCTTTTCAACCGTGCGCAAATCGTTGGGAATCATTTGCATCAAGTCGCCGTCCCTGTATTGTGAGTGATTCGATGACGATGTTAACTACGATTTATATTTTGTGAATCGGGGATTTGTTCCAAATAAAGAAATATAATGATATTATTTTGGATATAACCCAGAATACAACTCAATTTAGAAGCAGTACTTCTTTGAATCTGAACGGAATGCGATACGATAAAATCACAAACGGAGTATCGCGTTATGAGTATTTCCTCGTTTCTTAAATGGTATCCCACCCGCTCACGTGTTGGACGTGAGGTTGAAAGACTTGAAGGGGCATGTGGAAGTCGAGCGTTCCTTGTGGCAATCCAGCGTTACTGGTTCGCGAAATCAGATAACGACAGGGCGCGCGCCGGGTTCTGGAAGGCTGTCAGTGCCGAGGTCATTCGGCGGGAACGTCGGCGGTCTATCGTTGCGGCTGCGCTGGGGCGGGGGGGCGCGGGAGGCGGAGCCAATGAATCTCTGGTGCCCGCCGATCTTTGTGAAAGAACGTTCGGCTGAGATGCTTTCTACGCTTCAGTTTCACTGGCAGGTGCGGCGCGGGCCGGCATTTGTGTGAGTACGGGGATCTGTATTGTAAACACAGCGCCTGTCCGCGAATTCTGCGCCGTGACCGTGCCACCGAGACGGGTTATCAGCGCGGAAGAGATCCAAAGACCAAGCCCCGTGCCCTTCCCCGGCGGTTTCGTTGTGACGAAAGGCGCGAACATCGTGTCCATGATGTCGGGTGCAATCCCTCCTCCGTCATCCGAGATGCTGATCCGGGCGAGGCGCGTGCGCGAGATTTTCTCGACGACCACATCGATGCGGCCAGGGTTCATATCACCCCGCCCCCTCGCTTCGCAGATCGCGTCACGCGCATTGAGGATAATGTTCATCAAGGCTTGCTCAAGCATCTCGATGCCGCCCAGGACCTCAATATCGTCTGCGGTCATCTTGCTGGCGAGAGTAATGCCATTGATCTGTAGTTCCTTGCTGATCATACCGACAACAGAATCAAGTGCATCGGACACCAGGAATGATCCGGAGGTTACGCCGGAATCAGGACGAGAAAAAACCTTCATTTGTTCAGTAAGGCCCTCGGTGCGCTCGACTTGTTCAACGATGCGGGTCAGCTTCTGTTGGAGGTATCCGGCATCAACCTTGTCAGGCGTTTGTTTCAGGCGATTGCTTGCATTGTATGCCGATAAACGAATGACGCTGAGTGGCTGGTTGATCTCGTGTGCGAGGCCGGCGGCCAGTTCCCCGAGTGTCAACAGGCGAGAGCTTTGCTGCATGACTTCTGTGGCCATGCGCTGCTCTGTCACATCCTGAAATACTTCCATGTTTTCCGTCTGGCCGGACTCGAATTCGGTCACGATGCTGGTATGGGAAATCCAGCGGACCTTTCCCTCTGCTTGTTGAACACGAAACTCGATGGCAGGCCGCCCATCCTGCTCTGCCTGCATGCAATTTTCGCGGACGCGGGCGCGATCGCTTGGATGAACGAGCTGAAAAAACAGGTCAGGCGACGACATGCTCTTGATATCGCAGCCCAAGACATCCTTGAAATTCCCACTGACATGTTTGATCTCTACTCCGTATTCGGATGTTTTTGTCACGCAAAATGCGAGCCCGGTCTTGATATTGAACAGCTCAACGCGAGCCTTGAATTTCCCAAGCTCATCAGCGAGCTCGGAATTTCTCCGCGATGAGGCCTCTGCTTCTGTTGCATGACGTTTTCCAATGATGATCTCCACGATCAGAAGCAGGACCAGGAGAATGGAAAAAACCGAGAGCGCCCAGGTTGACGTGCGTGTCTGGGTATAGGCATCGACGATGTTCTGTCGCACCCTCCCGATTTCAGGCCCCAGCACCGACCGATCCGAGAATTCCCGCAGGAAGGGCCCGTGGGCACGGACAGCCCTGTCGATATCGATGAGCGTCTCAACGTCACCCTGTTCGTGCGTGATGAGGCGCGGCTCGAATTCGAGGAGCGTCTGCTCGAACTCCTCGATCTTCTCCAGAATACCGGGCATGTCGCCGATGAGTTCAATGACCCCTCCTTCCTGAAGGATTGCAAGCCGGCTGAGCAATATCTCATAGCGAAGCAGCAGCGCCGACCTGTCCACGCCGGGAGTAGAATGTGTATACAGGTAAAATGTTTCACGAAAATTATAGAACTCCCTTTCTAGCTGCCAGGCAGACCAAGGAGCCATGCGAAATAGTGTTGAGTAATGACTTTCTTCTGTTCTGTGATTTGATATAGTAAGATATAATGTTGAAATGAAGCCCGTTGATATCAACACAAGTGCAAATATCCTGATAATGAAAAGGCTGGGATATTCTCTCAGAATGCTGATCATTGCAGCACCAGAATCTGGGAAAGTTGCCAGACCATTTTGTGATCATGCATAAGAACATCCAGCTTTTTCCCATCCCTGGACGGGTAGATCACCCAGACCGGGCCGCGATCCCGGACGGACATGCGTTGTCCGTCGCGCACCAAGGCCAGCAGGACATCATGGTCATGGGGATCTGCTGCGGGGATGGTGGCGCGGTAATCATTCAGGGCGATCATCTCCAACGGCGCATGCTCCGCGCCGACATGCGCCAGCACGGCACGCAGCAGCACCCCCTCGAATACCGGCGCCCCGTCCGTATAGGGCGTGACGGTCTTCACCGTGGTCATTCCGATGGCGCGCAGCTCCTCGAAGGTGAATCGCGCAGCGCATTGACCGTCGCGATTGCGCGTCTCGCAGGATCCGATGGCGCCGGATATCTCCAGGATGGCTGTTTCCTGTGCCGTGGCACTGCGTGTATCCGGCAAGCCAAGAGCGCTGAAGGCGACAAGCGTCAGATATGGCAGAATACGGTTCAGCTTCATCGTCTGTCTCCATGGCGGCATGTCTATGCAGAACGGGGCAGTTCATGACCGGGCCCGGCCCCGGAGGTCGCGTATCCGCCTTCACCGAAAACATGGCGGCGCAACAATTGTGGGATCGCGCATATGTCACAGGGCTTTGCGAGGTAGCACAGAGCGCCGAGCTCCAGAGCGAGGTCGCGCTCCTTCAGGTCCACGTGACCGCTCATGATGATGACGGGAAGCCGATGTCCCTCGTCCCGCAAGTGGCGTAGCAGCTGCAGCCCGTTCATGTCGGGCATCTTCATGTCAGTCACGATGGCAACGATCTCGAGCTCGCCTCCGACAAGGGAAAGTGCTTCCTGGGCAGAGCCGACACATCGCGAGGCGATTCCTGCTCCGTCGAGCATCTCCGCGAGTTCGATGGTCAGGATGCATTCATCATCGACTATGAGCACAAACCCGCGCCCGCTTCCCCCCGAAGCGACGGAGGGAAGCCCGCTTCGCCCGGTCATGGCAGGGCCTCACGCAAACGCAATCCGGGATCGATCATGCCGGCAAGCTTGTCGAGATAGCGTTCGACCTTTTCGCGCCCGAGATTTGTCAGATTGACGATGACGCGCCGGCGATCCTCTTGATCCTGTTGCCGCGTGATCATGCCCGCCTGCTCCAGCTCGGCAATCCGACGCAATGCACTCGAGATCGGGATACCGGCTGCGATTGCGAGATTGACGGTGGGAACCCCCTGGTTGTCGATTTGCGCCCGCATGAGATCGAGAAGCATGTCCCAAACGGGATCTGCAATCAGGTCCTTGTCGAAGATCTTCGACTTCTCGTTACGGAGCCGAATCACACGGTCGATGAATTCGCGTTGATCAACCGGCTTGTTCGCCGGCTTCCCGGTCGGCTCGCTCGCCGGTGCGCCCAGTTGCCGGCTGATTGCAGCGATGATCTCACTGGCATCAAGCGGCTTGCGGATGAAATCCGTGATCCCCAAACGCATCGCGGCGATCGCCCGCTCGACGGTGGCCCGTCCGGTAATGACGATCGTGCGAATGCCGTGACCGTTCTTGAGGTAGCGGATCTTTTCGATGAATTCGAGGCCGTCGAGCTCCGGCATGCAGAGATCGACGATGACGTGGGTGATGCCATTCCCGTCGCGCAGCAGGCGTAGGGCCTCTGCGCACGAACTGGTCGCCATCGTCTTGAACCCCGCATTCTCGAGCGCTTCGCCGAGTTCATCGATAATGTCCTGTTCATCATCAATGATGAGGATTCGACCCACCAGATGAGTCGACGGCTCAATGATTTGCGAATGTAAGTTCATGGCCTTCTCACGGTTGGTTCGCAAGCGTGCGCAAGGCGCTCGAGCGCCTCGTCATTTGGTCTCAAACCAGTCGTATGTGATGCCACCGTCTTGCCCTCGTTCACCGCTTCACTGGCTGAAGGATGCTGGCCTCATTCCACTTTGACAGCGGGCGCCCGCCAAATGGAAGCATCATTCAGCGCCAGAACTGCCATATGCCCCAGATTTGTCGCCAGTACATGCACGTAGATTTCTAGAATGCCGATTTTAAATTGTGTTTGCAGATCAAGGCAGCAATGATCTACTGGAGAAGGCCGCGTGTTGAAAGACGAACTCGCGAGATCGAGCGGGCATTCCGCAACTTCTGAACGGTTCATCAAGCTATCAATGGCCTTGAATTGTCTTTCGAGATGCGTGCTCATCTTGGTTCGGTTCCTGTCAAAAAATGCGTCCCGATCAGGCAGATTCGGAACGGCACCTCGAAATCGTTGCCGAGATGCGCGACGATATCCCTCGGTCAGGCTCCAACTGACAGGAATATGCGCTGATCTTTGTACCAACGCGCATTCCGGCAAGCCCTGATAAAACCGGATCTGTTATCCGGCAGCGGGGCGCGCATGGTCATTTCAGAGGCGGGGCATCGCAACGAACCGTCCGGGGACACCGTTCGGGCAAAGGCGCTCGTCCTGCTGGTTCTTGCGACTCTTGAATTCCGACGCCTACCGTTTCCTTAATTGAATACCGGAGTCCATTGTGGAAAATTCCAAAAGCTTGCCGAGGTGATTCATTTTCGTTGGGGCATGAAAGACGATTGAATCGATTCCAGGGAGTTTTGCAAAAAACGAAACCTCATAAATAGATAATTCTGCTTTTATGTCACTTATGCATGGCTATGCTGCGGACTATGTTGTTTTTCGGAGAAATAAATTGCATTCTTGATCAAAAACGAGATTCGTATTCAAGAATTATGAAGTATTTTTCTGCTCAATGACTATCCAAAGTTGGCAATCTTCGCTGTTGACGCTCGCCTGCATCGCGACAAGCATTGCGGACGCAATAAGCCCGCCGCCGCCTTCACCGACGCGGGCTGCGACCGCAGCGTTCAAAATCATGTTTCCAAACTGAAACCGATACAGTTTGCATAAACACGACCTTGCCTCATTACCTTGCCGGCGGTGAAGTCGGAGGCAAATGAGCAATGAGCGCAAGGGGTGCAGCAGCCGTAATCGGGGGAGTTCTCCTGCTGGGAGGGTGCGTCTCCCAAGGCGGCGATCCACTGAATGCGCGGATCACGAGTGTATCTGCGATCCATTCCAGCGATCTGACTGCGGAAGGCGCACGACGGCTGGGTATAACAGGGCGGCGGGCCGGCGGGCCGATCGTCTTCAATGATCTGCGCTGCCGCGACATACGCCCTGAATTGCGGCTACGCTTTCCCGAATGTCGGCCAAGAGCGATGGTATATGGCGGATTTGGTGGCGCTTCCGGCTCAGGGCCGGGGTCAGGGCCCGGTTCGGGGTCCGGTTCGGGGTCCGGTTCAGGTGGTGGGTCGGCGAATGCAAGCGCAGGTGGCGCGGGCGCTTCGGCCTCCGGGGGGGGCAGCGGAGGTGCGACGGCGTCCGCGAGCGGCCCGGATGCAGATGCCTCGACGGGAACCGGCACTGCAGATGCCGCAAGCGCGGGACCGAGCGGTGTGTCGGCTGCGTCGGGCAGCGGTACGGATGCGCAGGCCGCTTCTGTCGGCCCGGGTGGCGTTTCCGCATCCGACGGCTCGACCACAGCGGGCTTCTGATTTTGTAGCGATAGGCACAATGCGTTCGAAATGAAACTAATACAAATTGATAGTTCGGGCGGCATCTGTGAACGTGTCAAACGCGAGGGTTCGGGGATATTTCCGTAATCCTCCTCCATCAATTGCTCGAAAAGTGAGCGGTTACTTGCTTTCCCGCGCGTTGATCAATGAGCATCTGCAAACGCAAACCAAGGCTAGCCAAAATGAAAAAACTTCTTCTCGCCACCACATCCGCCGCCGTGCTGATCGGCATGTCCGGCGCCGCCTCCGCCCAGTCCGTGCTCGAGCGCGTGCTGAGCCAGACCCAGAGCCTCAACGACGTCACCGGAATCTTCGCCAACACCGCCGAGAATATCGGTGGCGCCGGCACCACCACCGTCTTCGATGACGGAGAGGGAAACATCATCACTCAGGCCGAATTCGAGGCGGAGCTCGCTCAGGTGCTCGATCGCGAGCGCAATAGCTTCACGATCACGCCGACGGGCACCACTAACACGGCCGGTCAGGCCCTGTTTACGGTTACAGACGCTGATGGTGCAGCGGTGGAGGGTCTTGAGGAGGACGTCACGCTGGGGGTCGCCGAGACCTTCGTCGACAACCGGGTGGCTGATGCCCGCGACACCTTTGTCGAAGGCTTCGAAGCAACTACTCTCCTGACCGACGCCGCCGGCTCGATCGACGGTTCGATCAACATCATCGCGCGCCGCCTCGACGAGGCCACGGCCAATGTCACGGACGATATCCGGGCGCTTGAAGCGGTGACCACGAACTTCGGCAACATGTCCACCACCGTGCTCGGTGCCGTCAATACCGGCGAGATCGGGCTTGGCACCAACCAGGTCGTCGAAGAGGCGCTGGCCGGTACCTCGCAGGCCATCCGCTCCACCATCGAGCAGATCGGCACGATTGAAGATCGCACCCAGATCGCCGTCAACTCGGCGCTCAACACCATGAACATCGATGGTTCGATCAGCATCGAGCTCGATGGTGTCAACGCCTCCGTGGCCGCGATCTCCCCGGATCAGCTCAGCATCCTGAGCGCCGACGGTTCCCTCGCTCTGGAGGGTCTCGGCGACCTGCTCGGCTCCATGGACACCACGGTGCTCGGCGCGGTCAATACCGGCACCATCGTCTCGGGCGTGGGCAGCCAGGTCGACGGGGCCGTTGCCGGCATCATCGGCACTTCCGCCACCAACATGTTCGCCGACTGATCCGACACGTCGTGCCTGCCGGTTCTGCCGGAACGGACCGCAGGGGAGATTTCCCCTGCGGTTCTTCGAGTTTCGGGGAGGGGCGCCAGGCGCATCACGCAAGAAGCGCCAGAAGGGCCGCCAGGGCGAGGGCGCCAGGGAACGGTTCCCGGGCCGGGATTGTTCAAAATCGGGGTTGCACCGGGAGTCGCGTGTACGGGTGAGCGTAAAAGGGGAACGGCCACATGGTGGACGGCCACATGGGGAAGCGCAAAGGGCCACAGAAGAGGCCACAGAAGGGGCCGCAGAAGTGGCAGCATACCGGGCCGCACCGGCGGGATTGTCGCGCCCTCTCGCTCGCGCTCGCGGCTGATCCCTGCCCGCGGGACAGCGTCGCCCTGACACGCAGCCCGGCTTCTCCCGGCCATGCTCCGCCTTGCGCGACAGGCGCGACCCGATCCGGTCCGTCAGGCCATCGAACACCATCCTCACGCGCGCCACCCTCGCAAGCGCTACCTTTGCAAAAACCACCCTCGCAAGAACGACCCTCGCAAGAACCACCCTCGCAAGCACTTCGCGCGCGGGCGCGACCGCGCCGCGTTCCAGCCCAAAACGGCCCCGCCGGACGCGAGCCCGCCAGGGATTGTCGTGCCGGTTCATCCCCCAGCAACACATCCCGCACAAAGCGTTCGCTGGCCGGAACGGCGCGGCTCCCGCTTCTGTTGCCTGCCAGCATCGCGTTGGCGCTGATGACGCTGGCAGCGCCCGCTCTTGCCACCTCCGCTGCGGCAGAGACCGTCCTTGAAAGGGTGCTTGCCAGATTGGGGGACGCACGGCCCCTCACGGGAGTTTTCGTGAACAATGCCGAGAACAGCGGGGCCGGCGGTTCTGCCCCGCGCATTGACGGCTCCATCCTCCTGCGTGTCAGCAACCGGATCAACGCTGTCGATGCCGCCGCCCCGGCCATCACAGCAGCGACACGGACGCAGATTGCCACGGGCAATCTGTCCACCACCGCCATCGGTGCGACGAATACCGGCGATGTGTTCACGCAATTTCGTCTGCAGGCAGGTTTCGACCCGGCGCCCGCAGATCCGGGGATCGACCCGGACCCCGCCCCCCGCATGGCGCCTGATGCGAACGGGTTCTCGGATCTGGGCAGCGGGGCCGTGATGACCGGCCTCAATGCCGCAATCGATCATGCCGCCACCGCAAGTGCTCGCGCGACCCGCATGCGAAGCGGACCGATGGGCGTGGATCCGCAGGCCGTCATGCTGCTCGCAAATGCTGCCGCCAATACGGGAGACATCGCCGGATCGATTACCATCGTGCTCGGTGGTGTTGA
>SL_7KL_010_BRINEDRAFT_10001085_pt1 | contig 12986 bp, 13 predicted proteins | sample SodLak_010_BRINE_FD_10663 | JGI IMG/M metagenome (IMG submission 10663)
ATAAAAATGATAAAAATGATAAAAATGATGAAATAAATAATGAAAAACATAATCAAAACAAACAAATTGAAGAAATTGAGAAAAGGAATTTTTATAAAAAACTTTTAGCCACGATTGTTGTATTCCTTGCATTTATCTCCTATTTAGGAATGCTTCTAGTATCTATTTACGCTTCACATAATGAAGTCACTCTTATACGTTATTTTGAATGGATGATCACGACACCTTTACTTCTTATCGATCTAGCTCTTTTAGCAATGCTTGTAAAACAACGTATATATACATTAATTTTATTAGATGTTTTAATGATTGGCTTAGGATTAGCTGCTGTATATTCATTGAGTATTGGAATGAAATCATTATTTTTTATTTTGAGTACGCTTTGTATGTTTGGTATATTTTACATTCTCCTTACTCCTGAAAATAATATGATCGATAATCCTAATATTAACGAAAAACAAAAAAAAGATTTAATTCAAAAATCAAAAAATGCAAACATATATACAATCACTATTTGGACAATATATCCTATAATATGGTTAATTGGATTACATGGATTTCAATACATAAATATTCCAATTGAAACACTTTGCTATTTGATCTTGGATTTCTTGGCAAAACCCATGTTCGCTTTTTTATTTGTTTTTTAATTTATTTATATTTATTATTATTTATATATTATATATTATTTATAAAGAAATTCATATGTCTAAAGATACAATTCTGTTTGTAAATATAGGTTCATATTGTGATGGAACTCTTACACAAGCTGTTTTAGAAAAATTAGTTGATATTTACGATGTAAAATTTATAACAGATAAATCATCGATAATCAAAGATGCTAAAATACAACCATCATCTATATACGAATCACCCGGATTTATTACTAGTGAACCTGTGATTGGAGGAGCAGATACATCTACAAATCTAACATCATGGTTGTTTACCAGTCTTCCTCAAGTATATCAATTATATCAAATGATTAAAGTAGTTCAACAACTTATTTTAGATGAAATAGAAAAAAGTAATCCTAAATTTATACTTTTTCATTATAGCCATTTCAATTTAGCTATCTCTTTAGAAAATATAAATATTCCTTTCGGATTTATTTATTATAGCCCTGCTTTCTTTAATAATAAAATACCATGGCTATTTGACAGCCATCTAAGACAACGGAAATTTCAACTTTATTCTTACAAAAAGAATACAAATATAATAAAAAATTCTTGGGAAACCATTATATCTCGCACAAAATATTTATCTTACCTTTTAGGAATTGATTTTGATCAAAAAATATTAAAAAAAAAGATGAAAAATATACATTTATTTTTGTGTTGGGATAAACATATGACAGAAGATATTCAATTCAATATTAAAAACGAAAATGTACATTATGTTGGATCAGTTTATCCAAACTTTGAAATCGATACATCTCCTATAATTCAAAAAAACAATGTATCTAATGATCTAAAAAAATGGATTAATGAAAATGAAAAAAATAATAAACCTATTGTCTTAGTATCATTTGGAAGTTATTCAAAATTTCCACAATTAAAAGCTGCAATTAAAGATATTCTTCCCGTCCTATTTCAAAATTATGCTGTTATTCTTCATAAATCTTGGTCACCAAATGATCATGCAGAGAATGAAGAGTTCAAAAATATGTTTCCAGAACAAAATTATTTTGTACAAATTGGATATATTCCTTATGCTAAACTCATAAGTCACTTAGATTTAGTCGTTTTTACAGGTTCATTATGTTTACAATTTGTTTGTTTACGAGCAAAAGTCAATATGATATTTGTTCCTTTAATCACAGAACAGTTTTTTTGGGCTAAAAACTATGAACATTTCACAAAAACACCATATATAGATATAAGTTTAGTTTATGAAAATCCAATTTCAGATCAATTGGAAAAATCAATTAATCATATAACAACAATGTTTTCCAAAAAATCAAGAAATAAAATTAGTGAATATTTGGACAAAGTACAAAAAAGTATGATAAAAACATATCATAATAGTAAAAATAATGAGAAAAAAAATATTCTTTCATATATCATTGAAAAGAATAGTAATATAATGAAATGATAAATAAAGATTACAATTTTTTCTCTAAAAACATAAAGATGAATGTACAAAAAGATCGATATATTGTTCATATATCATTTGAAAAAACTTTTAAAATGATTTTAAATAATAAAAAAGAAAATGATTATTCGAAAGCAAGTCCTATAGCTTTAGGCATATTATATCTAGTTTATTCAAAACTATCAAAATTGGGAATAACATTAAACAAAAACGCTTTTCTTTTTAAAAAAATAAATACGCCAAAATTATCAGTCAATCACATAAAAGATATTGAAACATTTAAGAATAACACGACAAACAATTTTCATACAAATAAACAAGATGAAAATAAAAGTGTTATAAATATTCAAAATGTTAAAGGTAATACTATAAGTACTAATAAGAAAACAAATTTGAAGAATAAAAAAAATAACACAACTGAAAATAAAAACAATTTTAATTATATTTCTTACACAGACTTGTTTTATGGAATATTAGCTTATATATCTGGAAAGATTTTATTAAAAGATAATTCTATCTATATAGATATAAAACCATTTAAATTAATTAAAATTATTGATAATATAGCAGATATTTTTAATGCAAATAGAATACAAGATTATACATCAAAAGATTCTTATACTGTTTTATATGAATTTATAGATATAAAAAATGAAATTAATAATGATACTATAACTCCTATTGTTGAAAAAATAGATCAACGTATCAAAGCATTTGTTTATCATTTACCTGAAAATATTTTTGTAAAGTATGTCTATAAAATTGAACAATCGAATTTAAATCTATTAGATCCACATTATATTATCTATCCTCAATTACAAGATATAAAAAACAAAAAAGAGCTTGAAGATACATTAAAGAATAGCATTAAAAAAGAATTAAAAACCTATGATGAAAATATACTTAGATATATTCGTATACATAATAAAAAATACAATATCATAAATAAATCACCAATAACACAACTCTTTAAAGATTTTATAGGTTATAATTTTATAAAAAAGAATATAGGTATACCATCATTTTTACAAACACCTAAAATAAGTCCTTTAAAAAGTGAATTTTATGATTTTGAACTCTTTGTCAAAAATATATTTCTTTTTTATTCTTATCAACCTGGTGTTAAAAGCGGTAAAATTGTAGAAAAAGATGAATTCAAAAATATCATTTTAGTTCGTTTTTATGTTACCGATGACTTTGATAATCAAATAAAAGAATTTATAGAAAAACTCCCTAAAGACATCAAGATTCATAAAGTCCTTTCTTCACTTAGACGTGATGATCGTTTATTGATTTTGGAGAAAAAACAAGAAAAAAAAGGATTAAAAAAGAAACCTTTAATTGAAAAAAGTCGTATAAATGTTGATAAAAATGATGAAATAAATGAAGAAACCTATGTACATCAAGTTTATCCTTATAATAAAACTATCAATAACCCACATATAAAAAGACCTCCTGAAGATACAATTATTACAAATCTAATTTCGAAAAGATCGAAATAAAGTGGCAAAATCTATAGATAAATAGATGTCATTCTTCCAATAAAATATCCAAATGCAAATAGTAAAAAATGAAACCCTTTATATGATGTGATATCCAAATTATTTTTATTGGTATTATCTAATCTTACTTCAAGATCATCTGGATCAATTATTGAATCAGAAGAAATTGAATCATCTGTTTCATTTATAAATTGATCCTTTTTTTCATAATTTTGTTTGATTGTACTATTAGTATTATTTTTTTTAGATTGCCATTCTTTATTCCATTTTGCCAAGTACATGAGATAATCTATAGTTTCATTAATTTTGTCTTCTGATACATTGTAAAAAAAAGGAATCACATCATCTAATATATCTTCTATATAGTGAATAATATCATCTGTATTATTCCTGAAACCTTTTNTTTTTTTCTTCACGACAATAATTCTTTTGATCATCTTGTATAAAAATCGCTTTTCTTCCTCATTTTCTGTTTTCTTTTTTACTACCCGAAACAAATGTGTAATCTTCATTTGAAAAAATTATGAACATATATTTTCTTTATGTCTCTTTGTTCTTATATTCTTTTTTATAAAAAAATTTATTTTTCAAAATGAACACAAAAATATAAAAATATAAAAATACAAAAATATAAAATATAAAAAATGATATAAGAGAAAAGTTTCATAAAAATAGAACAGATTATAATTTCATTGGTATTTAAAAATGCAAGTTCAACTTCTTTCTGAAAATGCATTTTTACCTAAAAAAGCTTCTCCTGGTGCAGCAGGATATGATTTAATGAGTGCATACGATACAATTGTCAAAGCACATGATAAAAATATTATTCTTACAGATATTGCTATTCGTGTTCCCATTGGAACTTATGGAAGAATTGCTCCTCGTTCTGGATTAGCGGTCAAACATTTTATAGATGTTGGTGCAGGTGTAATTGATGGAGATTATCGAGGAAATATTGGTGTTGTTCTATTCAACCATAGTCATTCTGATTTTTTTATAAAAAAAGGAGATCGTATTGCTCAACTTATCATAGAAATCATTGAAATGCCTGAATTATTACTTGTCAATGAATTAGATAAAACAAGTAGAGGAGATGGCGGATTCGGAAGTACAGGTAAATAGTAATTGTATTATTTTATTGTCATTGTTTTTTTATAATTCTCTTTGTAAGAATTATATTCATTATAAATAATAATTATGAATAAAAATCAAAAACATACTACCAAACAATTAGTAAGTACATCAAAAAAACAAAACAAACAACAAAACAAACAACAAAACAAACAACAAAATGATAAAATGAAAAGCACTAAAAAATCAAAAAAAAGTAAGAATGACACAAAATATGATCAACATGGAGGGGTTTTCGGTATAGGTTCTTCAATAGCTAAAACAAGAGATAAAATTAATCAATCAATAGAAGAAAAGATTAAAGATATTTCAATAAAAGCAAGTGAAATAATTAAATATAAATTCAACGAAGATGCAGGAAATAATTTGGAAAATAGTATTTCTTCTATTTTGAAATTTGTAAAAAATATTGTAGAAATCAATATAAATAATAATATTCAAAAAAGAAAAAATAGGTTTTTCGATTTTATAAAAAGACATAATATAAAAGAATCAATTTCAGATAGTGATTATAAATATATAAATGATCAAATAAATGATATAGTACAACAATTTATTGATCTGAAATCTTCAAAAGAATTAGATGATACATTGAAATTGACAGAATTGTATAAAATTTTACATGTTCTCATAGATTTTCATATGGGTATGTACGATAATATAAAAGAAATATATGATCCATCTAAGGTGTCATTAATTACTCAGAAAGTATATAAACTTCTTTCTCGACTCAATAATTTGATTTGTGATGTTCAAGACTATATTGATATTCATTTTCAACATAAAATGCCCGAAATGAATATATCAAACTCAACAAGATCACAAAGAATGAGAACAAATGAACTCATATGAATGATAAGAATTAATCTTGTACAAACGACATTTTTTTAATTGGAAATTGATTTATAGTTTCTTTACACCAATTTTTACATAGAGGTTTTATTTGTTCCCATGCATATTCTGTAATTTTTTCATCTGTTGCATGAATTCCCCATCTTTTTATTTCTTTGTATAAAATCCTTTTTTCTTTATAAATCGTTCTTTTATTTTTATCACATTGTATAGAAAAACCAACTATATAAGAATCAGGATCAATCTCTGGATATAGAGGTGTAAACCGTGTCACTTTTATTGTAAAATTACTCATTTGATTTATTTATTATATACTATCAAAGGAATAAAAATGAATTTTTAGAAGTTCAATTAATTTCAAAAACAAAAAAATTGAAATTGTGTAAAGACAATTATCAAATGATATAAATCAATCAGATATAAAACATTTACAAGATTAGTACATTATTCCTCTTTATTATTCTCAACATAAAATAGGTCATTATGGGATGTAAATTATCTAAGCAATTAGAAGATATTGCAATTCCAATCGAACAAAAATATTCGTCTAAAGAGAATTTCATAATAGACAAACAACCACAAGAACAACCACAAGAACAAGAACAAGAACAAGAACAAGAACAAGAATTTGTAGATCTTTACAAAAATCTTATCTTACTCATCAAGACTATTTCTGATGCAAAGATAGAATTACTTAGTGAAAGAGAAAATTGTATTAAACTTTTGGATTCTATTGCAAAGTTCCTTATTACAATTGAGAAAACAGACGTACAATATAATGATAATCAACGAAAAATGTTTCTATTGAAAACTGCAATGAAAAAAATAGATTCAAATTTGAATGTCTTAAATGAAAGAGAAAAAATTGCATTACGAAGGAAAAATGCTATTGAATTACTTGATCATGTAAAAAATATTAAAGGATGTGTTGAAAAATCATCCAAATTTATGCAAAAAGAAATAAATGATACTATTGAAGAAGGAGAATCATTTATCCAAAATTTTATCATTCCTTATAAAAAAACATATACTGATATTGACAATATTTCTAAAGTACCATATTTAGAAGAAGTCACCAAACAAAATATTGTGATATTGGATCCTTCACTCAAAACAATGACACGTAAAAATCTAAAAGAATTTGGAGATATAATTTCTGAAAAAATATTGGGAAACAAAAATATGATGACTGATTTCTCCAGACAAGCATTTGTGATTCAAGCAAGTATTCAATTACTTGCAGAAAAAGAGAATGCATCTCGTGAAGAATCATTTATACATGCTTACAAAACATGTGAAAAAATCATTTCTAATCAAAATGATCATTACGAAAAAAATATATATGATCTTGTCAAATCTTTTCAGAAAATTGGCACAGAAGCGTAAAACAAATAAAGTCATTTCTATTAATTTTTTATCCAAATGTATTCTCACGTGTATAAGAAAGATACAAAAAACCATCGGTATCTCTATATTCAGCGTATAATTCTGATATATTTTTTGAAACAGGTGGTAATACATTTTTATCGACAAAAATATAAATTGAATCTTTGGGATCTAAATATATCTTTTGCCTTATTAAGTACACAAGTTGACCCATTGTCATCTCTTTTGGAACAAGAAGTTTATCATTTGGAATACGTTGTGTATCTTTGTGAAAAGTTTCTATAATGACAGGTATTCTATCTGGGTATTTGAACATGATTCTTTGTGATTCTAAAACGCGCTGTGATAATTGTTTTGTTTTTTTATACGTAAAATTCATATATTTTTTTTAATTTACAATAATAGATTATAAATTTTATTTACATCAATTTTATCATTTTATCAAAATGATGACTAAAAAACAATTCCTCAAAAATTCTGCTAAAGCTTGCCGCAATAAATACTTATATTATAAATACAAATACCGAATTATCAAAGATAAAGTATATAGTCTCAAAGAATCTGATTCCGATTCTGAAACAAATTCTGAAAGTCATTCTGATAATACAGTCACATCTTATAATACTTTAAATGAGTCGAATACTATTTCAGAAAATGATTCAGAATCTGAAATAGCATCAGAATTAGATGTTATTTCAGAAGAAAACTCTGATAATACAGATGAAACAAATGAACCACATAAGAATAATGAAGAAATGAATACAATTCATTCCGATTCTGATTCTGATTCTGAAAATGAAAAGGATGGTAAAAATGAAGATGAGGATGGGGATGGAAATGAAAATGAAGATAATATGAAAGAATCGTTAGAAAATATGACTAAAGATATTGAAAAATTAGGATTAAAACTACCTAGTTTTATGGAAATACTTGAATTATTATCCAAGGAAGAAATGAAAGAAAAATGTGAAAAAGATCCCGAACAAGCATTTCAAGAACTTTTAGAAACATATCCTGGAAAATCAGGAAATGCAAAGAATTATATCGATTTAACAAAGAAATCATCAAAAAACGATTCCACTATAAAAATGATGAATTATGATGATAATTTATTTGAAAATTATTCAGATATAGGTGACAATATAAACAATAATGAAGATGAATCAACATTACATATTAAAACATGGTCTACAATAGATAATGATAAAGCACGAGATGCAATAGAAGAATTTCTTTCTACAAAAGATATAACAGAAGAAGAAGTTGAAAACCCTTCAAAAATAGATAAATTATCTAAAACTATTTTCCCATCTTTTATAACATTTTATAACAGTACTTATGCATCAAAACATAAATTACCAATAAATGCAATAATGATTAATATGTTTTGTGAAATTATGCAAAATATCTTTGAAAAAAATGATAACAAACTAATATCAGAAACAATATAAAAAGTTTATCATTGTTTTTTTATATCTTAAAATTTTAAAAAATATCATATAAGTCAATTTATCAGAAATAAATTTAAAAAATAGTGTATAAGATAATTTTTTATAAAACAGAAAAATTGAAATTTATTTTTTTAATGCTTAATCAACAAACAATATGACTTCAAATATGGTGAAAAAATCATTTCCTTTAGAAGCAGTAATGCATTATTCAACAAATATAAATCCACTAGTATTTGTTCAATTGTGTAAAGATTATAAAAAGTATTATGACGAATCATCACATTATTCTCTTATTTTTACAGTAGAAATGAAAGAATCGTTTCCTTCATGGCAGTATTCTCTAAAAACTACAACAGGGAAAATCATTGAACCTCATCAAATATTAAAATTGTCTGATCTTAAGATCATATTTACTTTAGAGAGAGAAGTTGGAAAAGATGAATTATTGTTTGTTCAAAGTCTACTTTTAAATAAATTATCCCCATTATTCAACAAGTTCACTACAAAAGATTATCCCATTTCTTTTGAATATAATGATTTGTCTAATATTCAAATGTGTCCTTTGAGTATAATTACATATATCTGCAAACCATTGGCAGATAAATTCTGTGTTTTTATCAGAAATTTGGATATTGTTTGTCATAGTGACTGGTATTCTTATGAAAAAAGTCACTATGATGTTGCTATAGCTCCATATGATTACGATAAAAGTAATGATTACAAATTACCAGCAAGAAGTGTATCTTTTTATTATGAAAAAAGGAAAATGACAAGTATTTTAGAAAGAGCTTATATGGCACACTTCCAAAATATTGAAAAATTGATAATCAAAAAAATACCGAAAGAAAATCAAGATTATGTAAAAGACAGTATGCAAAGTGATATGTGTGGATTTGCAGGAGCTTCTTGCTTTTTCTTCAAAAACTTGAAATCTCTCCAATTAATGAATTTAAATTCATGTTTTGCATATTATTTTATCATATGTTTAATGAATTTTAATCAACCTCTCAACCGTATTATCACATCATCAGATATATCAATTGATGTAAATGAAATTAATGAAATTAATGAAATTTATGGAATAAATAATTTCTCTATCATTTTTGAAGAAAAATCATCAGATTTTGATATGTATAAAATAATAAGTAATTAATTTCATAAAACTTTTTTTGTTTTTTGTTTTTTATAAAATGATTTTATGAAAAAAAAATTGATTAAATATGTTTCAAAAATCATTGTTCATATCATATATATGTATATAAATCAATATATATATAATGATTACTGAAACAATTCGATATAAAAATAACAATGATGTTTCAAGATTATTTATTCGCTCACTTATTAGTATGGAAAAAAATGATAAACTCGGTAAAAACAATCCCTTTATATCTGTAAAACAATCGACTATATGCAATGGATTAGGAGTATTTATTAATCGAGATATTCCACCAAAAACTCCAATCACAAATTATCCTGGAATATATCTTTCCAATAGAAAATATAATTTAAGGAAAAAAACATTTAAAAAACCTGATACAAATGAATATCTTATAGACACTAGTGATTCTACAATAGATGGATCTAAAAAAGGTTTACGATTTTACACAAAATATGGTTTTGCTCATTTAGTAAATGATGCTATTCATGAGAGTATTACTCACAAAAACATTAATTGTGATTTTTTAGAATTAAATTATTATATAGGGAGATTATGTGATTTTCAAAAAAATAAAGAAAATTCAATTTTTTGGCGACAAAAGATCATATTGATATCAAACACATATATAAAAAAAGGAGAAGAACTTTTTGTGTCATACGGATTTTCATATTGGTTTGTATCTATTATTCATTTATCTCAAGTAGATGCTATTGAAAAGTATGGACAATATTTGTATGAATCAATCAGAAGTCATTATGAAGTACAACTTTTTATAAAAGAATATTATGATAGAAAAGCAAAAATCTTAGAATTATTAAAAAATGGAGATTTATCAGAAAATGATACATCATTTACATGCACGTTTTCATACAATATTTATATTTCATCCAATTCAATTTGCTGTAAAACAGAAATGGATAAATATGGAGTTCATATAGATGTAAGAATAACTAGACAAAAAAGACCCATATTTGAATATGGAAGGGAACAGATTTATATACATGCTTTCTGTGCACATTGTCAAAAAGAACTATGTCAAAATATATGGTATATTTGAAAAGATAATCATTTATATTTGTAAAGTAATATTTTACTATTATATTCGTATTCGATAGATAAGTGTTTATTTATTTCAAATTTATGTATGTTTTTATGCGATGTTTTTCCTTCTTTTATTTTTGTCATTCTTTTTATAAAATGATCAATTGAGTCATGACTTGGAAAAATTGATAGAAAGCTAAAAATATTTTTCCATACAATTTTTGATAAAGGAATATCATGAGAGCTTCTTACACTCCAAATGTATACATCTTTATTTTCAATGCTTTGTTTTTCCATATTTTCATAAATAGTTTTTGCCTCTTTCTTTATATAATCAGATCCTTCTTTTAGATATTGAGAAAGATATAAAAGTGCATTTTCTATATTAGAATCGAAAGATATCAAACAAGGTTTTACTATATCTCTTATTTTGCCACGTTGGCTCCATGATGGTGTACTATCTTTGAGAAATGGAATATTGAAATATTTTGCCCACTCATAAATTTGACTTTTACTTATCGATAAAAATGGTCTCCAAAATAAAAAACCATTTTGTTTTTGATATTTTACCATTCCGTGTAAATTATCATATTTATCTTGATGACAAAGATTTGTAATTATATTTTCAATTGTATCATCTTTATTATGACCCAATACAATAGGTACATCAATCATTTCATTTTTCCCATTTTTTTTAATAATATTTTGTACATATTGATATGCACAAAATCTTGCATTTTTTGTATATTCTTCATACAAATTACGAAAACCATATATCATACAAGATTCTCTATGTATTTCTTCTATATGACGAATAAATAAAGGAATGTTCATCTTTTTACACCAATATTTTAGAAATAAACATTCTTCGAAATGCTCTTTTCTATTTTGATAATTGATGAAAATAGCAAATACATTATATCCACGCTTTTTTAAAAAAAATGCACAAAGCATTGAATCTACTCCACCTGACAAAGAGATAATTACATTTTTATACACATTATTTGGATTTATAAAAAGATGTGAAATATCTTTATCAAATGAATTATCATTTTGATCTAAAATGTTGTTCGTATTCTTTATAAAAATTGGATCTAAAATAGTTTCAAAATTATGATCATTTTCATTATTTTCATCATTTTTATAATCGACACAAACCACCTTTTTTTCACACATTTCTCTACTTAATTCCCTTTGAATTTGATTATATGATGCATTTAGAAATCTGGATAAATAATTCTCTTTCTCCTTTTTTTCCCTTTTTTCCTTTATGATCATCCAAATCATATCGATAATATCCAAAATTTTATTTAGATTTTTAGAATGACGATATGGTAATAAAATAAAACATAAATATCGACTATCAATATTAATTATATCATTTTTACTCAAATTATCAAATACATGATTTGACCAACGGATCGCATGCAAAAGATAATAATCTATTATATGATGTGACTCACATTTTCTATATATATGACGAGGAAGTTGATCCAATATAATTATATTTTCTACAATTGTACTTATTTTTTCATATTCTTTATTTTCTTCATACAGACTTTTATTATTCAATAATTTTTCATATTTTGATACAATGAGTTTATCTTGATCTTCTGACTGATTAAACCACCATGATTCATGCTCCAACCAATCATCTAAAAATGACATTTTTTATTTTAATTTTTGTCAATTTTCTCATATATTCATATAGTTGTTTATATACTTTATAAATCTTAAGATGATGTATTTTTAGATTTTGCAGACATGTAAGATGTTGATCGATTGCTGTTTTATCCTTGTTATAGTCCGTAAACTTTAAAATGTTACATTTTATATATATCGATATGATCATTGATTAAAATAATTATATATCATTCAACAAAAAACAAAAAAAAGGAAAAAAAGAAAAAAAAAGAAAAAAACGATCAATTAGATCAATTAGATCTACCTGATGAACTTATTGAAAGACTAATTCAAAAAGATAATCAATTAAATTCCGATGATTTACATAATCTTTCTCGTAGTCAAATCGTACATAAAGCATTTGAATATGACGTCATTGATGAAAATGAATTTATAGCTTTTATCCCAAGTGATAATTATGTGGTCAAATCTTATTTATGGTCTTATTTACACAATCCTATACATCGACAAAAAGCCCCATGAGAACTCCCTCCCTTTTCTAAATACTATCATTTACTATTTTTTAAAGGTGTCACATTCTCTAGAGGACAGAGTATATATTGGTACTTGTTTTTGTTTTTGTTTTTGTTTTTGTTCTTGTTCTTGTTTTTGTTCTTTTTATTGTTGTTGTTGTGGTTGTTGTGGTTGTTGTTGTTGTTGTTGTTGTGGTTGTTGTGGTTGTTGTGG
>SL_7KL_010_BRINEDRAFT_10001086_pt1 | contig 12980 bp, 15 predicted proteins | sample SodLak_010_BRINE_FD_10663 | JGI IMG/M metagenome (IMG submission 10663)
GGATCTAAACGTACTTGATCCGCAATAGGGGTTTCATCATAATTCGCATGATCAATGGTTTTACCATATACAGTCATATCTTCTTCTACTAAATAATCATTATCAAAAGGTTCCTCGAATGATTCATCTAAAAACCAACCCATAAAATGCTTCCCACTAATTTTTGGAATAGGTTGACCAATTGTGCCTGCTTCTTCTATGGTTCTTACATCATGGACCTCGCCGTCCACTTCAAATGTTACTTCAATTTCACTACTACAAGCATATAAAACAAAAATACTTAAAAACAATGTTAAACTTAACGCTATTTTTTTCATTAATCTTTACATCCTTTATTTTTTTGTAAACGTTTTATTTCCGTTAAATTTTAACATATTTTATATAACTGTGCAATGAAAAATATCTACTCACTCGCTGGGGTTTCTAAGGTTTGTAAATTGCTCATTAATCCTTTATTTTGATACTTTTCAGGCAGTTCTTTTTTGAGTGCTCTTTTAGAAAGCGTTAAAAGGAAGAAACTTAAAATAAACATTATAGCGGCCACATCAAATACTAAAGTAGGATTATAATCATAAATAAAGCCGCTAATTAAAGGTCCAAGCACCATCCCTGTTGAAAAAAATGAATGTCTAACACCCATAATTGTGCCATACTTTTCTTTAGGGGCATTTAAAGATATATAATTTTGTTCGAACGGTTGAAACGCATTTTTCATGACGTAGTAGAGTAAAAACACACTATAAAGCATGATAAAAAAGTATTGTGACCGAAATACAACTAACACAATAATCGCAGAAATAATTTGAATCCCTTGCATGATTTTAAGATCAATATTTAGTTTTGATAACTTGGGGACTAGTACAAAATTTGTAAATAATCCAACAAAACCAGTGACCATGATAAATGTTCCGAGTTGTCTTGGTGAGTATCCTAAATCAATCATATAGACATCAAAGTATTTAGAAAGCGTTGAGGCTGAGATGGTCGCTAGGGTTAAGGCAAACAAAAAAAGGATTAAAGAGCGATCAAGTTTGGCCGCATCTTTAAAGTTTTGTAAAAACGAACGTTGGTTCACCGTAGCAGATACCGCTGTTTCTTTCATACTTAAAGCAATGTATAAAACCAATAAAGCATTAAAAATCGCTTGGACGATAAAAACTTCGCGAATAAAGTAATCGCCCATAATGCCACCTATTTGATACCCTATCGTCGTTCCTAAAGCAAACATCGCAACACTAAAAGAAATAAATTTTGTGCGTTTATCCAATGAAACAATACTGATTAAATGTGAAAGCATTAACGTCAAATATGCCGATACCCCAAACCCACTTAAAAAGCGAGCAAACGTCATTATGAAAGGATTTGTAAATAACACAAATAATAATTGCCCAGCACTATAAATTAAAAGTCCAATCACAATAAAAAGTTTCTTTGACCCACGGTCTCCTAATATGCCCCAAATTGGAGCCCCTACTAACATACCAAGAGACATAGCCGCAAAGAAAAACCCGAACATAAAGCCGGGTAGCCTTAAATCATTCACATAAGTTGGGGTAATAGGATGTGCAAAATTATGAATAATTCCTTGGAGTAAGTAATAACTTAGTGTAATGATTATAAAGATTGAATAGCCTTTAGCTTTCAATGCTTTGTCCATAATTCTCAACATTATGATAGACATCTTGCACATCTTCAATGTCATTAAGCATATCTAACATTTTTTCAAACACTTCTAACGATTCGCTATCTAATGTAACAGTATTTTGTGCATACCAAGAAGCATTAGAATGAACAATTTTCAATGATGCATCTCGTAAAATACTTTCGATTTTATCCAATTCATAGCCTTGAGCGATAATTAAAAAGTTTTCTTTGTTTGTAGTAATATCATTCACTTCGATATCATTTTCAAGTAATACTTCTAATAAAGTATCTTCATCTTTTGCGTCTACCAATATTTTAGATAAATGGTCATACATATATTCTACCGATCCATTAACCCCTAATTTGTAGCCCTGTTTTGTAAAAGCATGGCGCACTTCGCTTACTGTGCGGTTCACATTATCGGTTAATGTATCGACTAAAAGGGCACTTCCACCAGGTCCAAAGCCTTCGTAGCGTTGAAAATCATAAACGACATCATCATTGCCTTCAGCTTTTTTAATATTTCTTTGAATAATATCGGCTGGTACATCGTCTTTTTTGGCACGTTCAATTAAATGTTTTAACGCTAGATTACTCTCTAAATTGGTTCCGCCTTTTTTAGCGGTCATATAGATTTCTTTTCCATATTTTGAATAAAGTTTTGTTTTTTTGGCTTGGGTTTTAGCCATCGCTTCTTTTCTTACTTCATATATTCTACCCATTTAAATCACCTATTCATTTGTATTCTTTAAGTCTGTTGATTGTTTGTTCAAATGAACATACCCTTCTTTAAATAATCTTCCTAATCCACGTTTAAAAGCCGCTTTTGACATATTAAATGTATTGAAAATATCATCAGGGGCGCTTTTATCCGTAAAAGGCATAGACCCACCAGATTCTTTTAAATAATCTAAAATGCGTTGGGCATCTTTTTCAAGCATGGTTTCTTTTTGCTCTATCAAGGTTGCGTTATAATGCGCATCGTCTCTTTTTACTGTGATGGTCGCTTCTAAGGTTTCCCCCACGCGATGTTGTTTTCTTGTATGCTTATAGTAAATAAATATCTCATGGCCTTCTTTCGTAAAAGCAACCACGCCTTCATCATCAACACGAAATACAATTAACTCAACGGTTTGACCTTCTTCTAATGGTTCAGTTGGTTTAATAAACTCTTTAACCTTGAATCTTGATACAGGTCTTGCGACCATTTGGCGTTTTGCCGTTTTTAAATAACAAAGCAATGTATCACCTTTATTTGGCCAATGTTTTTTCATATAAGGAAGATCGTCTTTAGAGACTAACATATCTTTAGAAAGTCCGACATCCACAAAAACGCCTAATCCTTCTTTTTTCTCTACAACCTTAACAAAATCTGGTTGATGCATATCTATATAAGGGGTTTTAGTCGTTGCGACAAAACCCTTTGAATGGTCAATATATAAAAAAGCTTCTAAAAAGTCGCCTACATTTAATGCTTTATCGCATTCATTAAAAGGAAGTAAAATATTCCCTTCATCATGAATTAAAACATAGCCATCATCCGTTTTTTTTCCTACTTGAAACAAATTTTTGTCACCGGTTTGTAACTTTGGCATTAAAATCACCTCTACTAATTATATCAAATCTGTATGATTATAACACGGAAAGTGTTGTTTTTAAAACAATAAGTGCAAATATGATTGCTTTTTAAAGGTGAGTTTGATAGAATATTATCGCTTATGAAATTATGGAGGTGAAACACTATGGCAAATATGGCCCAACAAAGAAAGCGCGTTAGACAAGACGCGAAAATTAGAAGTGCAAACAGAGTATTTAAATCAGGTCTTAAAACAAGCATCAAGCGTGTAGAGGATTTAATCGAACAAGGGAAAAAAGATGAAGCACAAGCTGCATTCAACACTGCGAACAAGAAGTTAGACAAAGCGCTTGTTAAAGGAATTTATCATAAAAACAAAGTGGCACGTCAAAAGTCACGTCTACAAACAAAAATTAACGCGCTTTAATTTTTAAAACTGTGCATATTAAAACAAAAACGTCCGTTTGAGACGTTTTTGTTTTTTTATGTCGATAAGATGAACATTTCAACCGCGTGTTTTTTATCAATGCGACCGCTTTTGATATTAAAATCCAGTTGTTCTAAATATTCTAAATGCGCTTCGATTTTATCTCTTTTAACGCCTTTAGCATTTTGTACCATGTAATAAGCACGCCCGCTTGATACATTAAAATACCTTTGGATTTCATCTTGTGAGTACTTACTTTCTAAAAGCGAACTCACTTGAATCATTTCACGATATTTATTAATGATAATGGATAAAATTCTTAATGGATCTTCGCTGTATGTGATTAAATCCTTATAAACTTCTAATGCTTTAGAAGGTTGCTTTGCGATAATTGCGTTGGTAATATCATATACATTATCTTCGATATTTTTAGTAATGAGTTTTTTTACCATGTCTTTATCAATGACCGATTGATTTTGAGCATAAAGCAACAACTTTTTCATTTCTAAGAAGGCGAGTTCTGTACTATGTTTCACTCTTGAGACAAACAGTTTTAATGCATCTGGTTCCATTGATAAACCACTATTGGCTACTTGTCTTTGTGCCCAAGAAGATAAATCATTAGGCCCCTTTAATTTCATTTCATTGACCGTTGCTTTTTCTTTTAAGGCTTTAACAATTTTCTTTTTTTGATCTAATTTACTATATGGAACACTAATTATCAGTAATGTTTCATCTGTAGGATTATTGATATATTCTTCTAAATACGCAACCGTTTGTTCAGGTGCTCCTTTTTTCGGTTTTGCTGAAGTTAAAAAGAGAGCGTTTTTTATGATAACAGCTTTTTTATCAGCCATAAATGGAATCGTTTGTGCATCACTAATTGCATCAGATAGTCTCGTTTCATCCATGTCATAGGTTGTTGTGTTAAACGCATCTATTTCGTGTTTTTTAATGATTTGATTGATTTTTGTCTTAATGTAAAAACTATCTTCACCATAAAATACGATTACATTATCGCTCATATTTATTTCTCCCTTGTGTAGTATATTCTTCAACTATTATAGCATATTTTTAAGGGCTTATGGCAGTCTTTTTCCATATAAAGGGCCCTAATTTTTGAATTTTCACACTGCCGTGATGATCTAAACGATAAACCGATGTAGCAATCGATTCAACTCTGTTTATGACAATATCACTTGGATGGTCAAAGGTGTTATTTCTATGGGCTGGCACTAAGACTATTTCAGGGTTTAAACTTTGGATCAAAGGCTCATATGATGATGTGATTGATCCATGGTGGGCAATTTTTAAAATATCGACTTCTTTACTAAACTGTTGCATAAACTCAATTTCTCTTGGTAATTCTATGTCTCCTGTAAATAACATGGAATACTCCATAAACTGAATATAAACAATCATAGAATTATCATTTTCATTGGCGTAATATGTCGGATTTTCAAACATATAAAACATAATATTACCACACCTGTGCCATTGATTCACTTTTTCTTCCATGGTGTAGTTAGTTATGGTTTTGCCAATACGCATTTGTTGATTTAATCCTTCATAGCCACCATAATGATCCATATGTTTATGACTGATTAAGACATAATCTATATATGTTATATTTTTTCTTTTCAAAGCATTCACTAAGTTATGATTAGGATCTTTGTCGCCTACATCAATAAGCATATTGCATTGATTAAAACGGTCCCTTAATAAAAAGCTATCACCCCTTACATCATACATAGTGAGAGATTGCGTAGGATTAATGTAAGGAAAAACCATTATTCCTAATACATAGATAACGACTACTCCTATTCTTTTCAATCTTAGTGTTAATGATTGACTGCTTAAGGCATAATACACGAATCCAATATACAAAAAAGTAAATAATCCATTTGGAATATAAAACGATAAAGGTAGTGAGCCAAAACGCAAGAAAAATATAGCAAGGCTTTCAAATGCTTGAATCATAGCGCTATAAATAGGTTCCAAAAAAGGCAACATAAAAACAATGTAAGTTAAAGGTAGTATAATAATACTCATTAACCCTACAAACAAAACATTAATCAAAACTGAACTTAAATTGATCGCGCCTTGCATCGATAAAACAACTGGAACACTTACTAAAAACGCCACAAAAGACACCATAAATGCTTGTGTTATCTTAGAGTTATGATTTAAAATATCTTTAGATAATATCAATGTAATACTAATTAAAAAAGATAAAATAAAGCCTGTTTGATGGATATAAAAAGGATGAATAATTAAAAGCATCATACATAAAAAAAGCACACAATCTAAGGTACTAAACGATAATTTAAAGTGTTTATTGATCCCTAATAAAAAAACCATCAGTGATGCCCTTAAAACACTGGGTGGATAGTTGGTTAAAAATAAATATCCTAATAAAAAACTCGCAATGAAAATATCGTTTATAATTGGGCGTTTACTAAAAAGTGATATCCCTTTTTTTAAACAAACCACTAAAAAGCCAATATGTAAGCCTGATACCGCAAACAAATGCGCAATCCCTAAACGCTGAAAAGAGTCATAACTTATTTCATCCATCTCATCACGAGAGGCGAGAATAAAAGCTTTTAAGTACCCACTTTCTTCAAACGTATTTTTAATATATGAATGAACATTTCCTCTCAAACGATGGATGTTAAATGGTTGGTTAGTATTTAACGCATGAGTATCTACATAAATGATAGATTCAATATTTATACTTCTTAAATACTCTCCATAATCAAACCCACCAAAAAACCCATTTTCTAATGGATAATTTTGTTCCCCTTCAACCCATATATAATCGCCAATTTGATAATTAAGCCTTTCATCAAACACTAAATAATTTTTCCCTTCACTTTTTAATGTCAACCTTGGATACTCACGGTTATACTCCGTTGATACAACAATCCCTTCAAACGTACGTTGATCACTAAGAGATGGTTTTTCTTCATGTAACATGATTAATACACCAACACCTAAAAAGAACGCAATTAAAAAGAATTGTTTATTATAAAGCAATAATCTAAGCATTAACAATAATGCAACAGGCACCATTTTTAGATCGATATAAACAAGTATAATCGCAATAAACGGGAAAAATATTTGATAAATTTCCCCTTTATACGAACGCAAGGTCTTTGATTGAATCAAGGGTCGCTTGTCCTATTCCACTCACATTTAACAAATCTTCAATGGAAGAAAAGAATCCATTTTCTTCACGATATGTAATAATATTATTCGCCGTTGCACTTCCAATATTTGGAAGGGTTACTAACTCACTTGAAGTCGCATGGTTTAAATTAATCTTCGATGGACTCGAATCATCGATTGGTTCGTCTTTATCTTTTTTTTCAATTGAGTCATCTTTGCTTGGAACAACGAGCATTTCACCATCAACTAACCTTCTGGCTTGATTTAAGTTACTTCCATCACCTTCAGCTATAATACCTCCTGCTTTTTCAATGACCTCATAAACTCTTGCGTCTTCTTTTAATAAATAGACCCCAGGATTGGTGATGGCTCCTTGGACATCAACAATTATTGAACGCTCCTCACTAATAGGTTCTTTTTCTTCATTAGGCATTTCAAAAATAGGCAGAGAACTCTTTTCTTCTTCTTTTGTGAGTACATTATATAAAATAATCCCTACCATTAATAAAGCAATTCCAGCCATTACATAAACTTTCATTTCATTTGGCATTAAAAAACCACATCCTTTCACCCGAATAATACGGACTTAAGATGTGGTTTTCTTTTCGATAATATAAATATTTCTCTCTTCAATACTGATTTGTTCTTTGAGTATATAATCTCCTAATAACCTGTTCACTTTTTCTTCATCAAATGCTATTTCTTTATGCGTCGCAACCTCACCGTTATGCGTTACTTCATGTATAACCTGTGAATGATGACTGCCTTTTTTTACTTTCCAAGCGTAGTGTTTATTGTCTATATCAAACATTTCTTCATAGCCTTTAATGGACTGAATATATTCATTTTTTAATAGATCAAATATCATCACACCACCAGGGTTTAAATGGTTCATCCATAATTTAAAAACACTCTCAAAAGCATCCCATGATTCACAGTGATTAAAAACATCAATAGGCGCAATAATAGTGTCATATTTTTGGTTGAGCGGATGATGCATATCATGAATGAAAAAGTTAACCGTTTGTTGATATTTTTTAGCATGAGCAATCATTTCTGGGTTATTGTCAAATGCATCGACCTTGTCAAAAAAATGGTTAACCCTTCGTGAAATTTCACCTAGACCGCATCCAATTTCTAAAAGACTAGGTGTTTTGGCATGTTTTTTTATTAGATTAACATACAGTGTGTATAAGTAATCATCCATTGCTTGTTTATAAAACCCGTGGATTAAACTATAGGTATTCATAATCTGTCTTTATCAAGTTTTGGCACATCTAGCCACATTTTTTCGATGTTATAATATTCTCTTTCTTCTTTGGTGAATATATTCACCACAATATCTCCACAATCGACTAACGTCCATCCAAAATCACTGCCTTCAATGCTTGGGTCATCAAATCCATGTTCATTTAAGGCATGTTTTACATCCCGAGCAGCCGCAGCGAGTTGTCTTGAGTTTTTTGCACTACTTATAATAAAGAAATCAAAAAACGGATTTTTCTCACGCATATCAAATATCATAATATCTTCTAAAATAATATCTTCTAATGCTTTATTTACAATTTTTAATTTATCCATTATTACTCCTTTTTCGTAACTTTGTTTTTGTAGTAAGCTCTTGCTTGATATGATATTTCAGGGACAAATCCATCACTACCTTCAAATAATTCAATAGAGTTATTCATCGCTTGATAAACTGCTAAATCTAAGGAATCAAAGGCGATTTTTCGAACCGCTTTACACGCTTCATATTCACGGTTGGGTTCAATATAATCACTGATAAATAAGACTTTTTCATAAAGACTCATCGCAGGTTTACCGACCACATGATTTTTTATTGGCTCTAAAATCTCAGGGTCAGTAATTCCATATTTTTCCTGGGCATAAGCCGCAGCGCTATATCCATGATATAAAGGTTCACTAAATGCTTTGATAATGGATTTGTCATAATATTTTTTTATCATTTTAATATGGTACTTACGGTCTTCGTTCTTTGTAATATCATGAAGTAAGGCCGCAATCGTAACTTTCTTTTGATCAAGATGATACATTTGTTGGAATTTAAGCGCCGTTTTTAAAACACCATAAACATGTTCATAACGATCTTGATCATTTTTGAAGGTTTCTTTTAAATCTTTTTTAATGGCTTCGATCATCCTATCAACGCCTCGCGGTAATAAGGGTTAATCCCCTTAGGCAATAACACTCTTAAAACCCCACTCCCTTTAACGGTAATAAAGCCTAAGCCCGGAATCACAATATCCATCTTTTTCTCATAATTGAGTGGAAACTGATGAATTTTAAAATCAGGCTTATCTTTAAAAGCTGGGGTTAATAAAGCATTTGAGTGTTTATCAAAAAAATCATCGGCATTAATCATTTTTGTACGGTGCAACGTAATATTTGAAGCCATATAAAAGACAAACGTTGCGGGCAATCCTTTAATGAAATCTAAACGCCCTAAGCCGCCAAAGAATATTGTTTGATTGACTTCTAGTTGGTAACTTTTTGGTTTAATTTCTTTTTTTGGTTGTAAGGTTTTAATCGTTTTTTCATCCAATAATGAAAAATAATGATTACTTTTTATGAGCCCAGGAGTATCGATTAAACGGTGATCACCAAAAGGAATCTCAATAAAAGATTGTGTTGTTCCTGGTGCAAAAAAGGTAGTGATTGGATCAACACTTTCGTTTTGAGCGGCACTAATCATATGATTGATCAGTGTACTTTTCCCTGTATTCGACGCCCCAACTACATAAATGTCTTTGCCTTCGTCAAACAACGTTTGCATGAGTGAGTCAATGCCTTGATTCTTTTTGGCACTCATTAATACAATTGACTTAGCATTTAAGTTATAGGACTGTAAAATCGCATTAATACGGTGTTTTAATCTTGCGTCTTTTAAACTCTTAGGCAGTAGATCTCTTTTGTTTGCGGCGATGATTAAATCATCGCTTTGCGCTAAGTTAGAAATTTGAGGCAAGATTGACCCTTCAATATCAAAAACATCAATCACTTTTAACAGTGAAGCCTCACTAGGGATTTGACTAATTAATTCTGTATATTGCTCCTTGTCTATGTAAGAGGGCATAATTTCACCATAATTACGCATTCTAAAACAACGCATACAATATAAGTTTGCGTCTTCTTCTAATGATTTTGGGGTATAAAACGGTTTAAATTTATCGGTGTTTTGAAGTTTCCCTCCACACCCAATACAATGTAGCTGTGCCATGGTTTCACCTCTTATTTAGTGATAATGCTTGATATTGATCAGGATAATGTTTTTGAATTTTTTGTAAAATCTTGGTTTCTATTTTTCGGTTGAATTTGGTGTACCATTTTTCAGTTTTTCGTTTGATCGGTTCGACCAATGTAACGTTGATTTTATAACGCTTGGCCCCATAAACATCGGTCATGATTTGATCCCCAATTAACATGATTTCATCTTTACTAACAGAAGTGTTTAGTTTTAAATAGGCTCTTTTAAAGCCAGTTTTTAAGGGTTTTTTAGCCGAATGGATGTAAGGAATATTTAAAGGCTCACTGAAGTTTTTAATACGTTTTTGGTGATTATTAGATATAAATACCACTTCAAACTCTAAATTTTTAAGGGTTTTAAATAGGTGTTTTAAAGCTTCGTTGGGTAAATGTAAATCATAAGGAATCAGCGTATTATCAATATCAAAAAAAAGCACTTTTATGTTCTTGTTTTTTAATGCTTTATAGTCAATATCAAAAACCGTCTTTTCAAATGCGTCAGGAATAAAATTTTTTGTTTTTAAAAACCAATGTATCATAGCAGCCTCCTAAGATGTCTTTATTATACTAAATATGGTTTTTCATGTCACGCATGTAGTGCGTATGATAGCTTTCTAATGATTGTTTTAATTGTTTATGATTAGGCTCAAAATGACTAAACGTTTCATAAAAAGCTTTAGAATGATCGGGATGTTTCAAATGACTAATTTCATGATAATATATGAATTTTAAATATTCAATTGGATAATGCACTAAGGCTAAATTAAAGCGGATAAGTTTTTTACTTGGATAACATGTTCCAAATTTTGTATGAACATACCGCGCATCAAAGTGAACACCATTTAAAGGAAAATTCGGATAATGTTTTTTTGTTTGTTCATGGATGTTTGATACGTTTTTAATAAGTAGTGTTTTTAAGAACTGATATAACTTACGTTCTATATTATTTTCATTAAGCGCTTGGCTTCTCACTATTATACAATCTTCTTTAAAAAGAACACCACCCTTAGTCTTTTCATAAATAACTGGGTAGGCTTTTCCAAATAATTTTATTTGAGATGGTTTTCTTAAAAACGGTTTGAAATCAAAGCGAGGTGGCATATTTAAAATCGCTTTTTCATTGGTCTTAATCATTTTTTTAATCGATTTTAACGTTGCATATTTTGGAGCGCTCACTTGATAAGCAGAGATACCTGGTTTTACAATGATTCGTTTTTGATTGGCTCTTTTAGTAATTTTAAAAGTAAATTCTTGAGCACCCAGTCTCATAGTAAGTTTAGAGGCCATCAATAAAATCCTTTAAAACTTTTCCACTTTTTAACGTTGCTTCTTTTACAGTTACGGTATCTTTAACTTGGTGTTTACTTTCTAAGACATCAGAAATCACTCTAAAACTTAAAAAAGGTATATTCAAACGATACGCGACTTGCGCAATCGCAGCACTTTCCATATCAACAGCGTATAGCGAAGGAAATTGTTTTAAAAATGGCTCTAAAGTCTTAAGGGATGTCATAAACTGATCGCCACTCGCGATCATGCCTTTTATATAGTCATCACCGTGAACACTTTGTTCGAATATTTTGGTGAATTTTTTATCCGTTTTAAACGTTTGAGGCATTAAAGGAATTTGTCCAATTTCATAATCAAAAGGGGTAACATCAACATCATGATACATTAATTCGCTGGCTAAAACAGTTGTTAAAACATCGGTTTTTACCCCACCAGCAATACCACTATTGATTAAAAAATCAACATTAAAGGTATGTAAAAACCACGACGTAATCATCGCAGCATTCACCTTACCAATACCTGATTGAATGGCATATATTTCATGCGTATCATGTTCAATTTCATATACTACATAAGGTGTTTTATTGGTTTTTTTTACGGCTTTAAAGTATTGCATAAATGCGTTCAATTCACTGTCCATAGCGAAAATAAGTCCAATTTTCATCGTTTCACCTCAATAAATGAAAAAAGAATGCACAAACATTCTTTATTTCACATCTAAAATTTCAATGCTAATATATCGGTCTGATTCAGTCTTGAATTTTACTGAATCTCCTTTTTTATGTCCAATTACAGCTTTACCCACTGGCGATTCATTCGATATTTTATAACTAAAAGGATCAGCTTCTAGTGATCCGACTATACTATATTCGACTGGATCTTTACCGTTTACTTTTAATAAAACTGTTTTTCCAATATGAACTTTATCATTGCCTGAATCACCAGAGATGACTTCAGCGTGTTTTAAGATGTTTTCGATTTCTTTAATGCGGCTTTCTATTCTTGCTTGTTCGTCTCTAGCGGCATCATAATCAGCATTTTCTGACAAATCNCCTTGAGCGCGTGCTTCTTTTAACGCTTCTAAATTTGCCTCTCTTTGATTGGTCTTTAAATCTTCTAGTTCATCTTTAAGTTTTTCAATCCCTTTTGGGGTTAGTTTGTACGATTGGTTATTTTCCATAGTCGTTCCTCCTTGCTTAATGCACTATATTGTACCATGTTTTATAGTGGGTGACAATTCTATTTATCTTTAACTTTTCGAATCATATCAAACGGCTTTAATGGGAGCGGTAAATGGAAGGTTACACGCTGTTTTGGATGTCTCGCTGTATGCAATGTTTCTCCTGATTCATCTTGCATTGGCGGGACAATAAAAGTGGTTGGCTCAAAGTTTGGGGATAAAACTTCCACTAAGTCTCCCGTTTGAAAATAATTGCGTTGTTCTAAGGTTACTTGATGGGTTTTTTGATCATAATCTATAATGAGCCCAATAAACTCTTGAGTAGGTTGTTCACTTCTTAAGTTATAAAGCTGTTGTTCCATCGAAGTCATTCCTTCCATGAATCCATGGGAAGATAGACGGTTTTCAGATTTTTTGATTTCAAGTAA
>SL_7KL_010_BRINEDRAFT_10001087_pt1 | contig 12975 bp, 11 predicted proteins | sample SodLak_010_BRINE_FD_10663 | JGI IMG/M metagenome (IMG submission 10663)
TCACTGACACACTGCCAAACTGTTGACACTGTAAACTGACACACTGTTGCCACTGTTCACTGTAAACTGCCCTACGCGCTCCTCTCCCTCTTAATCAAAATATTATACATCGCCTTAAAGAAATAACGAATATCCGTGCGGATCGGTTTGTCGTGATAAGCATTAATATATCGTCGTTCCGATTCCACAATCTCCTCAAATGACTCCGGCATATCGGCATAGAATGGCGGCACAAGGCCCGGCTTTACCGTTGTGCGAAGAACCTGCATATCCTCCGGGTAGAGGTTGAAATAGTGGCTGCTCAGCGGACGAACCCCGACCAGTTTCATCTCTCGCTTAAACCAGTTGATAAACATCGGGAGTTCATCAATCCAGAGCTCTCGAAATATCTTTCCCCAGCCGGTGACCCTGAAATCATCCTTCAGCTTTCCCCCGTCCTCCAGGTCATTATTTTCATAAACATACTCCTGGGCATACTCAGAGTACGGATGCATCGTACGCAGTTTATAGACCGTAAACCTCTCCCCCCCTTTCCCCACGCGGTTCAGCCGTACCAACGCCCCGTATGTAGGCTGCATATCGTACGCCGGCTCTTCAACCTTTTTAGCCAATATGTAGGTGTTATACCCGATACGCACCGAATTCTTCACCTCAAACCCGCACGAAAAGAGTCGGCCGATCGCCTCGGTGTAAGAGATCACGCGGTTGCGCCCCTTGGTAATCCAAAAGTAGATCTTCCGGGTCGGCTTCCACTTGGGGAGTACCCGCTTCAGAATAAAGTCGAGGCCGTAGTACGGCCGGCTGATATAGCGCGGAAACTTATTCAATATTCGCGTACGCCGGCTGTCTTTCGTCTCCACACAGACCACCAGCCACTTACCGTTCGGCATATTCCGGTTTACCTGCTCCAGGAACTTATTTACACGGCGGATATCATTTATACGCGCAAGGTGAACAACCCCGGTCCACTCCTCTTTGAGCGGATAAAGATCACGTTGGTGATTCGTCTGCCTCCAGATAAAACTCTCTGCCGCATTCGCATCCCCCAGCTCCCTGTTGATGAACGCCTTAATTGATTGGTCTGCCACCCCATAAAGGTCCGTTCGGTTCCCTATACCAACGGATCTCTCTATATCGAGTTGAGCGATACTATTCTGAGCTGCTTCCATGAGCCTCGATTATATGAACAATTTCTTAATACTATTATATAGCACTAATGTATCAATATTTTACACAATAGTGTAATGAAACCCCGTTAAAATAATGTTTAAATCGGCAGTAAATTTAAAATGCGATATATAGTACAGGGCTTTAAAGGTTTAGAAGTTGTCACACTGCCAAACTGTTGGCACTGTTAATACTGATCACTGAATACTGACACACTGCCAAACTGTTGACACTGATCACTGAAATACCCACTCCCCGGTCCACGAAGCCTCTACTACGCTAAAGTTTACTCTACGAAGCATCTGCGAAGTAGAGCTTCGTAGAGCAGGCTCGGCGAAGTAGACTCCCAATCGCCCACTCACTCTTCCCACTCTCTCAGTCACAACCTCCGGACTCTGCCAGGATTTCGGCGAAAAGCCCCGAAAAGTCGGGACTGCGTTCCGCACTGTATGCGATTACTTTAAAGTGAAACGCAGCACGCCTCAAGCTCTGGCAGGCCCTCACCCACTCACAGAGTCACACTCTTCCACGCATATACTCTTCTACGAAGTTAATTAAATAATCCGTGACATCGATCTTCTCGTCCAAAAGCCTGTTTCGCTGTCTTGTTGCCTTCTCGGTAAGTTGATCATCTTGTAACAGGGAGATCCCTTTTTCTATTGATTTTTGCTGGTCGGTTGGGGATTCGGTGAAATTATGAACCAGTCCGTAGTGTTTTTCAAGATCATCCGTATACCCTCTCCCGTCATTATCCAGATAGATTGCCGGTGTTCCTAAAACGGCAGACTCCGAAGCCATTGTTGCACTCTCCCCGTAGAAAAGTAAAGCATAATTCAACACATCGTGCATTTTGGCGGGTGGAATAGAGATTTTATATGGCTTCAAATCTTCGGGGAGTTCCGCTTCTGATGAGATAAAAACCCGAGCATATTTTGAAAACTCTTTTACTGCTTTTCGTTTATTTTCTAAACTCACTCCGGTGTGACCGGCATCATGAGTGGCCTGCCATGAGACAAATCGAAGTATCACAAACTTTTTATCTTCCTCTACCTCAAGTAGATCCAGTACCGATTCATCAGGAGTGAAATGATTTGGATGAAGATAGAGCAACTCCATATAACCATTAAATAATGTCTGCTTTTTGGAAATCTCTCCTTTATAGGAGTCGGGACTTAATACTACATCCGTAAATGGCCGGTACATCATCCGGCCCAGACGCGCATGTTCGGTATCGTCAAATGCGATGTGAGGTTTTCGTAATAATGATGATACCTGGGCTGCATAGGGAGAAGAAAAACTCATAAACAGATCCGGCTTAAACTGCAAAGCCTGTTTTAATAAAATCCAATTGGCTTTCGGTAAATACCCCAGCTTACCGCTCATCGAGTTACTGCCGGTGCCACGGTCAACAAATGGAATTCCATAACTATTTAACAGATCATGGCTGACCTCTTTTTTTCTGGCGGTTATCAAAAACACATGTCCTTTATTTGACATCAGTTTATAAAAGTTCTTGAAATAGTGGACGTGGGCGGGATGGCCGATGTCGATCTGGACTCTCATTCAATTAATTTTCTTATAGTATCTGTAGGGGATACATGTAAATAATTTTAAAAAGAACTTCTCAAAACCAGAGACACTTATAACCTTTTTCGCTCCTTTAAATGAGGAACCTTTTTTTGGTAAATAAAGCATTTTATTTTTGAACTCAATATTTAAAAAAGTGCATAATTTTTTTATTGTATTTTTTCTATCCGCTTTAAACATACAAAACTTAATGAAATGAACATTTTTCTTACTACGATAAAGAAATACATAGAACATAGTTAAACTAAACATAACTGTAACCCATACAAGCATCATATATTTTTTGGGAAATGAAGTTACATTATGCTTGTTAATTTGTGATTTATATATTTCAATAGGATTTCGTGCAAGAAGAATAAATTTACCTTTATAAAATTTCTTTAAAAACAATGGGAAATAAAAAATATGGGAAGGGAATTTAGCACCACTTATTCTTTTTCCCTGGACTACTCTATCAGTTTCAAAAAGAGCTTTTACTGCGATGAAAAAATCAATAAATTGGTATCCTGATATTTTTTCATAAAAAGTTTTTTTATCGAAATCATTTCCTCTCCAATAAGATGCATCACGAATTTGTTCTAGATTATTGGCAAAAACTTTTAAATTCTTGTGTCTAAATTTATACTTTAAGTATTCTTTAAAAAACTGATACTTACCAAAAGAAGGTAGCACATGTACCTCTTTAGTAACATTTATTTCACTATAATGCTCCAACAAATACATGTAAGCTTTTGAAGCTGTTCTTGAACACCCCCAAATCTGTATCATTGATCCATTTTTTTTATTATCAAGAGGATGGCTAATGAAACCATCATCCAACCCTGATTCCATCTCATATAGTTTACCTTATTAGTTAAAAACGGCCACTTTTGATAATAGAACCGGCCATTTTTTGCCTGCATATTTTTAATTGTCCAATCAGCTATTTTTTCTGCAAATGGTAAATAATCATTTGAATACTCACTTAATAGTGAGAACGTTATGATTCCCTGACTTTGATTGTGGATATCAACCGGCCACTTTTTAGGGTACCGCCACAAAGATGCTCCATCACTATCAAACTGGTTCTTAATATAAAATTTCAAGCCTTTCTGTACTGATTCTCTTAAGTCTGAAGTCCAAAGATCTGCAGTATTACATATCCGGTGAATGGTTTCAACCATATATCCCTGGTGAAAATCAATCTGTTTCTTTGGTTTACCGGTTTTTGGGTGCAAACTGTAGTACCACGAACCATCTTCATTTTGATGGTATAGCGTAAAGTCTAATACTTTTTGAATCGTATCCTGATGCTCATTATTTTCTGACAAGTAATCATCATAGGCAAGTATTTCTGCAGCTAATAGATTCGCATTAAACACGGTATCTCGTTGTTCCGGAGTATAAGAAAAACACAATCCTTCTAGATGCTCAGTACAATGAACATCATTCAAAACAAATTCAACAGCACTAGAAATAATTTCCTTGACTTCTTGTCTTTTATCCCTTCTGACTTTTATGTACTCCATCATCCCCCGGCAAATAAATGCTGTTACCACTACACTCGGAGTATGTGCTCTGAACATGGACCCATCACTTCGTGGCCAATCATAATGGTACCCCCAACAGATACCACTCCACCCTTTACTGTAGTTCTCCTTTAACCAGCTATAGAAAAAGTCAATATCAACTGAAATGTTCTTTTCCTCATTTAATTGCAGTAAACTATATGCATGTAAAAAGAGCCCTATTCCCTTTGGGTTATACTGTTTCGGAACTCCTATAAGGGAGCGAAAGTTAACCGGCGACCTTTTAATTACCTGATTAGAAAAAAATGAAACAGTATGACCAAACTTTTCAAACGGAATTTTTCCGGTATGTGAATCATATAAGCTGTACCCTTTAAAGTTTTCATTATCACAAAACTGATGTAGTTTTTGTAGCGACTGTTGAATCATTATTTACCGTTTGAGATATAGTTAATAGCATTTAAAAATCCATCACACATATATTCAATCCTGGCTTTATCCTCAAATGTTTGCCTGGCAGATTTAGAATATTTCTCTCTTAATTCATCATTTTCTAATAGCTCTTTCAGAATTCGTCCCAAATTATCTTTTTCGGGATGGTAATATCTTCCATTTACTCCATCCTCTAACAACATAATAGGCTCAGAACTTACCAATGATGGATCAGACTGAACATCTGTTGTTACCACTGGTAATCCATATAAGAAGCTCTCATTTACAGCTAATCCGATATGACCGGGTATACAAAATAAATCGACCATGCTGTAGAATTCAGAAAGTTTGTCCGTCTCATATATAGGGCCAAAATAGTAGATATTGTCTGCATAATTAGCCTGTTCTTTTAACTTCCCTTCTAAACCCGGGCCTATAAGAATTAACCCAAATTCTTTCAGCTCACTAGAAAATGCACTTATTAGTAAGTCTACTCTTTTTCGCTCTTCAATTCTACCCAAAAATAAGACATTCTTTTTATGTTTTATTCCATAATTCTTACGAAGAACATCTTTGCTCGATGCAATTTTTTTATAGACATGTTGATTAATCGTATTATTTGCGACAAATACTTTTTTTTGAGAAGCTTTTATGAATTGTTTTTCAAAATCAGAGTAGAGAACCAATGCATCAGCTGCAAATTGACGAATATAATAAAGAATGTTTTTTAGTGGCTGATCGATATTTTTAATGTTTATACCTTTTGACCAAACAATAGATTTCGTTCTCATAAACAGTCGCATCCAAATTAGAAATGGCAGCGACCATTTATATGAAAGCCAGATAAAGAAAATAGATATATCTGGCCGCTCTTCTTTATGCAATTTATAAAAGGATCGAAAGGAATATTCTACGGCGCAAAAAGAATTAAGTTGAACATCCGTTTTATCTTTATCATAATAAATGCGTAGTTCGATGCCATGCTTTTCAAATTCAGATATAAAATATTCATAAACATGAATACGGTACGATAAACAAGTGGGATCAAATAAGAATACCTTCATCAATAATGGTACCCTAACTTTTTAAGGTCTCTATTTAAATGATTTGCCAACAATTCATTATCATTTTTAAACTTTCTATTTAATTTATACCTAACATTATCAGCAACATTTATTTTCCCTTTTCCAAAATAATAATCTATTCCTCTCAACAAACGAATAATTTGAATATAAATAACAAGAGGAATTTTTGCATCTTTATTGCCATATAAATCTTGTTTCTGCCTGATAACATAGGAGTTTAATTTTCTAAGATGTCTTAATCCTTGTAGAGACATTCCTTTTCGCATAGAAAGTAATCCGGGTTTAGAATCTTGTAGATCTACCCCTATAAACTTTTCTAATTCAACAATTAAAGTATTGTTGTCTCTTTTAAAATCTTCAAACAACATTACAAGAGTATTTTCTTTTCCAAAAATATCTTCTATTAATTGTATTATATAAAAATAATAGTTTTGGTAATAATCTTCATTTTCATTGCTACTAAAATCACCATTAAGTTTTTTGCAGAAATCATTAATATCAAGATCTCCACCTCCACCTACAATATATTGTGAATACCTTGATTTGATTAATTCAATATGGTTTCTAATAACCAATATTATTTTAGCATTGGGTTCTAATTGATAAATGTTCTGAAATATAGTATTTACATCATCTAATCGGGTACCTCGTACTTTTAAAGTTGGATGGTAAGATGGTAAAACAATGTGCTCGTCACTTTCAATATTCAACATATCTTCAGAAATATTATAATCCCTACCTAACTCTTCATTTAAGGAGTACTCTTTTGATTTATAAATCAGATTTATCTGATCACTAGAATTAAGAACGGACTGAATATAAGTAGAAGCACATTTTGAAAAACCAACATGTAAAAATTTAACCATATTTTTGTTTTGATAATCGGTAAGATTTTTCTTTTGAATAGAAGTAATTTAGATAGACCAACATGATAGTAAAAACCCAAAACTCTCTATTGCTAGATATATATCCACTTACTAGGGATGAAACAAAGAATAACAGCCATAACAGGTATATATAATGCAATGTATAATTAAGGTTAAATCTTTTTAAAAATTTATATCCATATATATTAGAATATATTATTATTAGAGTTATAGATAGCACTCCAAACAAACCATATTCTATTATTAACTCTATCAAGATATTGTGTACATAATGAGACTCTCCAAGTGTTAACATATTGTAACCACCAGGACCAAGACCAACTATAAAGTTTATATTGTCCAACAAAAAAATAACTAATAAATATCGGTCAAAACGTCGCATATCATCATAGTTCTGCAGGCCAGCAAATCTATCAAAGATTTCTAAGTTATACATCTCTGAAAACATATATATCAAAGGAACAATGACAGCAAATGTACTTAAATATTTAAATAAAACTTTTATTTTCGATTTTTTTGTGCTAATAAATGTATATAGTGTTAATGCTAATAATGTAGCTAAAATAGGCCCTCTTGAACCAGTAGCCACAATCATTGATAATGATGTTGCAACCGCTAAGTAATAATATATTTTATTATTCGCACTTAGCCATTCATTTCTGTACAGATATATAAATGCCACCACAAAAACCATGGAAAAGGTTCTTGTAATTCCTATTGGGCTAATTATTACCTGCTCTCGTATGATTTGCCTACCACTCCATAATGTGTCAATATTAATCGTAAAAGCTACAGTTAGAAAATATAAAATACCAAATAATATTATTCCTTCACCGAACTGGGTAATTGTTTTCTTTTTGGTTAAAAAAAATCCAGCTAATAAAATCAATGGTAGAACTTGAGAATAATATCTATTTACTATTTCCCGCCCCCATCCACTATCAATTCCTATTATTAGGTCATGTACCAACATACCTACAATAATAATAATAATTGACAAGAACAGTGGATCTTTTATCGTAAAATAAACCTTGTCCTTTACCAGTTCCTTTTTGTTTACAATGAAATATATTATAAATATTAATGCATAATAATAATGCCTATACTCTGGGATGCCAACTGAATAGAACTTTATGAAAAGAAAATCTTGAAACAAAAGTAAATAAGCAGCAATATAGCCAGGCTTACTAAATATAAAAGAAACTAATATTAATGACGTAACTACAAGTATTAATATTCCCAAATTATATTTTTTTATTTATTCCCAATAACATTAAATGAAACATTCTTACTATCCCTTTTAATTTTCTTTTTTTAGTTTTTTTTGCCAAAACAATATTTAAGACATTTGTTAATTTTTTATCAAGAAATTGGCTTGAGTACTCTTTCTTTACTTTATGAATTAGACGACTATTATTTTCTCGATCGATATAATTTATTTTATTTAAAAATTTTTCAATACCAACTTTATCATTATAATTTCTACCTGTAAAATTCGTTTCAGATAATTTTTTAAAGTTTTTTAAATTGCAAGGGATTACTCCATTACTCTCAGAAATAACAAAACCAGTTTTCCCTACCATTAATGGTTGAATAATACTTCTGCCTTTCCCCAAACAAATATCTGCCTTAATAATTTTTTCTTCTATATCATCAACCCATCCCAATGTGTTTAATTTACTAATGCCATTCATTACATTATTGTAATGTTTGAAGTAATTTCTCATATTTTTTTTCTCTTCATGTGATAATCCTATAAATTTTCCCGCAATATTAAGTTCAAAAGATTCATTAATCAATTCTCTATTTTCTATAATTTCTTTCATCAAGTTAATAATACCTTTCTGGGTTTCTTTTTTAATATTACTTGTTAAAAGAACCTTTTTTAAGTTGTCATTGGTATAATTATTGTGTGATCTTTTTTTTATTTCAGGTACTCTGTTTTGTATAACAAAAAGATTTTCATTAGAAAAGCCCATGTCAATAAAATCATTTCGATTCTCTTCTGAATAAAGAATATAATTTCTATCAGTATTTATTTTATGTAGATTTGCTATATTTGTCCCACCGGCTTGAGCACACAAAATAGGTATTCCTAATAAATCAGAAAGTATACTTAAAAAATACACATGTGTAGTTCTATTACTGTATAATAAATCAGGATCAATTTTTTTTATTAATTTTAGATATTTAAAAAAGATATTTATTCTTTGCCATGTATTTTTTTTACCAAATGTAGGTAAACGATATATACTACAATCTATATTATTAAAAAAACGTTTTACTTTCTTTTTCTCATCATCTACAACAGCTATTATTTCATGATTAAATGACTTTAATGTTTTGGCATGTTCTAAATGAGACCTAGGAGCGCCACCACTAGTATTTTGAAAGTCAAATAATATCTTCATATACAATTCAAATGTGCCGGTTTAATAGTTCCATATTCATCCACAAACTTCACTTCTGCTTTCATCTCAAAACCGGTTTTTTTATAAACATCTTTTTGTATTTTTTTTATTAGCAGTAAAACATCGGTCGCTTTAGCATTTCCTTCATTATTTATAAAGTTGGCATGTTCTTTAGATACTACAGCATCTCCTTTCCGATATCCTTTATAACCTAACTCTTCAATCACTGCACCCGGTGGACCGTACTTTTTATAGATTTGAGGATTACTGATAAATGTAGAACCACAATTTGGTAACCGTTGTGGAAATTTAACCCGCCGTGATCGCAATATTTCAAGCATTTCATTACGTATTTCCGAATACTCTTTTTGTTCACTGAATTCCATTTCTGCTTCAACAATGATATAACCATTATCTTGAAATACAGAACTCCGATAGTTGAATTCACATTCATCATTCGTAAACGTTTTTAAATCACCGATTTGTGAAACTGCCGTAACAGATTTTACATGAGTACCTATTCCCTTTCTCTGACTACCTCCATTCATACAAATCAGTCCGCCAACTGTACCCGGTATGCCGGCTGTATGTTCAATACCTGATAACCCTGCCTGCGCCACATTACGAGCGAGCCCGGGAACCCATTTCCCGGATTGGGTCCATACTATGTTTCCTCTTATCCGATAATCTGACATCCGATCGCCAATTTGAATGGCAAGGACTCTAAGACCTTCATCTGAAAAGAGTAAATTACTGGTTGATCCGATAACAATGTATGGTATATCAGAAGTACTCAGATACTTAACAAGTGAACTTACTTCTCTACTTTTCGATGGGGTAACAATACAATCCGCTGTGCCACCTATTTTCCACCGACTTATCGATGATAAATTAACTTCGGTACTTACGCCACCGGGAACTATTTCTTCTAAATCAGTAATTAAAGAATCTGATACTTTTTCATTCTGTAACTTTCTCAACGTTTGCACCTAATTTAATGAGCTTTTCTACAATGTTATTATATCCTCTTTCAATCTGCCATGCATCATGAATGATTGTTTCACCTTCTGATGCCAAACCGGAAAGTAGTAATGCTGCTCCTGCTCGTAGATCAAGGGCTTTTACTTCAGCCCCTTTCAAACCACCATTATTTCCATAAATGTTCAATAGGTTCCCTTCAATCCTATAATCCAGCCCCATTTTAGCCATCTCTGCTGCATAACCATATCTACCGGGAAATCGCAGATCCACAATACGAGACTTCCCCTTTGCTTGAGCTGCATAAGCAGCTAAGATTGGCTGTACATCCGAATTGATCCCGGGATGAGGCCCGGTACTGATTTCAAGAGGATAACATGTACCGCCTCTGACAATCAATCTATCATCACCTCTGTAAAATTTTGCGCCACTTTCACGAAGATGTACTAACGCCACTTCTAAATCTTTAAATGGAAACCCGATTATTTCTACATCACCATCCGTCATAACGGAACCGGCAACCCACGTGATCGCCTCCATATTGTCCGGAATTACCGAATGAGTACATCCATTTAATCCTTTAACACCGGTGATTTCAATGTGCTCTTGCCCATACACTTCTATTTTGGCACCCATTCGATTTAAAAAACGAATCAAATCCAATATTTCAGGACGGATATGTGGGTTCCATAATTTTGTTGTTCCTTTTGCAAGAGTAGCAGAAATAATTGCATTTTCCGTAGCTCCTGTAGATCTGATCGGTAAGTGAATATCTGTTCCTACTAATCCACCCTTAGGAGCCTTAGCGCAAAGCATATCATCCTCTTCCCAAACCTCTGCTCCTAATTCTTCCAATAGCATTATATGGAGGTCATATTTGCGCTCACCTAATTTACAACCACCGGGTAGCGGAACGGCTGCTTCACCTGTTCGGGTAGTTAGTGCACCTAAAATCAAAAGTGTATTTCTAATTGACCTATCATCCCACTCCAGAACAGACTCAAGATTTTTTTTCTCTTTTATTACAACTGTTTCATCATCTATAGTTTCACAAGCCTTACCCAGTTTCGTCAACATATCAACATGGACCTGTGCATCCAATAACCCTGAAGGGTAGTTCTCTATCTTTATATTACTATCACTTAATAATGATGCTGCAAGTAAACGTAAAACACTATTTTTTGCTCCTGATAGTTTAACTTCACCTTCGAGTTTGCTTGATTGAATCGAGTATTTCATGAGTTAGTAATCATATTTTTTTCGTAATTCTTTATTAGGTAAGTGACAATTTTTCTGTTTAATCTGAGCACAAAATTCTTCAACTATCATACTCGGAATCATAGATTTTTTACCAAATTGAAAACTATATACCAAAAGCATTTTTATAATTTTGTGTAAAGGTTTTGGTAATAGTAAAAAAGGATTTCGATGCGAAGAGATGAATTTGTTAGTTATGCGAAGAAAATAAGCATTCAAACCATACACGCTTTTATTATATTTCTTTTCGACATGTATTTCTTTTTCTTTCTTATCAGATATTACAAGAAATTTATTAAGTTTCTTTATATAATTTTTAGAATTATCTTTTAATTCTTCATAATATAAAACTTCGATTCTCTCGACCCCTACGTACTTTTTTATATACTTATAATAATCACCATAATTCAAATAAGATTTCCAATGAAATTGTAGAGGATGTTTTTTATAGTTAAGAAATGTTTTTGCGGAGCAACTACCCCCAGTTTTGATATACTGCAAATATAGACTTTGTACCATAGATCTCTGTTCTCTTACTACGAGTAAATATTTAGCATTTTGGAAAATAGAGTTTAACCTATCAAAGTACGACTTTCGCATTGTTGCATTATCCCAAGGTGACCCACATAACTGCTCATCACTGATAGTTAATACATTATTGTCAAAATCAATTTCTTTTAAACACTCATTTAGTATCCTTCTTCCTTCTTCGGGTTTGAACTCAAGGTCATTTGAGTAAAGAATATAATTTAAAAAATCTCTTAACTCAGTCCTGGCATTAAGATAACCAATTTCATCCCTATACATTTCAAAATAGTGTTTTTGGAGAAATGTTGAAGCTGTTTTATGCAAACCTAAATGTATATTTACTTTCATGCTAAACTAAAATAGATCTAATTTTAAAGTAAACAAAAATTCTATGGATAGTTATAGCTAGGCTATAAATTAACACACATATAAACGTACTTAAATCAAGAAAAATAGCAATTACAAATGGAGTTGTAATAATAAATATTCTTACTAAATTTATTTTTAAATAATAATCTTCTTTTCTAAACACGCTAAGTGTATTTACAATAGGACTAGATACAAATTGTGAAACGATCGAAATTGAAAGTGCACTGGCAAACCATCCTGCTTCAACCCAATTATTTCCAAAAATAATCTCAAACAAAAAAGGGGAAAACAGTAAAAGTACTACAAAAGGTATAAGGCTTATTGCTAGCATTTTCTTTGTCACTTGATCAGTAATACTTTTTATTTTTTTGGGAAATTTATATCCAATCTCTGCAATTTCTGCATAATAGGCTTTTGCCATACCTTCACCTACCAGAGACATCGGAATTGCTACTACTGTTAAGGCTAATGATAGTTGCCCGGTTGCATCAGGATCATAAATATATGCAACAAATAACAAAGGAAGTTTACTAGAAAGAGCTAATAAAAACTTAGATCCTATTTGAAACTTCGGAAATGCAATATACCATCTTGCTAAAAAGCTTATGCGACTTAATGAAACTGAATTAATTTCTTCTATCAGAAGTAGTTTAAATTTCTTAAGGATTGTCAAAAACCCTGCTGTCTGCGATATCACATTTCCAATTAACAGACCTAAAGGCTTTAGCCCCAGTATACCGAGTCCTATCTTTGTTAAACTACCAAA
>SL_7KL_010_BRINEDRAFT_10001089_pt1 | contig 12966 bp, 13 predicted proteins | sample SodLak_010_BRINE_FD_10663 | JGI IMG/M metagenome (IMG submission 10663)
CGGTCTCGCTCATGAGATCAGCCGAAGCGCGTACCCAGCCGCGCGAGCTCCCGGTTGAAGGCGCCGAGTTCCTCGGCGAGTGCGGCATGCATGGAAGCCGCCACCTCCGGATATTCCTCCAGCACGCGCCGGATCAGGCTGACGGAAAGCCGCAGCACGACGGAGGGCGCGCGCGCCGTCGCGGTGGCCGGGCGGTGCGCGCGGATGAACAGGGCCGTCTGGCCGATCAGGTCGCCGCGCCGCGCCACGACGACGGGCTTGCCGCCGCCGGTATCGAGCCCGATCTCACCCTCGGTGACGATGTAGCCCGCATCCGAGCGGTCGCCCTTGCGAAACAGCACATCGCCCTGGCGCAGCCGGCGCTTGTCGGCTGCGAAGGCGAGCAGGCGCAGCGCGTCACGCTCCAGCAGCCCCAGAAGCGGGGCCTGAGCCAGCATGGCGATGTCGTCGTCGAGCGACATGGGGTATCCGATCCGCCCTTCAGGGCACGAGCTTGTAACCGCCGCCCTCGGTCACCAGCAGCGAAGCGGAGGAGGGGTCCGGCTCGATCTTCTGGCGCAGGCGGTAGATATGCGTCTCCAGCGTATGCGTGGTGACATTGGCATTGTAGCCCCAGACTTCGGCAAGGAGCGTGTCGCGCGGCACGACCTGCTGATCCGCGCGGTAGAGAAAGCGCAGGATCGCGGTTTCCTTCTCGGTGAGCTTGAGCTTGGAGCCGCTTTCCGCGACGAGCAATTTGGCGCCCGGCTTGAAGCTGTAGGGGCCGATCTGGAAGACGGCATCCTCGCTCGCCGCATATTGGCGCAGCTGGGCGCGGATGCGCGCGAGGAGGACGGCGAACTTGAAGGGTTTGGGGACGTAATCATTCGCGCCGGCTTCGAGCCCGAGCACCGTGTCCGAATCGGAGCCCTGCGCCGTCAGCATGATGATCGGCGAGCGGAAACCGTGCTTGCGCATCAGCTTCACCGCCTCGCGCCCGTCCATGTCCGGCAGGCCGACATCCATGATGGCGAGATCGATCCGCTCGTTGCGGACCGTGCTCATCGCTGCGCTGGCGTTTTCGGCAGTGGCCACGTCGAACTCCTCGTGCAGCGCGAGCTGCTCGGCAAGGGTCTCGCGCAGATCGTGGTCATCATCCACGACGAGAAGGCGGTGAGCTTTCGACATCAGACACTATCCTCGACTATATGCGGGAGCGCCCCGCCTGCGGCTGACAGATTCGCCGGGAAACCCGCTCACGCTCAGAGTAACCCGGGCCGGGCTTCCGGCAAGTCCCGCATGCGGCAGCAACCGCGTCAACCACAGGGAAATGGCATGAAACGGCGATTCCTGGCAAGAATTCGCGTCCTGCCCGCGCCGCGCGACGGAACGCGCGGCTGGCTCATTGCCGGGGGAAGGGTGCTGCCCTGCGCCATCGGCAAGGGCGGGATGACCCGGCGCAAGCGCGAGGGTGACGGCGCCACGCCGATCGGCAAATTCGCGCTGCTTGCCTTGTTCTTCCGCCCGGATCGCCGCCCGCCGCGCCCGCGCACCGGCCTGCCCGCGCGTGCCACGCGTCTCATGGACGGCTGGTGCGACGATCCCGCCGATCCGCGTTACAACCGTCTGATACGCCTGCCGGCGCGTGCCCGCCACGAGCGGATGTGGCGCGACGACGCGCTTTATGATCTCGTCGTGGATATCGACTGGAACCGCATGCCTCGCCCGCTGCGCGGACGCGGCAGCGCGATCTTCATGCATGCCGCGCGAGCGGGCTTCACGCCGACGGAGGGCTGCGTCGCTCTCGCCCCGCCGGAATTGCGGCGCCTGCTGGCGCGGATCGGGCCGCGCACGCGGCTCGTGATCGGTCGCGACGTCAGGCCACTTCGCGCGCCGCCGGTTCTGCCAGCCAGGCATCGAGGGCCGCGCGGGCCCGGTCGGTGAGGGCGTGCTTGCGCGCGATGGCCTTGGCCGATCCGCGCAGGCGTTTGCCGTTCTCGCCCATGGGTGCTTTCTCGAGCGGCGGGAACAGGCCGAAATTGACGTTCATCGGCTGGAAGGAGCGCGGCCCTTCGTCGATGCTCTCGATATGGCCGCCGGTAATGTGGTTGGCGAGCGCGCCGAGCGCCGTTTCCGCCGGCATCGGGCGCAGGGGCTGGCCGAGCCGCTCGGCGGCGCAGAAGCGCCCGGTCAGCAGGCCGATCGCGGCGCTCTCGACATAGCCCTCGCAGCCGGTGATCTGCCCGGCGAAGCGCAGCCGCGGCATGGCTTCGAGCCGCAGGGTCGCGTCGAGCAGGCGCGGCGAATTGAGATAGGTGTTGCGGTGGATGCCGCCGAGACGGGCGAATTCGGCGTTCTCGAGACCGGGAATCATGCGCAGGATCGCGGCCTGCGCGCCGTATTTCAACTTCGTCTGGAAGCCGACCATGTTGTAGAGCGTGCCCAGCGCATTGTCCTGGCGCAGCTGCACCACGGCGTAGGGCTTGACCTCCGGATTGTGCGGATTGGTCAGGCCGACGGGCTTCATCGGCCCGTAACGCAGCGTCTCGCGCCCGCGCTCGGCCATGACCTCGATGGGCAGGCAGCCGTCGAAATAGGGGGTGTTGGCCTCCCATTCCTTGAACTCGGTCTTGTCGCCGGTCAGAAGCGCATCAATGAAGGCCTCGTACTGCTCCTTGTCGAGGGGGCAGTTGATGTAATCCGCGCCAGTGCCGCCCGGGCCCGGCTTGTCGTAGCGGCTCTGGAACCAGGCCTTGCCCATGTCGATCGATTCGCGATGCACGATCGGTGCGATCGCGTCGAAGAAGGCGAGTGCGGTCTCGCCGGTGATCTCGCGGATGGCGTCCGCGAGGGCCGGGGAGGTGAGGGGGCCGGTGGCGATGATCACCTTGTCCCATTCCTCCGGCGGCAGGCCGGCGATCTCGCCGCGATCGATGCTGATCAGCGGATGGGCTTCGAGCGCCTGCGTCACCGCATCCGAGAAGCCGTCGCGATCCACGGCCAGCGCGCCGCCGGCGGGAACCTGATGGGCGTCGCCCATGCGCATGATCAGCGAATCGAGCCGGCGCATTTCCTGATGCAGAAGGCCCACCGCATTGCTCTGCGCATCGTCGGAGCGGAATGAATTCGAGCAGACGAGCTCGGCGAGGCCCTGCGTCTTGTGGGCATCGGTCATGCGCTGCGGGCGCATTTCGTGCAGGACTACCGGCACACCGGCCTGGGCGATCTGCCAGGCGGCTTCCGAGCCGGCCAGGCCGCCGCCGATGACGTGGACGGGAGCGATATCGCTTTGACGGGTCATGATCTGCCTCACAGGCCCTGTTTCGAAAGGCGTCTCTCAGATGCGGAGTTAGCAGCAGCTTCGTCGTGCGACAAGGGCGCGGGGGAATCTGCCGCCTCGCGATTGGCGGGCCGATTGACGCTGGGTGACGGTTGCCAGCGCAGGCAACGTCCCCCACACTGTGCAGGACGTGCACATCACGATGCACGCCAGGACGTGCACATCACGATGCACGCAATGAGGGAGGGTGCCATGACGGTTCGGCAGGTTCTTTCCGCCAAGGGGGCGCAGGTCGTCACCATTTCGCCAAATGCCACGTTGTCCGAGGCTGCGGCTCTGCTCGCCGAAAAACGGATCGGTGCCATCGTCGTCAGCGAAGACGGGCGCGCGGTCGCCGGGATCCTGTCGGAGCGCGACATCATCCGCGCGCTGGCGCAGAGCGGCGCTGATTCGCTCGGCGCGCCGGTCTCGCAATTCATGACGCGCGATGTCGTGAGCTGCGGCATGCATGCCGATGTCGATCATCTCATGCGCCTGATGACGGACGGCAAGTTCCGCCACGTTCCGGTGGTCGAGGACGGCGCATTGGCGGGGATCATCTCGATCGGTGACGTGGTCAACCGCCGGCTGGCCGATATCGAGGCCGAGCAGCAGGCCCTGAAGGATTATATCGCCACGGCCTGATCAGCGCATGGCTGCGGCGAGTGCCTTCGCCTCGGCCAGCAATTCGCGGATATCGGGCATGGCGCGGCGGGTGGCCTCCTCGCCGAGGGCGATGATCTCGTCTGCACGGTGGAAATCGAACAGGCCGATCTTCGCCAGTTTCGGCGAGATCATCAGATCCGGCGGGTCGCCGGCGAGGCGGGCCCGCGAGATCCGGTCCTGGGTGATGTTGAACGCGTCCAGCATCACCTTGGCCATGCCGGGCGCCACGCGCCGGGCGGGATCGCGTCCGCGCAGGCTGTCGGCCACATTGTCGGCCATGTCGAGCATCGGCCCCAGAATGCCGGGGCGCCCGTTTTCTTCGTCCGTTTCCGGATTTTCCGCTTCCGGGATATCGTACGCGTCCTCAATCGACTGGATCGTGGTGCCGCGCAGCTTCAGATCACCGTTGAGATTGACGCACAGCACCACATCGGCGCCCAGCGCCCGCGCTGCGGTGACGGGAACGGGGTTCACGAGTGTGCCGTCGACGAGCAGGCGGTTGCCGATGCGCACCGGATCGATGATGCCGGGCAGCGCATAGGAAGCCTGGACGGCCTGGAGCAGGCGCCCGCGCGTCAGCCAGATTTCGTGACCGGTCATGATTTCCGTGGCGATGGCACCGAAGCGCATCGGCAGTTCCTCGATCCGCAACCCGCCGAGATCCTCCTGCAGCAGCTGGCGCAGCTTCTCGCCCGCGATAAGCCCCGAGGCGCTGAGCGAGAAATCGAGCAGGCCGAGCACGCGGGCACGGGTAAGGGAGCGGGCGAACCTCTCGAGATCGTCGAGTTTGCCGGCCGCGAGGCAACCGCCGACGACGGCGCCGATCGAGGTCCCCGCGACCATGTCGGGCACGATGCCTTCCTCGGCGAGCACCCGCAGCACCCCGATATGCGACCACCCCCGCGCCGCGCCGCCGCCGAGCGCGATTCCGATTTTCAGGCCGTGATGCGATGCGTCCATGGGTTTGCTCTGAGTGTGGTCGTGATGGCGGATAATGCGGATATCAAATAACGGATGCGTCCGTACAAAAAGTTTCAAACCCTGCCATATTTCTGCCTGCGAGCGTGTCATAAACCCATTCGCATATCGAGCCGATTCCCGGGAGCGGATATTGAGGCAGTTGATTCTCGTCGTGGCCATGGCCGCCTTTCTCGGCGGCTGCGCCCTGTTTTCCTTCCGCGATACGTCCGGCATCACTACAGATCACAGCCATGCCGGCGCCATGGCCGAGGCGCTGACGGCGTATCGCGCGCAGAAGGGGCTCGGGCCGGTGCGGGTCGATCGCAGCCTGATGCGCGCCGCCGACGAGCAGGCGCGGGCCGTTGCCGCCATGGATGATCTCGATCACCACGCCGCCGGGCGCTTCGGCAAGCGCATGACGCGTAACGGCATCAACGGTGCCGCGGCGGAGAATCTCCAGGCCGGCGCGCAGACGCCCGAGCGGGTGCTCCAGCGCTGGCAGGCCTCGGCCTATCACGACGAGAACCTGTTGATGCCGGAGGCCCAGCGCATCGGCTTCGTCAAGGCTCAGGCGCCGGGCACCCGTTTCGGCAAATTCTGGGTGATGGTGCTGGCCGATTGAGCCGGTTCAGGCGCCGCTGATCGAATCACTGTAGCGGTGGTGCCCGCCCCGCCAGTCGCGGATGATCATCTCGCCATTGGCCTCGGCCTCGATCGCATCGGGGTTGAGCACGGCCTTGCCCGCGCCGCCGGGAATGTCGAGCACGTAGAAGAACTGGCACAAGCCCGATAACCGCCCCCGCAGCGCGCCGACCAGCGCGCGCCCCTCGGCGATCGTCGTGCGGAAATGCGCCGTGCCCGGCGCCAGATCCCCGTGATTGAGATGATAGGGCTTGATCCTCAGCTCGACGAAGCTGCGCATCAGCGCCGTCAGCGTATCGAGATCGTCGTTGATCCCGCGCAGAAGCACGCTCTGCGAGAGCATCGGGATCCCGGCATCGACGAGCCGCGCGATCGCCGCCCGGGCGTTTGGCGTGAATTCCCTGGGATGATTGGCATGCAGCGCCACATAGACCGCCTTGCCGGCGCTCTTCAAGGCCGCGATCAGCGCCTCGTCGACATGCGCCGGCGTCACCACGGGGACGCGCGTATGCAGGCGGATGATGCGGATGTGGTCGATCTCGGCCAGCCTTTCCATGACATGGCGCATGCGGGCGGGGGAGAGGATCATCGGGTCGCCGCCGGTGAGGATCACCTCCCAGATTTCGGGGTGATCGCGCAGATAGGCGATCGCGTCGTCGAGCTCCGCGCGCGGCAGCGCCCCGCCATGCTGCGGCCCGACGCTCTCGCGGCGGAAGCAGAAGCGGCAATAGACCGGGCAGATCTGCACGACCTTGAGCAGCGCGCGATCAGGATAGCGATGGACGATGCCGGGTACCGGGCTGTGGGCCTCGTCGCCGATCGGATCGCTGAGCTCCTCGGGCAGCGTGCGCAATTCACGCGGATCGGGGATGAACTGCGCGGCGATCGGGTCATGCGGATCGCTCGCGTCGATCTGCGCCGCCATTTCCGGCGTGACCGCGATGGCGTAGCGGGCATTGACGGCATCGATTTCCGCGCGCGCGGATTCCGGGGCGAGGCCGGCCCCAATGAGCGCCTCGGGGTCGCGCAGGGTGCGTTGCGCCATCAGCTTTCTCCTCCGGCCTCGGAAACGGGGGTCCAGATCACCTGGTCGATGCGCTGGGCGCCGGTGGCCAGCATGACGAGGCGGTCGAAACCGAGCGCGACGCCGCTTGCCGGTGGCATCAGGGCGAGCGCTTCGAGAAAATCCGCATCGATCGGATAACGCTCGCCGTAGACGCGCTGTTTCTCGTCCATCTCCGCCGCGAAGCGTTCGCGCTGGATATCAGGATCGGTGAGCTCGCCGAAACCGTTGGCGAGTTCGACGCCGCAGGCATAGATCTCGAAGCGCTCCGCCAGACGCGGGTCATCCGGGCAGGGACGGGCGAGCGCGGCTTCCGCAACGGGGTAGCGATCGAGCACGGTGAGCCGCCCGCGCCCGAGTTGCGGTTCGACGCGCTCGACGAGAATACGGCTGAAGATATCCGCCCAGGTATCGTCCTCCGCGACCCGGATACCGGCCTCGCGCGCCGATCTCGCGAGCGCACCGCGGTCGGTGCCGCCATCGTCACGCAGGCTGGCGAGGAGATCGATGCCGGCATGATCGGCGAAGGCCTGCGCCACCGGGACGCGCTCGAACGGCGCGAACGGATCGACCTCCGCCCCGCGATGGCGAAAACCCGTCGCCCCCGTGATCTCGGCTGCGCGGGCGATCAGGGCGGCGCAATCGGCGATGATCGCGTCATAGGGCGCGTTCGCGCGGTACCATTCCAGCATCACGAATTCCGGATGGTGCAGCGGCCCGCGCTCACGGTTGCGGAAAACCGGGGCGAAGGCGAAGAGCGCCGTCTCGCCGGCGGCGAGCAGCTTCTTGCAAGCGAATTCCGGCGAAGTGTGCAGATACATGCGGTGCGCCACGCCGTCATGGCCGATCATTTGCGTCGCGAAGGCATGCAGATGCGCCTCGTTGCCGGGCGAGACCTGGAGGATGGCCGGCTCCGCCTCGATGAAGTCGCGCGCCTCGAACCAGGCCCGCATTCCGCTCCTGATGCGGTTGCGCGCCATGAGCGCGGGGCGCCGATCTGCGTGAACTTCCGGTCGCCACCATTGCGTCATCACTGACAGACCCCATCTGTTACGTCGGATTGCGCGTGAATGCGCATCCCGGTCTGGACCCGGAAGCGTTATCGGGTTAAGCCCACGCGACGCAAGGTTCAAGACCGCGCGAGCGGTTGATCAGGAACGGGATTGAAAATGGCAAAGGTTCTGGCAAGCGCGCTGCGCAAGGGTAACGTCGTTGACATCAACGACAAGCTCTACGTCGTTCTCACGGCGCAGAACATCCATCCGGGCAAGGGTACGCCCGTCACCCAGCTCGATCTGCGCCGGATTTCCGACGGCACCAAGATCTCCGAGCGCTACCGCACCACCGAGCAGGTCGAGAAGGCCGTCGTCGAGGATCGCAATCATACCTTTCTCTACGACGATGGTGAGGGGTTCCACTTCATGAACCCGGACAGCTACGAGCAGGTCGCCATGACCCGCGAGGATATCGGCGATCAGGCCGCCTTCCTCCAGGAAGGCATGACGGTCAGCCTGAAGCTGCATAACGGCGTCGCCATCGCGATCGAACTGCCCCAGCGCGTCACCCTCGAAGTCGTTGAGACCGAGCCGACCGTGAAGGGCCAGACGGCTTCGTCCTCCTACAAGCCCGCCATGCTCAATAACGGCGTGCGCACCATGGTGCCGCCGCATATCGCCACCGGCACGCGCATCGTGGTGATGACGGAAGACGCCTCCTATGTGGAGCGTGCCAAGGACTGAGTGCGTCAAGGATTGAGCGCGTCAAGGACTGAGCACCAGTCTGCCCCGCGAATTGCGAGCGCCCCGGCATCAACCGGGGCGTTGTCGTTTCATGCGATGATCGTGAAAGGCCGGCCATGGCGCGGCGGGGCGACTCCAAGCCATTGCGTGATGGTCGCGCCGATATCGGCAAAGCTCTCGCGCCGCCCGACCGTACCGCCGGTGAGACCGGGGCCGAAGCCGATGATCGGGACCTGCTCGCGGGTGTGATCGGTGCCGCGCCAGGTCGGGTCGTTGCCGTGATCGGCGGTGAGGATGCACAGATCGCCGGGCGCGAGCGCCGCCTCGATTTCCGGCACGCGGCGATCGAAGGCCTCGAGCGCAGCCGCATAGCCGGGCAGGTCGCGGCGATGGCCGTAATCGGAATCGAAATCGACCAGATTGGCGAAGATCAGCCCGCCCGGCGGCAGGCGGTCGAGCGCGGTGATGGCGGCGCTCAGGCAGGCATCATCGCCGGACGGCTTGACCTCCTCGCCGGTATGGCGATGGGCGAAGATGTCACCGATCTTGCCGACGCTGATGACGGCGCGCCCCGCATCGTGCAGCCTGTCGAAGATCGTGCCCTCCGGCGGCGGTATGGCGAAATCCTTGCGGTTGGCGGTGCGGCTGAAGCCGGATTGCGCGTCGCCCTTGAAGGGGCGGGCGATGATCCGCCCGATCTTCAGCGGATCGCACAGGCGCCGGGCGATGCGGCAGGTCTCGTAAAGCCGCTCGAGGCCGAATTGCTGCTCGTGCGCTGCGATCTGCAACACGCTGTCGACGGAGGTGTAGCAGATCGGCTTGCCGGTGCGCAGATGCTCGGCGCCCCATTGCTCGACGATGGCGGTGCCGGGTGAGTGGCGATTGCCGAGAATGCCGGGCAGACGGGCCTCGCTGATCAGGGCATCCGTCAGCCATTGCGGGAATGTCGGCTGCGTGTCGGGGAAATAGCCCCAGTCGAAATCGACCGGGCAGCCGGCGATCTCCCAATGCCCCGAGGGCGAATCCTTGCCGCGCGATGTCTCGACCGCGTGGCCCCAGAGCCCGGCGGGTTCGCCGCCTCGCATCAGATCCGGATATGTCTCGCCGCTGGCCCCGCGCATGGCATGGCCGAGACCCAGACGCGCGAGATTGGGCAGATGCAGCGGGCCGGCGCGCAGCCCTGCGCGATCACCGGCGCCGTTGGCGCAGCCCTGCGCGATATGGCCGAGCGTGTTCGCGCCTTCGTCGCCATAGGCCGCCGCATCCGGCGCGCCGCCGATCCCCACCGAGTCGAGGACGATCAGGAGGGCGCGTTTGTGAGCAACGGACATGGCCCGATCAATCGGAAACGATACCGGCACCCGCCGCTTCGAGGTCGAAGGCTGCGGCGAACAGGGCGCGGGTATAGGGGCTTTCAGGCGCGTCGAAGACACGGTCCGCGTCGCCCTGCTCCACGACGCGTCCGTTCTGCATCACGATGACGTGGTTGGCGAGTGCGCGCACCACCTTGAGATCATGGCTGATGAACATGTAGGCGAGTTTGCGCTTCTCTTGCAGTTCGCGCAAGAGCTCGACGATCTGGGCCTGCACGGACATGTCGAGTGCCGAGGTCGGCTCGTCCAGGAGCACGAATTGCGGCTCCAGCGCCATGGCGCGCGCGATGGCGATGCGCTGGCGCTGGCCGCCGGAAAATTCATGCGGATAGCGATCCATGGCGGAGGGATCGAGCCCGACATCGATCAGCGCCCGCGCCACGACCTCACGCCGCTCATCGGCCGAGAGTCCGCGATCGAGCACGAGCAGGCCTTCCTCGACGATCTGCGTCACCGACATACGCGGCGAGAGCGAGCCGTAGGGATCCTGGAAAACCACTTGCATATTCTTGCGCATGGGCCTGATCTGCTTCGATTTCAGCCCGTCGATCCGGTTGCCGAGGAAGGCCACCGGGCCCTGTGACGAGATCAGGCGCAGGATGGCGAGGCCGAGTGTCGTCTTGCCGGAACCGGATTCGCCCACGACGCCGACCGTCTCGCCCTGGCGTACGCTGACGCTGACCTCGTCGACCGCCTTCACATGATCGACGGTGCGACCGAAGAAGCCCTTCTTGATCGGAAACCAGACCTTGATCGGCCCGGCTTCGACGACCACCGGCGCGCCTGCGGGCACCGGATGCGGGCGGCCCTTCGGCTCTGCCGCGAGCAGGCGCCGGGTATATTCGTGCTGCGGATTGCCGAAGACCTGCGCCACGCTGCCCGCTTCGACGATCTGGCCATTGGTCATCACGCAGACCTTGTCGGCGATGCTGCGCACGATGCCCAGATCATGCGTGATGAACAGCATCGCCATGCCGAGCCGCTTCTTCAGATCGGCGAGCAGTGCGAGAATCTGCGCCTGCACGGTCACATCGAGCGCCGTGGTCGGCTCGTCGGCAATCAGCAGATCCGGCTCGTTGGCGAGCGCCATGGCGATCATCACGCGCTGGCGCTGGCCGCCGGACATCTGATGCGGATAGGCATCGAGGCGCTGGCCGGCATCGCGAATGCCGACGAGTTCGAGCAGTTCGAGCGTGCGCGCCCGCGCTTCCTTCTCGCCCAGCCGCCGGTGCAGCCGCAGGATCTCGCCGATCTGACGCGAGATCGTGTGCAGCGGGTTGAGGGAGGTCATCGGCTCCTGGAAGACCATGGTGATGTCGGCGCCGCGCACCTGCATCATCTCCGGTTCGCTGGCGGGCAGCAGATCCTTGCCCTTGAACAGGATCTGCCCCGTGGGATGCGACGCGGTGGGGTAGTTCAGGAGCTTCACCACCGAGAGCGCCGTCACCGATTTGCCCGATCCGGATTCCCCCACCAGCGCGACGGTTTCACCCGGCGCGACATCGAACGAGACCCGGTCGACCGCCAGCACCGAATCCTCGCCCTGGCGAAAGGCGACGGAGAGATCACGCACGGACAGGATCGGCGAGGTCATACCCGCTCCTTCGTCGTTTGGGTGGGCATCGAACGGACGCGCCCGTCATGAAGGTCGCGACAGGCCTCCCTCCCCAGCGGGGAGGGAATGAGGGTGGGGAGAGCGGGCGATGAAACTCCCGCACGTCGCAGCATTTGCACGCGGGTGACCCCAACCTTGATCCCTCCCCTGAGGGGAGGGAAAGCGCGCGCTTCATGAAGGTCGCGCCCGGCCTCCCTCGCCAGCGGGGAGGGAATGAGGGTGGGGAGAGCGGGCGATGAAACTCCCGCACGTCGCAGCATTTGCACGCGGGTGACCCCACCCTTGATCCCTCCCCTGAGGGGAGGGAAAGCGCGCCCGTCATGAAGGTCGCGCCGGCTGATCATCGGGGGAGCGGGGTGCGTCATGAGCGCCATCACGAGAAGGTCTTGCGCGGGTCGAAGGCGTCGCGCACCGCCTCGCCGATGAAGATCAGCAGGCTCAGCATGAGGGCGATGATGAAGAACCCGGTCAGGCCGAGCCAGGGCGCCTGCAGATTGGCCTTGCCCTGCGCCAGCAGCTCCCCGAGCGAGGCCGAGCCGGGAGGCAGGCCGAAGCCGAGGAAGTCGAGCGAGGTCAGGGTCGTGATCGAGCCGTTGAGAATGAAGGGCAGGAAGGTCAGCGTCGCGACCATGGCGTTGGGCAGGACATGCTTGATCATGATCTTGCCATCCGACTGGCCGAGCGCCCGCGCGGCGCGGACATATTCGAAATTGCGCGCGCGCAGGAATTCCGCGCGCACCACGCCCACCAGCGCCACCCAGCTGAACAGCAGAAGAATTCCCAACAGCACCCAGAATGTCGGTGTGATGATCGAGGCGATGATGATCAGCAGGTAGAGCGCCGGAATCGCCGTCCAGATTTCGATGAAACGCTGGAAGATCAGATCTGTCCAACCGCCGAAATAGCCCTGGACCGCGCCGGCAAAGACGCCGATCACCGATGAAACACCAGCGAGGATCAGGCCGAACAGTACCGAGATGCGAAAACCGTAGATCAGCCGCGCGAGCACGTCCCGGCTCTGGTCGTCCGTGCCGAGCCAGTTCCATTCGAGATCCCGGCAGGTGCTGCCGCCGGTGAGCATCGCGACAGGCTCGCATTGCGCGTCGTCGAGCATCCAGGTCGGCGGGGAGGGGGCCGGGACGGGAAGCGAGAGGTTGTGGGTGGTGTAATGGAAGCGGATCGGCGGCCAGATCGCCCAGCCATGTTCGTCGATCGCATCCGCGATCAGCGGTTCCCGGTAATCCGCCAGCGGCAGAAAGCCGTCATCGATGAACTTGTCTTCCGGATAATCCTGAAAGATCGGAAACAGGATCTCGCCCTTGAACGACACCATGATCGGTCGGTCATTGGCGATGAACTCGGCGAACATGGCGAGCACGAACAGCACCATGAAGATCCAGAACGACCAGTAGCCGCGCTTGTTCGCCTTGAAATTATCCAGCCGCCGCCGGTTGATCGGCGAGAGATTCAGCCAGCCCTTCTGGGCCTGCGGCGGGGCGAGGGGTTGGGTCACGGGCGCGTTCATGACGATCCCCCCTGCCGGTTGACGGAATTGGCGGGGAGATAGCGCCCGTCATGAAGGTCGCGACAGGCCTCCCTCCCCAGCGGGG
>SL_7KL_010_BRINEDRAFT_10001091_pt1 | contig 12958 bp, 9 predicted proteins | sample SodLak_010_BRINE_FD_10663 | JGI IMG/M metagenome (IMG submission 10663)
CATAGACCAGATCGATCCGGGTCGCGCCTGCGGTCAGCGCCAGACAGTCGGACCATGCGCCGCGCTGCGCTGCCGCCCGCGCAGCAGCCAGATTACCGCCCGCGGGCGCCGCCTGAGCAGCCGGTTGCTGCGCAGGCCGCGATGGCGCGCGCGGGGCCGTATCATTCGCCGCTTCCGTGTCGGGGGCGGGCTCAGCGCTCTCTGGTTCGCTCGCATCCAGATCGATGGCCTGTTCGTTGTTGCCCCAGCGCGCCTCTTCCCCGCGCCCGGCGCGCAGCCGGTCCTCGACCTGCCGGAGACGCGCCGCATCGTCGGATGCCTGCCCGCGCGCGGTATCGGCCAGCGCCTCCAACTCGGACAGCGTGGCGATTTCGTCGGCCTTCTCCAGCGTCGCGATCAGCAATTCGGGGTCGGTGCAGGTGTTGATGACCGACCGGAACACGACCAGCGCGCGCGGCGTCTCGCCCAGCGCCTGATGCATCTCTGCCAGATTCCACGCATTGTTGATCCGCTCGCAGGATAACAGGTTCGGCACGCGGCGCATGATGCTGATGGCTACTTCGGCCCGCTCTGCCGCGACGGCGGCATCGAAATCGACCTGCGCTTCGGATATCCGCAGCAGATCCAGCAGATCGGACGGCGGCGACCAGTCGGGATGGGCGGACTCTGTCTCGGATATCAGGCGGCGCGCGCTCTCGAACTCCTCGGCCTCGATATGACGATATATCTGGTCGATCGAGTCAGGGCCAGCGGTGGTTGCCAGATCGGACAGATCTTCGGGCGGCGACCAGTCGGGGAACTGGATCTGCAAGCGCTGCAATTCCGCCTGCACAGCGCGGTCATTTTCCTGTTGCAGATAAAAACGCAGCGCCTGCAGATCGCTCTGGCTCGGTGCCTGTGCCAGCGCGGGCGTGGCAAGGGCGCAACTCAGGGCAACAAGGCCGCAGCGCAGCGCGCGGATCAGATCGGACGACATGCGGGAAACATCTCCATCTGGGCCAGTAGTGTGAACAGATGCAAGCTGGCCGGGTAATAGGGCTGATTGCCCGCAAAGGGCGGTATGGCCGACCCGACCTCGTCAAACGCGACACATTGGGTCAGCGCGGCCACGGCGCGATAGCCTGCATCCTGGCTGTATTCGATGATCTCGCCCGTGCGGGCATCCATGACCACACCTGCCCGCCCCTCGGGCGCGCGTGACATCGCATCCGCCGCCCGCAGCGCTGCCGGATGCCGGTAATCGCCCGACCACAGCAGGAACAGCGGCACGCGGATCGCCTCATACCCCGCATGGGGCGAAAACCCTTCGGCAGGGCGCGGGCCACCTGCGGACAGTTCCAGCCAGTCCGGCGTCAGGCCCTGACCGGCCAGTTCCTCCATCAGCGCCAGCCCGGACTCTGCGGCGCGCGCCAGTTGCATATCACCCGATGCCGATGCCAGTTCGCGCATGGCGCGCGGCATGATGTAGGAGGGGTTGAACACGATGCGGTCGTCATTGACGAAGCCGGTTTCGGCAGGCAGCAGGATCGGAGTGCCGGGACGGTCGGGCCGCGAGGCGATGCACAGGCGCACCAGATCGGCCACCACATCCATCGCACGGCTGCGCCAGCGGGTCTGGCCAAACACCTCGCTGCCGCGTAACAGCGCCCAGGCATAGAACAGATCACCGTCGCTGGCATTGTTCAGATCGGGCACACGTTCGGGCGTGTCGGGCAGCCAGCGCCATGCCAGCAGATTGTCACCCCGGATCGCAAGATTGGTATGGGTCCAGTCCGCCATCCGGTCAAAGGCCGCGCTGTCCCCGAATTCGGCGGCCAGCAGCATGCCATAGCCCTGCCCTTCGGAATGGCTGGCGCTGCGCTGCGGCGCGTCGATCACCCGGCCACTGAAATCCAGATGCGCGTCCTTCCAGGACTGCCAGAGCGGCCAGAGCGGATGCGCCGGCCCGCGCGGCGTCTCGGCCCCGGCACCCCCCGCCACGATCCCCGCGCCCAGCCCGGCAAGGGCGGTGCCTGCGCTCATGCTCATAAAGGACCGCCTGTTCATCGCGAACGCCTCCGTGTCAGCAAAAGCACCGCCAGCGCGACCGCCGCCGACAGCAATGTCAGCCCCAGTATCGTGCCGATGAAAGGCAGCGGGGCGGTCGTGGCGTAATTGCCCATGACCGCGCGGAAATTCCCCGGCGACAGCGTGTCGCGCAGGGTCAGCGGGCGGTCGGGCGCGGTCCAGCTTGCCCAGCCGCGCCCCTCGGAATACACCGCCACCTGCCCGCGCGGACCATCATGGCTGACACGGCTGGCCGCCAGTGCCGTCGCGGCCAGCGTCGGGTCGATATTCGGCGACAGGATCATCCAGACATCCTCGGGGTGCTGCATGTCAGGCTGCAACAGGGCGATCTGCGCATCCTTGTCGGCCAGCCACTCTTCCAGTGGTGGCGTTTCTCCGCGCACCAGCCCGACCAGCGTGTCGCGCGCGCGTCCGGGCAGCGCCGCCAACTCGGTCAGGCCCAGCCGCCCCAGCACCCCGCGCGACCCCGAGACGGTTTCCCAAGGCGTCGCCTCGGATGGCGCGGCATCGGACCGGAATGCGCCAAGGCCCATGGCCTGAAACAGCGCGCGCACAGCGGTACGGGGCAATTGGGTCTGCATCTCGTCCAGATCGGACAGGATGCCCACGCGCAGCCGCGCAGCCGTATCGATCAGCCGCGTCTCTTCTGGGGCGACCAGCAGCGCGGCGGCAATCTGCGGCACCAGCCCCGGCGGCAATTGTTCGGCGGCGCGGTCACTGAGCGCGACATTGCGCGGCGCGACAGATGCCAGCGCCCGGTCGATCGAAGGCTGCACCATATCGGGCGCGTCCGGCACGAAAAGCCGGCTGCCGGCCGACACCTCCAGGATCGCACCATCCAGCGGCGGGCAGGCCATGTCCGGCGGGTCACCGGGGATCAGCGCCTCGAATTCCAGCCGGTTGATCCCCGGATGCAGCAGCCGCGCGGCAAAGGTGATCGGCAGGGTCGGCAATGCCTGCCCGCCGTCGCGATCCAGCGGCAACAGGCGCACTGTCGTCCCGTTGATCTTGACCAGAAGCAGCGCGCCCTCGGGCAGGTCGGCAGCAAAGCGATAATCCAGATCCAGCCGCGCGCGCTGCGATGCCAGCAGCATCCAGTCCCAGGGCAGCGCGAAATCGACCGTCAGTTGCTGATACCGCCCCTGCCCCTGCAATTGCGACACGCCAAGGTCCGACAAGGCGCGCGGTGCGCCCGGCTGCAGCATCGCTGGCCCCCGGTTCGGCATGACCGATGCCGACGGGAACAGCGTGCCCAGCACATCGTCATAATCGTGGGACTGGTCCAGCAGCAGAACAATCGACCCGTCACCACCGCGCCGGAACCGGGGCATTTCCGGCCCCTCGCCCGGCGGAAAGGCCGTGATGCGCGCAAGCTGCGCCACCTCGCCCTCGGCCCTCCAGTAAGGCGCGCTGACAATCTCTGGCGGTGTGCCCCCAAGCGCGATGGCCGCGCGCGCGATAAAGGGCGCGACATCGACCATCGATTCCTCGGGGTCGGGGCGGTGAAAGGTGACCGGCGCGCCACGTGCCGTCTGCGCCGCAATCGCGGCAATGAATCCTTCGGGGCCAAGCGCGAAACGGTCGGACGCCATTGTCACACCACTGCGCCGCAGATCGATCTCGGTCCACAGGGCAAAGGACGCATCCGCACCACAGGCGATCCGGTGGGTATGGCGGGCGCTGACCTCGACCAGGTTAGGGCCGGGGCGCAGCACGCCCTCGGGCACATCAAACCGCGCGGTGGCGAATTCATCAAAGCTGGCGGGCCGGGTCTGCCCCAGATCCACACCATTGACAGCAATGCGCAAGGAAGAGCGGTCGGGCAACGTGTCGATCCCGCTGCGCAGGGCCAGTTCAAGCTCGGTCGCGCCGGGTGTGTCGGGCAGGAACAGGATGAAACGTTCTTGCGCGGATTCGCCCGTCAGCCGCGCGACCGCATTGTGTTGCCCGCTCAGCCGTTCCTTCCGCAGCGGCAGCAATTCCGCGCGCGTGCCTGTATCAGCAAGCTCCGGGTCCAGGCTCAGGACAGACCCGTGACGCCCGCTCAGCGCCAGTGAGGGCAGGTCCAGGTCGATGCGGGGGGCGGTAGTGTCCTCTTCCGGTGCCGGTTCGCTGTCAGTGGGCGGGTCAAGCTGGATGATCTGCGCGCTGGCCTGCATGGCCATCAGCGACACAACCGCAACCGCCGCGCACAGGATATGCCGGGACGCGCAGCTCATGCGGATCGCTTCTCATGCAGGATGAAATCCAGCCCGTCGCGCTGTTGCGGTTCCGGCGCGGTGCCCGGCACCTCATCCAGATCGAAATCCGCACCAAAGGCCAGCATGTGCACGGGTTCGTCATCCGCTGGCCCGCGCTCTCCCCGCCGCCGCCGCCGCGCGGGTTCGCGGATCAGTTGCCCGATGACATGCGGAATGGTCCGCAGGCTCAGCCAGACCACATAGACCAGCCCCGACAACAGACCCCGCGCGCGCGTGTCATCCTCGCGCATCCGGCGCCATGTCTCGCTGTCGGCAAAGATCAGATGCGCCACGGCAGAGCGCGCCTTGAGCGGCTGATCGGGCAGGAAATACAGCCCGAATTCCAGCCCGTCCTCGCCCCGCGACACTGCGCGGATTTCGGCGGCGATATCGGCCTCCATCGCGCGCGTGGTGTCAAATTGCGGACGCACGGTAATCCGCGCCCCCGGTTCCAGCTTTTGCGTCCAGTCCGGGGCGGCACCATCACCATCAGCCAGCGGCAGGCGCAGCTTCGCCCCGCCGGTCGAGGCATCGAGGATGATGCCCTCGCGCTCATGCGCGCCGCCCCCCTCGGTCTGCAGCGACACCATGGCCGGGGTGCGCACCGGCAGGCGGGGCACACCACGACGCTGCTGTTTCTCGCAAATCGCGCCCAAGGCCAGCGCCGTCAGCAGAAAGTTGAAGATCGCCCAGCCGCCCACAACCTCGATCGTGGTGCGGTCGCCGGGGAACATGATCCAGCGCGCTGCCGCCGCCGCAAGCCCCGCTGCCAGCAGCACGAACAGCAGCAGAAGCGGCATGTAGATCGGCGAGATCAGATCCTCGTTCAGGGTTTCGTCCTTGGCCGTCACTGCGAATTTCGCGGCGCGCGGGCGCAGGATGGTCTTGAGGATCTGCGTGCCCAGATAGGGGGCCTGCGCGACCTCATAAACCTCGGATATCAGGGGCCATCGCAGATGCCCGAACAGCGCGTTCTGCACCAGAAAGCTGACCAGCAGGTAGCTGACCATATAGGCCAGCACCTCTTCGCCGGTCGCGACGAAAATCTCCAGCCCGAAGAACAGGTAGAACAGCGGGATCACCAGAAAGCTCAGGCGCACCAGAGGGAACAGCCAGAAGCTCATGGAATTGACGTAGCACAGCCGCTGCTGCAGCGAGAGGCCACGCCGGAACAGCGGGTTCTTCAACAGCAGCATCTGCACCATGCCGGTGGCCCATCGCCCGCGCTGCTGGATAAAACTCGCGAATGTCTCGGGCTGCAACCCGGCGATCATGGCGCGGTTCACATACATGCTTTCCCAGCCGCGCGCATGGATATCCAGCGCGGTTTCGGCATCTTCGGTGATGGTCTCGCCGGAAAAGCCGCCTGCCTCATCCAGTGCGGACCGACGCAGCACAGCCGCCGAGCCGCAGAAGAACGCACCTTTCCAGCGGTCCAGCCCGCGATGGATGTTGGCATAAAACATCTCATTCTCGGCGGGGCAGTCGCGGGCCAGCCCCAGATTGCGCTGAATCGGGTCCAGATTGATGAAGAAATGCGGCGTCTGAACAAGGAACAGACGCGGGTTTTCCACGAAATAGCCGACCGTGCGGGCCAGAAAGTCGCGGCTGGGCACATGGTCGGCATCAAACACCACCACCAGATCGCCATCCAGCTTTTCCAGCGCCGCGCTCATATTGCCGGCCTTGGCATGTTCGTTGCGCGCGCGGGTGCTGTAGACGACGCCCAGTTCGCGGCACATCTCCTGCAGCTCGGCGCGGCGTTTTCTTGCGCCCTCGGCGATCTTGGGGTCGGAATGGTTGCAGCGCTCATCCGTGCCGCCATCATCGCACAGCACGACAGTCAGCCGGTCAGGCGGGTAGAAGATCTGCTTGGCCGCCGACAGCGTGATGCTCAGCATCTCGGTCGGCTCATTATAGGATGGCACCAGCACATCGACGCGCGGCAGGTCCTTGGCCAGCACCTTGGGGGGCAGCGGGTGATCGACCGGGTCGGCATTGATGAAGGCTGTCAGGAAAAACACTGCGATGGCATAGGTTTCGACCAGAAACAGCAGCAGGGCCACGGCAAAGGACGCAGGCGCGTCGATGGCGGGCAAGGTATCGGTCAGCCGCCAGATCCAGTAGCGCAGGATCAGCATGCTGGCTGTCGCCAGCATGATCAGACGCGGCACCATATGGATGCGCGCAAAGGGCTTGGTCAGCAGCACGATGACAACCGCGACAATGCCCAGCAGCGCCTGCACCTGGGTCGAGGTCGGCGTACTGGCCAGGACCAGCACCGCCACGATCAGCATGGCCCAGGCCAGCCCCAGAGCAAGCGCCACGCCCCGCTGCGATGTCGTCGCCACCGTCATGGCAACGGGGCCGCCAGCGGCGACAGCGGGCGCAGCCCCCCACCGGGTCCAGGGCGCGCCGATGCGCCCAGTGTCGCAGTTGCGGCATCCAGCGGCGAAAGCGCCTGTTCGGCATTGCCGCGCACGCAATTGCGCATCACGACATCCATCGCGCCCGCGCCATGCGGGATCACCCGGTGCCGGGGCGTCAGGCGGCGCAGCGCAAAGACGCAGGAGGTGCCCGCCCCGCTGGTCCATTCCGCCCAGATCAGCGCGCCCGCGTCATCCTCGACACTGCGCATCGTGGCCAGATCACTGGTGGCAAAGGGCGCGGGCACCCCGCCCGCCTGTTCGATTATCCGGTCCATCCGCATCACGCCGGGCGGGGTGCCCGCCACAGTCCGCAGGTAGATCTGGTTGTCACCCGGAAGGTTCGTCTCATTGCGCAGCGCAAGCCGTTGTTCCCGCTCACGCCCGTGCTCACGTTCCATCGGCATGAGGGAATGGGGCACATGAATCCACGCCCGCTGCGCCGGAATGACCCGCCATTCGGCCGTGTTCTCGGCACCGCGCCCTTCGTCGAGGGCAGACTGCATGTCCGCGCATCCCGTCAGGACGAGCGTGATGCCACAGAATGCCCATCTGGCAAGACAACGCATACTCCTCCGCGAAGGCCACGACATGGATGGGTAGCCCTCTCACTCAACCCCTGATGGTTAAACACTGTCAATTTTGCAACTTTAGATCAAGCAGCCGCATCCATGAATTCATTTGTTTTTCACGAGTGTGGCGCAATGCACATAGCCGCAATTGCCCCGCCCGGATGTCCGGGCGGGGCGGTGGCATGACAGTGTTGCACAGGGGTGCGCTCAGGGCAGGGGGATGTGTTCGTCTCGGTCATCCGGGGGCAGATCGAACTGGCCCTCACCCCAGCGCGCGGCGCGCCATTCCTCTTTGGCGGCCTCGATCTTCTCGTGCGAGGAGGCGACGAAATTCCACCAGATATAGCGTGGCCCGTTCAGCGTGGCACCACCAAGGGCCATCATGCGCGCGCCCTCACTCCCGGCGCGCACAGTGATCCTGTCACCCGGACGGAACACCATCATGCGCCCGGCCTCATAGCGCTCACCCGCAATCTCGACCGCGCCCTGGGTGATATACAGCCCGCGATCCTCATGGTCATCGGGGAGGGGAAAGCGCGCGCCGGGCTCCAGCACGACATCCAGATAGAATGTGTCCGACAGCATGCGCGCGGGCGCAGACGCCCCATAGGCCGAGCCGAGAATCAGGCGTGCCGTGATTCCGCTATCGGTGATTTCCGGCAGCGTGTCGCGGCCGTGATGCTCGAATGTCGGCAGATCATCCTCATGCGCCTCGGGCAGCGCGATCCAGGTCTGGATGCCGAACAGTTCGGACGGGCCCTTGCGCGCGGCCTCTGGCGTGCGTTCGGAATGGGTGACACCCCGCCCCGCGACCATCCAGTTCAGCGCGCCCGGCTCGATGATCTGATCGGCGCCGGTACTGTCGCGATGGTGAAACGCGCCGCGATACAGATAGGTCACGGTACCCAGCCCGATATGCGGATGCGGGCGCACATCAATGCCCTGCCCGGTCAGAAACTCTGCCGGACCCGCCTGATCGAAAAAGATGAACGGCCCGACCATCTGCCGTTTCGGCGCGGGCAGGGCGCGGCGCACCTCGAACCCGCCGATATCGCGCGCACGCGGGACGATCAGCGTCTCGATGGCATCCGCGCCGATATCATCGGGGCAACCGGGTTCAAGTGTCGGGTTCCAGCTCATCTCTTGCACTCCGCGTTTCGGGGCAGCCGGGGCTGCGCATGGGGTGTACCCATCATAACTCTTCCGTCACGCCCCGGCGACCCGCGCGGTGGTGTGGCTGCGCGCGCAGCCTATGTGCGTGGCCGCGACACACGATCCATGGCAGACAGAGCGCCAGGCATGAGCATAAGGTCAATCGCATGGGCGAGGGCATTCATCATATCACGGCCATCGCGGCGCGTGTGCAGGCAAATGTGGATTTCTACGCAGGCTTTCTGGGGCTGCGGCTGGTCAAGCAGACCGCCGGTTTTGCCGATGGGGCGCAACTGCATCTTTTCTACGGCGATGCGACAGGCAGCCCCGGCAGTCTGGTCAGCTTTCTGGTCTGGGAGGCGGGCGCGCGGGGGCGGACCGGGTTCGGCCAGCCCTCGGAAATCGCGCTGGCCGTGCCACCCGACAGTATCGGCGACTGGCTGGCCCGTGCGCTGGCCGCACAAGTGCCGGTCGAAGGCCCGTCACATGAATTCGCGGAACCTGTGCTGCGGCTGAAAGACCCGGACGGGCTGATCGTAAAGCTGGTCGGCACGGATATGCAGGCCACAGCCCCGCTGCCCCAGCCACAGGCCCCGACGCGTCTGCGCGGGGCCACGCTGCTTAGCGCCGTGGCCGATGACACCGCCGCGTTCCTGACCCGCTTCGGCTACCGCGAGGTTGCGCGCGAAGGGGCCGTCCGGCGCTTGGCGTCCGCCCGTGACGTGATCGATCTGCGCGATGCCGCAGGCTATGTGCCCGCGATCCCCGGCACCGGGATGATCGACCACGTCGCCTTTCGCGCGGCGACCGAGGCAGAGGTCGATGCAATGGCCAAAGACATCGGTTAGGCCGATGATCTGACAGAACTTCGCGACCGGCGCTATTTCCGCTCGCTCTATGTGCGCGACCCGGGCGGGCTGCTGTTCGAACTTGCCAGTGACGGCCCCGGCATGGGCGTCGATGAAAGCCCGGACCAACTGGGCCGGACGCTGATGATCCCACCCTTTGAGACACCGCGCGCGGCAGAGCTGCGCGTGAAACTGCCGCAATTCGCCCTGCCGGGCGAGGAAAGGATGCCTATGCGAGATCTTCCCTTCATCCACCAGATCCACCGCCCCGACACCCCCGACGGGTCCGCGATCATTCATCTGCACGGCACGGGCGGGGATGAAAGCGACCTGATGCCGCTTGCGCACAGCATTGCCCCCAACGCGATGCTTGTGGGCGTGCGCGGACGATCAACCGAGGAGGGGATCAATCGGTGGTTCCGCCGCTTCGATGCCATCACCTATGATCAGGATGATATCCGCGCCGAGGCAGAGGCGTTTGCCGGTTTTGTCGAAGGCGCGGTGCGCAGCTACGGGCTGGACCCCGACAAGCTGCATTTTCTGGGCTATTCGAATGGTGCGAACCTGCTGGGCGCGGTGATGCTGCTGCATCCCGGTGTGGTCAAGCGTGCGATCCTGTTGCGCGGAATCGCGGCACTGTCAGAGGCGCCAAAGGCCGATCTGAAGGGCACGCAGGTCTTGATGGCATCGGGAATGCAGGACCCGTTCGCGCAATTCGCCCCACCGCTGGAAGCCGCGCTCAAGGAGAGTGGCGCAACTGTCGATGCGCGCACCCTGCCCACGGGCCACGGGCTGACCAGTGCTGACCGTGATCTGGCGGCAGGCTGGTTGTCGGGCCTGTGAAAACGCGTGGGGGGCGCTGACGCCCCCCCGCTCTCTCAGTCGATCGGCTTCAGCCCGGCCTCGATCGCGGCGCGGCGCGGTTCAAGGAACGGGGGCAGCGACAGCGCCTCGCCCATCGTCTCGAACGGTTCATCCGCGTCAAAGCCGGGGCCGTCCGTAGGTTACCGTGCCAGCTCGAACAGGTTACCACCCGGTTCACGGAAATAGAGCGAGCGGAAATAATACCGCTCCACCTCGCCGGAATTGGGCACCCGGAAGCCGCTGACCCGTTCGGTCCAGGCACTCAGCGCGGCGCGGTCGGCGACCCGAAACGCCACATGATGCACAGCCCCCGCGCCCTGCTGCGCAACCGGCAGGCCCGGTTGCACCGCGACATGCAGCTCTGCCGCGGGGCCACCCGCACCCATTTCGAACACATGCACATCGCCCTGCCCGTCCGGGCCGGGATAGCTGCGCGTCTCGCGCATGTTCATCACCAGCGTCAGCACCGCCGCTGTGGGTGCCAGATCGGGCACCGAAATCGTGACCGGGCCCAGCCCCCGGATCTGGTGTTCGGCGGGCACGGGGCTGCGGTCCCATGGGTGGGTGTCACCCGGCGTGTCGGCTGTCAGGCGAAAGCGCTGGCCTTCGGGGTCCTCGAAATCAAGGCTGGCGCGGCCATCGGTCTGACCGATCTCGCCCATATTCAGCCCGGCCTCGCGCAGGCGCGCAGACCAGTAGTCAAGGCTCGCCTCATTCACGCGCAGCCCGGTGCGGCTGATCGAATGGGTGCCGCGCCGTTCGCGCGCCACGGGCCAGTCGAAAAAGGTGATATCCGTGCCGGGGCTGCCCGCCCCATCGGCAAAGAACAGATGATAGGCCGAGGTATCATCCTGATTGACGGTCTTCTTGACGCGCCGCAGCCCGAGGGTCTGCGTATAGAAACGGTTGTTGGCGGGCGCATCCGCCGTGATTGCTGTCAGATGGTGAATGCCTGTCAGGTCCATCCCTGCCTCCTGTATCGCGTTGCGGGTCGGCACAGGCCACGGCCCAGACCGTCGTGATCCGCGCGCAAGGTAACACGCTGTGCCGCCTCGTCGAGCCATGCGTGCGCTCACCCCCTGTGCGCCAATGCGGAACCGGCCCTGCGGCATATCGGATACCGGGTTGATCCCGTTAACCGGCAATAATCCGCTGCATCCTGCCCGCGTGGGATCGCTATGTCGTAGTTAATAGCGCCCGATGCCGATGACAGGCACAACCGCACCTTGTCGAGTTGATGAGGGTGTTGATGCGCGGGTTTTCACTGGTACTTGTAAATTTTGCTGTCGTGGCACGGGATATCGCCGTGACCTTGCAACAATTCGATCTTGGCGTGCCCCGCATCAGCCTTGCACATGACGATGCGATTGGCTGGATGTCCAGCGAGGAGGTCTGCCAGAATATCCGGCTGGCAGTGGTCCAGTCCAGCCCCGACGCCTTTGTGAGCACGGAACTATGCGCCATGCTGGAAACGGCGAAAAGCAAGGTGATCCTGCTGGTAGAAAGCCCTGATCAGGCGAAAGCGTCGCGCTTTCCATGCCTGACATTGCCATTCTTTACCGAGGATCTGGAAGCGCTGATCCAGCGGGAATTCACCCCTCAGAGCAGCGGGCGTTCCGGCGGCGTGCCTTGATCCATCATCGCGATATCGCTCAGCGCCTGCGGATCATGGACGCGCAATTGCGTCCCGTCCCAGCGCACGAAGGGGCGCAGTTGCGCCAGTGTCTTGTTGGTGTGCACCAGTGACAGGCCCAGCGCATCGGCCAGATCGCGCTGCTTGAACGGAAAAGGCACGCTGTTGTCGCTGACAAGGTTCAGCGCACTCAGTCGAGAATAGATCTTCATCAGCGCCCAGGCCATGCGCTCGCGGGCGTCGCGTTGCCCCAGCGTGGTGATGATCTCGCCCAGAAAATGCTCCTCGGCAGCAGCGATCCAGACCAGCGAATAGGCGCGTTGCGGGCTTTCGTTGAACAATTCGGACAGGCGCGACTTGGAAAACTTGCACAACACCATGTCGCTGGCGGCGATGGCCGTGGATGCGGCCTCGTCACTCAGCACCGCCTGCAGACCGATCGTGTCGCCGGGAAAGATGAAATTCACCAATTGCCGGTCGCCATTGGGCAGATACCTGTACCGCGCCCCCTGCCCGTGCCGGGCCGTGTAGAACACGTCCATCTCTTCACCCTCATGATAGATCACCTGGCCAGTTTCGAACCGCTCTTCGCCCACGCGGAACTTTTTCATGAATTCCAGCTCATGCTCGGAAAAGGGCGAAAACAGGTCTTTCCGGCGCAGCGGACAGATTTCGCAAGGATGCAAGGACGCGTTCATCGACACCTACCCGTCTGACATAAGGGAAAAAACCGCCTGCGGCCCGGTCAGGCCGCAAGCCGCGTCATCAGCGCGTCAACCTCCTGGACATGGCGCGCCAGCATCGCATCGGCCTTGGCAGGTTGTGATTGTTTTTGTGCCTCGTAATAGGCGTCAAGGATGTGCTTTTCGCCTTCCTTGATCTGCTCGGTTACATTCTCGGAGATGTCATCGAACCAAGACCGCACCTCTATCGCCACACGATTCAAAGTGGCAAAGAAGGTGCCATCCTTGGCCGGGTCGCGCCCGGCCTCTGACAGATACTGCGCCAGTTCCTTCTCGTGGCCCTGGTGCATGTCCAGCAACTCCTGTGCGGCAGGGCGCAGTCTGGTGTCGGCCTTGGCGACCAGCTTGTCATAGCCCTTTACCGCATCGGCCACGCGGGTGTGCACTTCCGCAATCAGGTCAAGGCATTCAGC
>SL_7KL_010_BRINEDRAFT_10001092_pt1 | contig 12953 bp, 10 predicted proteins | sample SodLak_010_BRINE_FD_10663 | JGI IMG/M metagenome (IMG submission 10663)
TCAGCAGATTGACGCCGAGCGACATGTTCCCGGACTGGACGATCGCGATCTCTTCCCCGAAAGCCCGCAACGCCCGCATATGATCGTCCGAGAACCCCGTCGTGCCGACCACATGCGCCGTCGAGGCCTGCGCCGCGGCGGCGGCATATTCGAGGCTCGCCTCGGGCGTGGTGAAATCGATTAGCACGTCCGCTGCGGTCAGAACCGCCTCGGGATCGGCACTCACGGTCACGCCGAGATCACCGACACCGGCAATGAGACCGGCATCCTGACCGACGCAGCCCGAGGTCGAACGCTCAAGCGCGCCGGCGAGCTTGCAGCCCGGCGTTTCGTCGATCATGCGTATCAGCATGCGCCCCATGCGCCCTGCTGCGCCGGCGACGACCACACGCGTATTCGCCATGACACTCTCCCGTTTGAGCAGCGGGGGGTATAACGGCCTTCCGGCCGGATTGAAAGCGTCTCGGCGAAGATGTGATCTGCGTTACATTCAACCCTGTAGCGCGGCCCACATCTCGCGGTCGCGCTCCGCCGTCCAGATCACCGGATGATCGATGCCGGAAGCCTCGTCGAAGGCGCGCGCGACGTTGAAGGGCTGGCAATGCTCGTAGATGGCGAAATCGGCGAATTTCGGATCCATCACCGCGCGCGCTTCCTTGTAGGTCTCCTTCAGGCTGCGGCCCCGCGCGACGGAAAGCTCCGCCGTGGTATAGAGCGTCGAGACGAAATCACGCGTCATCGCGATCGCTTCATGCACGGTCGCGCGGTTCGTCAGCGCATCGCCACGCCCGGGGACGAGGGCCTTGGGGTCGAAGCCACGGATCATGTCGAGGGTGCCCGGCCAGTCGCGCAGATGCGCGTCACCGCAATAGCAGGCCGAGTGGAATTCCACGAGATCGCCGGAAAACATCACCTCTGCATCCGGCACCCAGGCGACGATATCCCCCGCCGTATGGCCCGCGCCCAGATGATACAGCTTCACCTCGCGCTTGCCGAGATAGACGGTCATTTCCTCGCCGAAGACGAGATTCGGCCAGGTCAGGCCGGGAATGCTCTCGGCATCGCGGAACAGGCGGGGGAAGCGCCCGAATTCCGATTCCCAATCCTGCTGCCCGCGCTCCTCGATCAGCCGATAGGTCGCATCCGAGGCGATCACCCCATGCGCGTCATAGGCCGAGGCGCCCAGCACCCGCACCGCGTGGTAATGCGTGAGCACGACGTAGCGGATCGGCTTGTCGGTGATCTTCGCCACCCGCGCGATCACGTCGCTCGCCATGGCGGGCGTGGCCTGCGCATCGATCACCATGCAGCAATCGTCACCGACGATGACGCCGGAATTGGGATCACCCTCGGCGGTATAGGCGTAGAGATCGGGCCCGATCTCGGCGAAGGTGACGTTCTTCTCGCTCATGTCGCCAGTCGAGGCGAAGCTCTTGCTCATGGTGGTCTCTCCCTTTTTTTGCTTTTCCGCAGCGCCTTACGGCCAGCGCGCCGTGGGTGGCATCGACGACAGGATCGAATTGACGTTGCCGCCGGTCTTCAGGCCGAAAATCGTGCCGCGATCATAGAGCAGATTATACTCCACGTAACGCCCCCGCCGCACCTGCTGCTCGTGCCGGTCGGCCTCTGTCCATGGCGTGCTCATATTGGCCAGTGGTAATCGTAGAAGATGCCGCCGATGCCGCGCGCCTCGTTGCGGTGCTTGAGGAAGAAATACTCGTCGCACCATTCCTTGTAGCGCTGGTAATCGGCCACCGCCTCGTGCTTCTCGCAGACCGCGCGCATCGCCCCGTGAAAGGCCTGCGCATCGCGATCCCCCTCGACGCGCCGGCGGTCGAGCACCGGGGTGAGATCGGCCCCGCCGCCGAACCAGGGCTTCGTGGTGACGACGAAGCGGGTATTCATGTGCACCGTCGGCGCATGCGGGTTCCAGGGATGGGCGATCAGCGAGATGCCCGAGGCCCAGAAGCGCGGATCCTCGTCGGAGCCCGGGATCTGCCCGCGGAATTCCGGCGCGAATTCGCCGTGCACGGTGGAAATGTGGACGCCCACCTTCTCGAAGACGCGCCCCTTCATCATCGACATGACGCCACCGCCGCCCTTGGCGCCGGAATGATCCTTGCGCTCCCAGGGCGTGCGCTCGAAGCGCCCGGCCCCCCCGGCTTCCGGGAAGAACGGCCCCTCGGCCTCCGCCTCGATCGCCTCGAAGGCCGCGCAGATGCGGTCGCGCAGGGCCGCGCACCAGAGGGGCATCTCCTGCTTGAGCCTTGCTACCGCCACTTCGTCCTGCATGATGAGCCCTTCCCTGCGCATTCACCTTTTGCCTACAGGAGCCGCTGCCATCATGACAAGGTGGTGCACGGGTCTTTGACGAGCGACGAATTGGCAGTGGAGAAACCGGGGACCGCGCTGGTCGTGAGCCGACGGGCGCGTTATCCAGAACGGTGATGCACAGCCATGCAACGCGTTTGCCTCGCGCCTCAGGCGCGCGCTAGAAGCACGAAGGCAGGCGCATGGCGCGAATCAGCAGCATCCGGAACGCGACCCGCTTTCCGGGCGCACGGACGAGCAAGGGCGAGAGCGAGCGGATAATGAGCAAAGCGGATCTGTTCGGTGGTGCGGCTGCGAAGGCGGAGGACGAGGCGGTGGATGCGCGCGCCCCGGCCGCGACCGCCCGCGCCGCGAAAAAGCGCGCCGCGCAGAATCATGTCCCGGAAGGCACGATGAGCGAAGCCGGCTACAATGCCGCGACGATCGAGGTGCTGGAGGGGCTCGAACCGGTACGCCGGCGCCCGGGCATGTATATCGGCGGCACCGACGAGAAGGCGCTGCACCACCTCTTTGCCGAAGTCATCGACAACGCCATGGACGAGGCCGTGGCCGGCCATGCCAGCTTCATCGAGGTCGAGGTCGAGGCCGACGGGTTTCTCACCGTGACCGATAACGGGCGCGGCATCCCCGTCGATCCGCATCCGAAATTCCCGGACAAATCGGCGCTCGAAGTGATTCTCACCACGCTGCACGCGGGCGGCAAGTTCGATTCCAAGGTCTATGAGACCTCCGGCGGCCTGCACGGCGTCGGCGTCTCCGTGGTCAACGCCCTGTCGGAGCGGCTCGAGGTCGAGGTGGCGCGCGGGCAGATGCTGTATCGCCAGGTCTTCGCGCGCGGCCATGCGGTGACGCCGCTCGAGACCGTCGGCAAGGTGCATAACCGGCGCGGCACGAAGGTGCGCTTCAAGCCGGATGCACAGATTTTCGGCGCCCATGGCGCGACCTTCTCCCCCGCGCGGCTGCTGCGCATGGCGCGCTCGAAGGCGTATCTGTTCGGCGGTGTGGAGATCCGCTGGCATTGCGCGCCGGAGCTCGCCGGCGACAATGTGGCCACCGAGGCGGTTTTCAAGTTTCCCGACGGGCTCAAGGATTATCTCGGCGCCGAACTCGCCGGCAAGGAGCTCGTCGTCGATCAGATCTTCGCCGGCAAGATCAAGAAGCCCGGCGGCCACGGCTCGCTGGAATGGGCCATCGCCTGGCTGGGCGGGGTCGAGGACGGGTTTTCCTCGTCCTATTGCAACACCATCCCCACCGCCGAGGGCGGTACGCATGAGAGCGGCATGCGCATGGCGCTGCTGCGCGGCCTGCGCGACCATGCCGAGCGGGTCAACCAGTCCAAGCGCATGGCGCAGGTCAATGCCGATGACGTGATGACCACCTGCGCGGCCATGCTCTCGGTCTTCATCCGCGAGCCGGAATTCCAGGGCCAGACCAAGGACAAGCTCGCCACGCTGGAAGCCTCGCGCATCGTCGAGAACGCCATCCGCGATGCCTTCGACCACTGGCTCGCCGCCTCCCCCAACCAGGCCGCGCGCCTGCTCGACTGGGTGGTCGATCGCGCCGAGGAGCGGCTGCGCCGGCGCCAGGAGAAGGAAGTCGCGCGCAAGACCGCGACACGCAAGCTGCGCCTGCCCGGCAAGCTCGCCGATTGCACCAATGCTGGCGCGGCGGGATCCGAACTCTTCATCGTCGAGGGCGATTCGGCCGGCGGCTCGGCCAAGCAGGGCCGCGATCGCGGCTATCAGGCGATCCTGCCCCTGCGCGGCAAGATCCTCAACGTCGCCTCGGCGGGGCGCGACAAGCTCGCCGCGAACCAGCAGCTCGGAGATATCGTCCAGGCGCTGGGCTGCGGCACGGGTGCGCAATATCGCGACGAGGAACTGCGCTACGACAAGGTCATCATCATGACCGATGCCGACGTCGACGGCGCGCATATCGCATCACTGCTGATCACCTTCTTCTACCGGCAGATGCCCAAGCTGATCGACAAGGGGCACCTCTATCTGGCGGTGCCGCCGCTCTACAAGCTGACCCACGGCGCCAAGACCGTCTACGCCCATGACGACGCGCACAAGGAAGAGTTGATCAAGAGCGAGTTCAAGGCCAATGCCAAGGTCGAGGTGAGCCGCTTCAAGGGTCTGGGCGAGATGATGCCGGCGCAGCTCAAGGAAACCACCATGCACCCGCAAAAGCGCACGCTCCTGCGTGTCGCCGTGCATGCGGATGACCGCGAGGCCACCGGCGACGCGATCGACCGGCTGATGGGCAACAAGCCCGAAGCCCGCTTCAGCTTCATCCAGGACCGCGCCGCTTTCGCCACCGATCTCGATCTGGATATCTGAGCGGGGAAAGCGGGGCTGCGCGCCCCGCCTTCGATCAGGCCAGCCCGCGCTTTTCCAGCAATGGCCCGACATCGGGCAGGCGGTCGCGGAAGGCGCGATAGGCGTCTTCCGGGTCGCGCAGATTGCCTGCCGCATAGATGAAATCATGCAGCCGGCGCGCCACCTGCGGGTCGAACGGATCGCCCGCCTCAGTGAAGGCCGCAAACGCATCCGCATCGAGCACTTCCGACCACAGATACGAGTAATAGCCGGCGGAATAGCCCTCGCCCGAGAAGATGTGCTGGAAATGCGGGCTGCGGTGGCGCATCTCAATCGCATCCGGCATGCCGATCCGCGCGAGCGCGGCGCGCTCGAAGGCGATGGGATCGGCGGCGGCATCCCCGGCATTGGCGTGCATGTCGAGATCGACCAGCGCGCTGGCGCAATATTCCACCGTGGCGAAACCCTGGTTGAAGTTGCGTGCTGCCGCGAGACGATCGCGCAGTTCCGCCGGCATCGGCTCGCCGGTCTGTGCATGCACAGCGAAGCGTTCGAGGATTTCGGGCACTTCCAGCCAGTGCTCATAGAGCTGCGAGGGCAATTCGACGAAATCGCGCGAGACATTCGTGCCCGCGAGCGAGGGATAGGTGACGTCGGATAAGAGCCCGTGCAGGGCATGGCCGAATTCGTGGAACAGCGTGCGCGCATCATCGAAGGACAGAAGCGCCGGTTCGCCATCAGTGGGGGCGGAGAAATTCATCACATTGACGATGATCGGGCGCACCCGTTCGTCGAGATTGCGCTGGCCGCGATAGCTCGAGGCCCAGGCGCCCGAGCGCTTCGAGGCGCGCGCGAAATAATCGCCGTAGAACAGCCCCATATGCGCGCCCTGCGCGTCAAGCACCTCCCAGGCCCGGACATCGGGATGATAGACGGGGACATCGTCGCGCGGGGAAAATTGCAGGCCGAACAGGCGTTGCGCCACGTGGAAGGCGGCCTCGATGATGTTGTCGAGCTGGAAATACGGCTTGATCTCGGTCTCTTCCAGCGCATGAGCGCGCTGGCGCTCCTTCTCGGCGTAGTAGCGCCAGTCCCACGGCGCGATCGCGTCATTCGCCCCCTCCGCCCGGGCCAGGGCGGCGAGCGCGTCGCGCTCGGCATCGGCGCGCGCAACCGCGGGACGCCAGACGCGCTGCAACAGATCCGAGACCGCCTCCGGTGTCTTCGCCATGGTGTCGTCGAGCTTGTAGACGGCGTAATCGGCGTAGCCCAGAAGCTTCGCCCGCTCGTCGCGCAGGCGCAAGGTCTCGCTGATGATGGCGGCATTATCGTGCGCCGTGCCGTCGCCGCGCATGGTCCAGCCGCGAAACGCCTTCTCGCGCAGATCGCGGCGGGCGGAGAATTGCAGGAACGGTTCGATCGAGGAACGCGCCAGCGTGATCACATACTGCCCCAGCGGCAGGTCGCGATCGCGCGCGGCGCGGGCCGCCGCCCTGATCAGGAAATCGGGCAGGCCCGCGAGATCCGCCTCCCCCTCCAGCACGAGGGTGAAGCCGCTCTCATCAGCGAGCACGTTCTGCGAGAAGGCGGTGCCGAGTTCGGCGAGACGCTGCGCGATTTCCGCCAGCCGCGCGCGCTCGGCCTCGCCCAGATGCGCGCCGGCGCGGGTGAAGCCGAGATGGTAGCGCTCGACGAGGCGGATCTGCTCCGGCGTGAGGCCGGCACGCTCGCGCGCCTCGAAAATCGCGGCGATCCGCGCAAACAGCTTCGGATCGAGATAGATCGCGCTCGAATGCCGCGAGAGCTTCGGCGCGATCTCGCGCTCGATCTTCTGGATCTCGGGATTGGTATGCGCCCCCGACAGATTGAAGAACACGCCGGCAACGCGCTTCAGGCGCTCGCCTGCCCGCTCCATCGCGGCAATGGTATTGTCGAAATCGGGATCAGCCGCCTGATCGCGGATCGCATCTACCTCCCCCCGGTGCTCCGCCAGCGCCGTCTCGAAAGCCGGCGGGAAATGCTCGGGCGCGATCTGCGCGAAGGGCGGCGCGGCGAAAGGCGTATCCCAGGTCGCGAGCAACGGATTGGCGGCAACATCCTGCATTGAGCGTGTCTCCTTCGACGATCACGCCCAGTGCATAGCATGTTTGCGCCGTGACCCAAGCCCCGGCATCGTCGCAGCCCCCTCAGGGGCGGTCATCCGGGAGGAATTCCTGACGGGCCGCCTTCACCTCGCGCACCAGGAAGTCCATCGTGGCGCGGATGCGGGCGATATCCTTGAGATCGGCATGGACGATCAGCCAGTAGGCGCGCGTGAATGTCGCCTTTTCCGGCAGAATCTGCACCAGACGGGAATCAGCGGCGGCCACATAATAGGGCAGCACCACCACGCCCGCTCCCGCCAGAGCCGCCTGCATCTGGGCGACGAGGGAGGAGCTTTGCAGCTTGGCCCGCATGCCCTTGGAAACCTCGTCCAGATAGTCGAGTTCGGGGGTGAAGATCAGATCGTCGATATAGCCGATGACGGTATGATCCTGGAGATCGTCCGGCTCGTTGATCGGCTTGTGCGTATCGAGATAGGCCTGCGTGGCGAAGACGCCGAGCCTGTAATCGGTCAGCCGGCGCGCGACGATCTTGCCCTCTTTCGGAGGCGCGAGCGAGATCGCGATATCGGCCTCGCGCTTGGAAAGCGACAGGAGGCGCGGCATGGCCACGATCTGCATTTCGAGATCGGGATATTGCTCGCCGAGATTGGCCGTGCGCGGAGCAAGGAACATGGCGCCGAACCCGTCCGGCGCACCGATGCGCACGGTGCCCGAGAGGGCGAGATCCGCACCGCCGATTTCGCTCGATACCGCGAGTGCCTGGGTCTCGATCGCCTCCGCCTTGGAGAGCAGCCGCTCACCGTGCTCGGTCAGCGCATAACCCTGCGGGCGACGCTCGAACAGCTTGGCCTTGAGGGCATCCTCCAGAGCGGTGATGCGGCGCGATACGGTCGCATGATCTGCGCCCAGGCGCCTCGCGGCAACGGTCAGACGACCGACCCGCGCCACGGCCAGGAAAAAGCGCAAATCGTCCCAATCGAAACGGCTCATGACTTCACTCCAATGCGTGCGATATTGAATTACGTAAATGCGCACGTCGTTAAGAGCATTTGTCGTATATCTGTGCAGATATCGCAATAATATTGTCATGTCCCATACGCGTCACACCCATGCGTGCAATGCAGGGCAGCGCCCGCCAATTCATGACGGCCCAGCTTATGCTGCAACGCGGCAAGTCTCTGACGCAAAGCTTCTTTCACGCCTGCAAGGGTTGCGCTACGTCATCCGCCTGCCACTCTTGGACCGCATCTTTGCCGCGCCGGATGCGGAAGAAAATTGCATACAATACCGGTACGGCCACCAGTGTGAGCACGCTGGCAAAGGCCAGACCAGCCATGATCGTCACCGCCATATTGGCGAAAAAGGCGTCCGTCAGAAGCGGGGCCATGCCGAGAATCGTCGTCCCCGCCGCCAGCGTCACCGGGCGCAGACGACTGACGGACGCGTCCACCAGCGCCGTGAAGCGCTCGCGCCCGGAGGCAATCTGCGCATCGATCTCGTCCACCAGCACGATGGCGTTCTTCATCAGCATGCCCGACAGGCTGAGGAAGCCGAGCAATGCCATGAAGCCGAAGGCGAGCCCCGATCCGAGCAGCCCCAGAACCACCCCGCAGACCGACATCGGCACCACCAGCCAGATGATCAGCGGCTGGCGGATCTTGCCGAAGAGCAGGATCGAGATGATCAGCATCACCAGGAAGCCCAGCGGCAATTGCCGCCCCAGCGATTCCTCGGCCTCGGCTGAGGCTTGGTATTCACCACCCCATTCCATGCGATAGCCCGGCGGCAGATCGATCGTCTCGATCGCATCNATGATCCGCCGGCGCGCCTCGTCGGCGGTAAGGCCCGGCACGGGGTCGGCCTGCACCGTGAGCGTGCGCACCCGGTCGCGGCGCCGGATCAGCGTCTCCTCGGGAACCAGCTCGAAACGATCCACGATCTGCGCTACGGGCACGAAGGCACCGCTCCCCGGGCTCGCGACGAGGCGATCCTGCAACTGGCCCGGATCGAGGCGCTCATGCGCCGGCGGGCGGGCTATGATCGGGATCAGCTCGTCGCCCTCGCGATAGGTGCCCGCGCGCAGGCCTGTCGTCGAGAAGTTCATCACCTGGGCGAGCTCGGTACGCCCCAGCCCGGCAATGCGCGCGCGCTCCTCGTTGAAGACGGGCGTGATCACCATTTCACGCTGACGCCAGTCCTGGCGGATGTCGATCAGCCCGCCATCGGCGCGCATGCGACCGGCGGCTTCCTCACCCAGCGCACGCAGCATGCGCGCATCCGGGCCGGAAAACCGCGCCTCGATCCGCGCCCCGTCCGCCGGCCCGAAGAACAGGCGCTCGGTGCGGATCTCCGCATGCGGATACTCCACGCCGAGCTCCGCCCGCAGCCGCGCCGCCAGCGGATCGATCATCGCGCGATCCTCCACCCGCAAGATCAGCTGGCCATAGGCGGTATTCGGCTGCTCCGGCACATAGGTCAGCATGAAGCGCGCCGCGCCGCGCCCGACGAAGCTCGCCACCGTGACGACACCCTCCTCCTGCATCACCCGCTCGGTAATGGCATCGATGTCGCGCGCCGTGGCGCGGATATCGGCGCCCTGGGGAAGCGTGTAATTGACGTAGAAGAGCGGCGTGTTCGATTCCGGGAAGAAGGCCTGATCGACGAACTGGAACGCCCAGATGCTCGCCCCCGTCATCCCCACCAGAAGCATCACGGTGAGCACGCGCACCCGCAGCGCACCGCGCAGGACCGCGCTGTAGACCCGGTAGATCAGCCCCGCATAGGGGTCGCGGCTGCTCGCATCGGGGGCCACCTTCAGGAGATAGCAGCCAAAGAGCGGCGTCACGGTGATGGCGAGCACCCAGCTCAGCAGCAGCGAAATGCCGATCACCGCAAAGAGCGAGAACAGGAACTCCCCCGTGGCATCCGGCGACAGGCCGATGCCGGAGAATGCCATGATACCGATCACGGTCGCGCCGAGCAGCGGGATCTGCGTGCGTCTTGCCGCCTCGCGCGCCGCCTCACGCGCCTTCTCGCCGCGCTGCATGTTGATGAGCATGCCCTCGGCCACGACGATGGCGTTGTCGACGAGCATCCCCATGGCGATGATCAGTGCGCCGAGCGAGATCCGCTCCATCTCGATATTGAAGACACGCATGAAGAAGACGGTGCCCAGCACCGTCAAGAGCAGCGTCGCCCCCACCACCATGCCCACGCGCCAGCCCATGAACAGCATCAGCACCGCGATCACGATGGCGACCGACATGGCGAGATTGACGATGAAATCGTTGATCGCCTCGTCCACGACCCGGTGCTGCTCGTAGATCGGGTGGATCTCCACCCCCACCGGCAGCCGGTCCTCGATGGCGCGCAGATGCACCTCCACCGCCTGGCCGACGGCGACGATGTTGCTGTCGGCGACGCCCGAGACCGCCAGCGTGAAGGCGGGCATGCCGTTGAAGCGCACCAGTTGATCGGGAATCTCGACCGGCTCGCGGGTGATTTCGGCGATATCGACGAGGCTCAGCTGCTCGGTCGTGCCCGGGCGCCCGACGCGCAGCGCCTCGATGGCGCGCACCGTGTCGAGACCGGGGCGGACCGCCACGCGCAGGCGCGCATCCCCCACCCGCGTGGCGCCCCCCGGCTCGGCGGCGTTCTCGGACTGGATGGTGGCGAGGATCTGGTCGACGGAAATGCCCAGACCCGCCAGGCGCTCGTTGGAGACCTCGATATAGATCGCCTCCTCGCGCTCACCATCGGTGGCGACCTTGGCGACATCCTGCACGGTGAGCACTTCCCGGCGCAGGAACTTGGCGATCTCGCGTTTCTCCCGTGCCGAGAATCCCGGCGTGGTCACCGCATAGAAGATGCCGAAGACATCGCCGAAATCGTCATTGACGACGGAGGGCCCCGCGCCGTTGGGCAGGCCGCGCTGGGCATCGCCGACCTTGCGGCGCAGCTCGTCCCAGATCTGGGGCAGCTGCGTGCCGTCATAGGTCATCTTGATCTCGACCTCGATCTCCGACATCCCCGGCATCGATTTCGAGGTGACGCGTTCGAGCTGCGGCAATTGCTGGATGGCGGATTCGAGCCGCTCTGTGACCTCTTCCTCGACCTCCTCGGCCGTCGCGCCCGGATATTCGGTGAGCACCACCGCCTGCTTGATGGTGAAGGACGGGTCTTCAAGCCGCCCCACGGTCAGAAGCCCCCAGATCCCGCCGAGCAGGCAGATCAGCACGATGATCCAGGTATTGACCGGCTTGTCGATGGCCGCGCGCGCGATATCCATAGCTGACGGTGCCCCTCAGAAGCTCTCGAAGGGGCGCACGCGCAAGCCCTCACGCATCAGATGCGCCCCCGCAGCGACAACCTGCTCGCCCGGCGCCACGCCGTCACGCACGGCGATGCGATCCTCGCCCACATCCCCGAGTGCGACGGGGCGCGCGGAGACGCTCTGCCTGTCGGGATCATAGATCCAGACGCGGAAATCGCCTTCCGGCGCGGTATCGATGGCCGAGACCGGCAGCGTCATCGCCTCCTGCACGATGCCGGCGGCGAGGCTGACGCGCACGGAGACCGTCATGCCGGGCAGGATGGTGCCGTCGAAGGGCTCTTCCAGCGCCAGCGTCACCTGATAGGTCTGGGCGATGGCGTCGGGCTCGGTGGCGTGCTCGCGATAGGTGAGCGGCAGCGCCGCATCCGGGCGATCGGGAAACACCGCCTCGATGCGAAACATCTCCGGATTGGCCACGAGGCCGATCACGTTCTCGGGCACGTTGATATGCACCCGCAATTCCGTCACGTCCTGCACCCGCACGATCGGCGCGCCCGCCTGCACATTGGCATAGGCATCGGCGAGCCGGCGCGTCACCAGCGCGTCGAAGGGGGCGGTGATGGTGGCGTGGGCGCCAGATTGCGCTCGGCATTGTCGAGGGCGACGCGGCGCAGCCGGTATTCGATTTCGGATTGCTCGAAGGCCGCCGTCGAGATCGCCTCGCGGGCGACGAGTTCGCGCTTGCGTTCGAGATCGCGCTCCGCGAGATCATATTGCAGCTGCGCCTCGCGCAGGGCGAGTTCGTAATCATCCGGCTCCAGCGTCGCGATGGTCTCGCCCTCGGCGAGCAAGGCGCCCTGGCGCACCGGGATATCCGCGATGCGCCCGCCGACCTGGAAGGAGAGATCCACCGTCGAGACCGCATCGACGCGCCCGACGAAGCGCCGCGCGGTCAGATCCTGCGTCTCCCCCGCCGTGATCAGCCGCACGGGCCGGATCAGCTCCGCCTCCTCGACAGCCGCGCCCTCCTGGCAGGCGGCGAGGCCGAGCGTGGCCAGGGCGACGAGGGCGAGGGCCAAGGGGCGGAAAATGGGACGGAAAATGGGACGGAAGCTGGGGCGCAAGGGGGCGCGCATCCGGGTGCAGCAAGTCGAAATCATCGGGGGGCCTCCTGCGCGCTCGCATCATGAGGCGCGTCCGTTGCCAAAGCCTTGCCGGGCCGACCCTGCGCATCCGGCCCTTCCGCCATCTGCGTGGCCATGGCGGCGAGGCGGTCGAGCAGGCGCGCGCGATGCGCCGCGTCATAGGGGGCGATGCCGAGAATGTGGTGGAACATCATCCCGTCCGCCGCCGCGCAGAGCAGGCAGGCGCTGTCGGGATCGGCGCATTCCGCCGAGAGCTGTTCGAGATGCGCACCGATGGAATCACGCAAGGGCGCGAGCAGATCCGGGTTCTGCGCCCCGGCGGCGAGGATCGCCATGGCGACGGGCCGCTCGATATCGCACATGGACGCACAGGCCGCGATCATCGCGCGCAGGGACGGGTTCGGCCCGCCGGCGAATTCCGCGCGCAGCCGTTCGATCTCGGCCTCGAATTCCGCGATCAGCCGCGCCAGCATGCCCGCGATCAGCGCATCCTTGCCGGCAAAGTGATAGAGCACCCCGCCCTTGCTCACCCCGGCCTCGCGCGCGACCGCATCCAGCGTGACATGCCCCGCCCCGTCCCGCGCCGCGACGCGCTGCGCCGCATCGAGAATTCCATCCCGCGCTGTGCCGCTTTGCTGCATGAGCTCCCGCCTTTGGCCGTGATTCGCTCCGGCTGATTCGCACCGCGGGCCGCCCCGAGGGTCGGATACGCGACGCACTATACCGACCGGACGGTACAGTCCGACAGGAGATAACCCGGGCAAGCGCGGCTGGCAAG
>SL_7KL_010_BRINEDRAFT_10001094_pt1 | contig 12940 bp, 9 predicted proteins | sample SodLak_010_BRINE_FD_10663 | JGI IMG/M metagenome (IMG submission 10663)
CGGCCACGACGGCGATGACCACGGTCACAGCCACGACCATGGTGACCACAGCCACGGTACGGGCGATGTCGCTGCAGTCGTGTGGTCCGGCGGGCCGGTCGACGACGCTGCGTACGCCGAGTTCAGCATGGATGTCGTCCTGCCCGACGAGCCGGGCACCGAGCTGGCGTTCCCATCGATCCAGCGGTGCGAGAACGGCGCGGAGTACGCCTGGACACAGGTTGCCGGCGACGGTGAGACCCGCGCAGAGCTGGACGCCCCCGCACCGGTGCTGACCATCGAAGCCGCTGACGCACACGACGACACTGACGACGTTGCCAGCGCCACCGACCTCGAGGCGCTGCACGCCGACCTCGAGGCGCTGCACGACCAGCTCGACACGCTCGACAGCCAGGTCGACACGGCCGCTGCCGCGGACAACTCCCAGGCCAACAGCACCGGAATTGGAGCTGTCATCCTGGCGGCGCTCGCCGGCCTTGCCGCAGGTGCTGCGTCCGGCACCGCTGCCGCACGGCACGCCAACAAAAACTGAACTGCGCCGGGCCGGGTGAGTGCGACCCGGCCCGGCCGCCGCACGGTCGCAACCATGATCGGCTACCTGCGCGGCACCGCCCGAGCCGCCGACGTCCTCGACGTCGGCGGTGTCGGCTACCTCGTCCACTGCCCGACCGCCCTGCCGGTCGGCGACGACATCGAACTGCACGTACACACCAGCGTCCGTGAGGATGCCATCGTGCTGTACGGGTTCGGTGACCCCAACGACCGGGCAGTGTTCGCCGCCCTGGTCAAGGTCACCGGCGTCGGCCCCAGCATCGCTCTTGCGCTGCTCGGCCAGCTCGGCGCCGGCAACATCGCCGCAGCGGTCCACAACAACGACCCGGCTGCCCTGTCGACCGTCAAAGGGGTTGGCACCAAAGTTGCCAACAAGATCGTCACCCTCTGCCAGCTGCCGGACACCATCACAGCTGCGACAGCCGGCCCCCGGGCGGCCGAGCTGACCACCGTGCTTGTCGACCTCGGCTGGGATGCGCCCACCGCCACCGCAGCAGCTGCCACCGCAGCGGCCAACACCGCTGCTGACGCCGACGACAGCCAGCTACTAGCCGCGGCGCTGGCCGCCGCACGTGCCGCATGATGACCTGCCGAGCGCAAAGGAGACGGCTGTGAGCGAACCGTTGCGCCCAACCAGCCTGGAGGCGTTCGCCGGGCAGCCGCAGCTGGCAGCCGACCTGCGGGTGCTGCTCGGTGCCGCTGCAGCCCGCGACCAGTGCGCCGACCATGTGCTGCTCGCCGGCCCACCCGGGCTGGGCAAAACCACCCTCGCGCAGATCATCGCTCACGAGCTCACATTGCCGTTCGCGTCGACGTCCGCACCGGCGCTGGAGAAGCCAGGTGACCTGCTGGCGGTGCTGTCGGGGATACAGCGGCCATCGGTGGTGTTTGTCGACGAGATCCATGCGTTGGACCGCAGAGCCGAGGAGCTGCTGTACACCGCGATGGAGGACGGCCACGTCGACATGGTCGTCGGTGACGGTCCGACCGCCCGTACGGTGCGGCTGCCGTTGCAGCCGTTCACCCTGGTCGGTGCGACCACCCAGCTGGGCCAGCTGACCGGTCCGCTGCGCGACCGGTTCGGGTTCTTCGGGCGGCTGACCCCCTACGCTGACGAGGATCTCGCACAGATCGTGCTGCGGTCCGCCAGCATGCTCGACCTCGACCTCGACCCGGCAGCAGCTGCGACGATCGCTGGCCGGTCACGTGGCACCCCACGGGTCGCCAACCGGTGGCTGCGACGTGTCCGAGACTACGCCCAGGTCAACGAACTCGGCACCATCAGTGCGGACATCGCTGCTGAAGCGCTCGACTCGTTCGGCATCGACCGTCTCGGGCTCGACCCGTTGGGACGTGACATCCTCCAGTCGGTCGCTGCACAGTTCGACGGCGGGCCGGTCGGCCTGTCCACCCTGGCAGCTGCGGTCGGGGAAGCGGAAACCACCATCGCCGAGGTGTACGAGCCGCACCTGATGCGTGAAGGGCTGCTCAAACGCACCCCACGCGGACGGGTCGTCACCGCAGGCGGCTGGCGGCACCTGGGAGTGGACCCACCTGACGGTCACGACCCGGCCGACGGTGCGCCGCAGCTGCCACTGACCTGACCCGTCCGCGACGACGGCAGCAGCACGTGTGCCCACGTCGCACTGCCCGCTGTCCTGCGGCAGCTTGCGGCGGTATGTCCACACCGCCGGTCAGGCGGTACCGGCGGCGCTGCCGCAGCAACTGCCAGCCGGAGCGGCGATCCGGTGCGCTGGTGTCTGGCCGGTGTGAGCTACCTCTGCGACGTGAACCTCGCGCGACGGCACGCCGAGAGCAGGAGGCCGGCTGGCCCGACCGGTACGCAGCGCAGCATGCTGCCCACACGGTACGGCAGCTGACCTGCCCTGTGCGCGCAGGTCACGGGTAGCTGGATGCTGCCCGCCCCACACCCCAACCTGCCCGACAGCCGCGCTGCGCACCCTCTGGTCAGCACGCCTGGGCAGCCGACAGGCTGCCTGGGACGCCGCCGCACAGACGCAACGCACGCCAGCGGCGCGGATGGCCGCACCGGCGGAACGGCACCAGAAGTGCTACCTGCCGCAGACAGCCGCCAGCTACGCCTGCGGTCTGCAGCGGCCCCACACACAGCGAGCCGCCGCCCACGACAGCCGTACAGGTCCGCTGTACAGAACGGACCCCCAGGCTAAGCCTGGGGGTCCGTGTTGAGGCCACATCTGCGCGTAGTGTGTCGCATGGTGGGAGGAGGTCCGCTGGAGGGGTGACAGCGGCCCACCACAGAAGGGCCCAGGAGACTCACGGTTGTGAGCGCGTGTGTCAACCACTATGGGAGCCGAACACGTGAACCCAACCTGGATCTGCAACTTTTTCACGCCGGCCTCTGCCTGCTGTGACCGCAGCAGCAGTGGCGTTGGCGGCAGCCGCAGGCGGTAGCGCCACGCCCACAGCACCTGACGATTGCCGCTGCCAGCACGCTGGCCACTGTCTTTGGCATGAGCCTGCTTGCCGACCACCTCAACCTCGCCCCGGCCACCCTTGACCGGGCCCGTCAGCTGCACCGCGAGGGCACCATCACCTTGCTGGCCGTCTCCGGCAAACTCGCATCCGGCAAAGACACCATCGCGGCCGCCACGATGGCGGAACTCGGGCACACCGACGTCGTCCACTTCTCCTACGCCGACGCGATCAAAGACGAAGTTGACCAGATCATCGCCACCACCCGCGGCACGGCCGCCGGCACGGCCGCGGCACAGGTCGCCGCCACACAGCAGGTCGACGCGGCCGACGCTGAACTGATGGTCAACCTGCTGGCCGCAGAGGCAGCGGCCGACCCCACGCTGCACGCCCGCCGACGCACGCCCGGCGTCCGTGCCGCACTGCAGCACTGGGGCACCCAGGTCCGTCGCACCCAGGACCCCGACTACTGGGTGAAACGTTCCGTCTCCGCCGCGGTAGCAACCGCCGCCCAGGGCCAGTCGGTGTTCTACACCGACGTGCGGTTCCCCAACGAGGTGGCCTGGCTCGCTGACGTCGGGTTCTGCACCGTCCGGGTTGACGTCACCGCCGACACCCAGGCGCAACGGCTGCGCGCCCGCGATGGGCTCCTCCCCGACCCGGGTACCGTCACACACGCCTCAGAGACCGCTCTCGACGACTACGACCGGTTCGACCTGCGCATCTCCAACGACGGGCCGCTGGACGCCACCGTCAGCGCGGTGGTTGCCGGGCTGACGGCCGCCCGGACCGCCACCGAACCTGCGGTGCGCACTGCGGCAGTACACAACACGGCGGAGCTCTGAAACGAGCTCCGCCGTGGCAGCTGGCCCACCTGCGCACAGGTGGGATATACGCTCAGAGCGGCTGGTTCGCCGCTACCGGTCGTACCTCCTCCCGCTGATCCTGCGGGAGGGTGAGTTCACGCGACTCGTCTTGCTGCGTGAACAGCTCGTGCAGTTCGTAGTGGTCATCGGCGGTAGCCATCGCTACGAACCTGTCCGGCGAGCTGTCGTCAGCTCGCGTCACGCCTGGTCGTGCAACCGTGTCGACCACGTGGTCGTAGACAGCGTACGCGTCCAGGTGCGGTTCAAGCTGTAGCATCCGCACCGCTGCGGCTGCGACGCGCGGTGCTGCCAAGCTGGTGCCGGACTTGGTTGTGCCTTCCGGCTTGTCCAACGAGGCGGTGTGCACGTCCACAGCGTCGGTGAACACATCCACGCATGGACCATAATTGTGGCTGATCCTGCGGGCGTTGCTGATCCCGCCGACAATCAGTGCGTCATCGACGATGTGCTCACGCAGCCCACCGTCGCAGGCGTCGACGCCGTCGTTACCGGCCGACCACACCTGTACCAGGTTGTGCTCAGCGGTGAGCGTGCGGACCGCCTCAACCACCAGCTCATGGTGCTGGGGGGAGAACGAGGCGTTCAGTACACCTGGCGTGCCCTCCGGATGGTGCTTGACGATCCACTCAAGACCGCCGAGCAGCGCCTCAACATCCGAGGTAGAACACACCACCGAGACGGGTACAACGGTCACGTTGCGGACCAGCCCGGACTTGCCGACCAGCACACCAGCGACGCTGGTGCCATGTTCGGCGCAGTCACGGTCGTCCCGGTCCACGTAGCGGCTGTAGCCGCCGTGCATGAGCACGTCGTCGTCGCCGACGTCAGCGAACCAGGGTGCGTTCGCGTCGACCGGGGTGTCCATGACATAGACCGCCGGCCGGTCGTCGGCGATCGGTTCGTTGTGCTGGTAGCTGCTGTCGAACGCGACGGAGTCAAGTACCTCCACCGCGTCGACGTCGTCCCGGTCGGCGAAGCTGCTCACCTGTCGTGGGTACGCTTCGCCGATGACGACATCTGCGACCTGCTCGACCACCAGACGGACGGTGGCGCTGTCGGTGTCGAGCAGTTCGTACGAGAAGGCCGTCGGGTCATCCACGACGGCCAGAAAACGCTGACGGGGGGTCTCGGCTGCGTCAGGTGCAAACAGCACCAGCGCCACCGCAACCGCCGCCAGCAAAAGCCGACGTGTATACATGTTGGCCTCCGTGAGGTGTGTGGACGCCGCATCTGCGGCTACCTCTCACGGTTTGGCGCACGGCTGCCAGGGCAAGGAGCTGGCCGGTGCGGCGGTCACCAGCACGCCCTCAGACCGCCCACACACCGCCCACACACCGCCGACACAGCACGACACCCCGCCGCAGGGCGGGGTGTCAGCAGCTGGCCAGGGAGACGTCTGGCGCGGTCAGCAGGTCAGGTGGGCCGCAGATCCTCGCCGAACCCCGACCCTTGCGGCACATCCAACGAGATGTTGACCGCGTCACGGCACTGGGTGTGCAGCTGCCCGTCGAACCCGTGCGAAGCTGACCAGGTGTTGACGGCCTGGTCGCAGGTGTCGCCCGGCGGGTCCGGATCGTCCCAGCGGCTCCAGTCGCGCCACGGCTCGTAGTCGCGGGTGCGGTCCTGCTCCTGGGTGCGGCAGTTGACGATGGTGCGCCCCGTCTCGTCGTAGGTTGCCGACGGGGTGCACGTGGCGACCGTCTGCCAGTCGATCGGCGGCAACGGCTGGTAGCCGGACTGTCGGTTGCGTTCCTGCTGCTGGTCACGGCAGCGCGTTTCGGTCTGTGACGGACCGGTGGTCACCACACCGGCGTCGCAGCCATCCGGCGGGATGTTGGTGGGCGATTCCCACTCGGTCCACGCAGACCACGGCAGCCAGTGGCGGGTCATGGTCCGCTCCGAGCACTGCTCCTGCCGCAGCGGCGCATCAACGGTGGTGCAGTTGGCCCACACGAAGTTGCCGGCGCTCCACTGCGACCAGTTGGTGTAGCCCCGGGACTTGTCGCGCGCCTGACACTGCCGCTGGAAGGTGTTTGACGACGACTGTGAGCAGGAGTTGGTCGCCCCCCAGGTGCTCCAGGAGTTCCAGTCGGTGCCGGTCACCAGCGACCGGCTGCGGGTACGGCTCTGGCACAACACTTGGACAGCGTCCTCGCCTTCACGGGCGGTGCAGCTGTTCCCCCACCCCGAGAAGCCTGCCGGGCTGCCGGAAAACGAGCGGCACTGCCGCTGGAACGTGGGTGTGGAGGCCCCGGAGCAGCTGACGAAGTTCGTGCCGCCTGTGCTCCACTGCGACCAGTTGGTGTAGTAGCTGTAGGTGGAGCCGCTGCGGGTCCGCGTTTGGCAGTCACGCCCTGAGGTGCCGGTCTCGTTCGAGTTGCAGCTGTTGACCGAGTACCAGCCGGTGTCGTTGGACCAGGCGGTGTAGTCGCGGGTGCGTTCACGCTTGCGGCACTGGGTGCCCTCCTTGTCGGAGGTGTTGGTCACATCCGCACCGGCGCAGTTACTTGAGATCGACCAGCCGGACGCCGGCCCGGCAGCACGACCCCGGGCAACCGGCGGCGATCCACCCGCCGGTTGCCCGGCAGACCAGTCGGACAGCTCACGGTCACGCGTCGACGAGGCTTCGACCCAGCGGCACTGGCCCTCCTGGCGACCATCCTCGTTGTAGTTGATCCACTCCTCACAGCCGTCCTGGTCGTAGAAGGTGCCCCACGCTTCCCACGGTTGGAAACCCGACGAGCGGTCATCGACCTGCCGGCGGCAGTTGAACTCCTGCTCCCCGGCGTTGAGGGTTCCACCTGACCCCGACGGCTGCAGCGTCGTGCCGTCGTGGCTGTCGCCCGCCGCTTCCCCAGCCGGGTAGGCGGACCCGTCCGAGGTGGTGCGCGTCTCACCCTGGGTGACCCGCACCGCCGGATCCGGATGCGATCGCGGCTGGCAGTCATCCGGGTCCTCCCCGACCGTGTACCACCACGACCAGGGCGACTCTGGTGCTGACGTCGCATTCCACGGTTCGAACTGCCGCACCCGGGTGCGTTCCTCACGGTCCGCAACGTCGTCGGCAACCGCGGCAGTCTGTGCGGGCACCAGCAACGTGGCCGTCATCAGCAGCACGCCGGCCAGCAGGCCGGCGTGCCGCCAGGGGGAACGGACAGCTACCGCAGCGCGCTCGGAGGAAGTCATGCGCCACACTGTGGCGGACCACACCATCCCGGCAAGCTGCATCGGCCGCACACGCACACGTCGCACAACTGGCCGGCGGCGGCCACGCCAGCGTCAGCCGGCCCGGCACGCCGCCACCTGGTGGCCGCTCACCGCTGGCGGTCCCTGTGCCCATACGGCGACCGCAACGTATGTGCCCCACAGCGTGCGCACATCAGGCCTTGGACCACCAGCTCCCGACCGACACGCACCATATGCGGCTACCAGCAGGTCAGTTACCTTCGCCGGTATGGATACCAACAGCAGCCGTTTAGACGTCCTCCGTGAGCTCTCCGCAGTCGCCAACGCCGTCCCCGCGATCCCTGCCACCGACGGCGAAGCTGCCTGGGTCGTCGCGCGCATCGAACAGCTGCGTGACCGCTACCGCGAGCAGTTCGGTGCGACCCTGACCGAGGTTGGAGTTCTCGCACCACCCGCGCTGCTCGCCACGCTCACCAGCCAGCAGGACCAGCTGGTCGTCGACGGGATCGACATCATGCTTGGCGACGCACCAGACCCGGAAGGCGACGATGTCTACCTGCTGATGGTCGAGCTGGCGGACAACCCGTACGCATCTTCCGGGCTGCGGCCAGCTGCTGGTATCGCGCTGCCACAGCCGTGCGACCCCAGCCATCTCGAGCTGCGGTGGACGTTGCAGGAGATCGACCGTATGCCCGCCGACCAGGCACGCGCCGCCGCCGACCGGCTGTGATCCGCCACAGCACCGCGGCGCGGCGACCCCACCGCCGCCGAGAACAGCTGCTCTGACCCAGAGCCGCCGGCAGCAGTGCGCCCGACCCGCCCTGCGCACCAGCGGCAGCCGTGCGTCCCGTCACGCTCGCAGGCGCGAGGTGACCTGGATGGTGTACCGGCGGGAGGTGCGGCGTGCGTACCGGACGATCAAGACCACGTAGCGGGGTGCCACGCCCAAGCTGTCTGCCGGAGGTGGTTGACGGGGTCGGGCCCCGTGAGACGGTGGGGTAGGTGGACCGCACCGGTGGTTCCGGCAGGCACAGCGTCCCCCGTCCCGTGTGCCAGCAGGTACAGAACCCCGCCGCCAGGTGCGATCTGTGCGTGCCGGGCAGCTATCCCGCACGAAGCGGTTTCCTGGGGCTGACTGCCGTCTCGGACGCTAGAGCACCGTCAGATCGGATAGAGCGGACGGCACAAGCGCGGAGACGACCACCGACGCGCGCTTCGTGCAAACTGCCCTGTCCGCGCCCGCGGGTGATCGGCCGTGCCACGACCTGGCTGTGGCGCACCAAGCCACAGGCAGGGGCGACGTTGCTGGCGCTGGTGGCGGCCATCGCCGCGACCGTCGTGCTGTTCGCCTGACGGCACCGCAGCCTCACGCAAACGACCCGGACACACGCCATCCGCGCGTCAGCCCACCGCGGCTGGTCCTGCCCCTCCCCTTTCGAGGGTCGCGGCACCTGCAGCTTCTTGGAGGTTGCGTCCGCCCGGTGCTGAACTGCGACCTTCTTGTGGGGCACCGCACCCCTCACGTGCCGGGTCTTCGCGTGGCAGGAAAGTTCGTGTCTCCCGGTCGTCGACACGGCACACCCGCTGCTCGTGGCGGCAGGTGGCGTGGGGGCGGGTGGCACAACGGCCGGTCGAGGTGGCCGTTGCCAGCTGAGGGCCTGTGTATGAACTACTCGCTACACAGGGGCCTTCTCGGCCTTCCGCGGTGAGACCTGGCGGTCTCGGTGCGGTTCCGGTTTCTCTGCCACCCGTTTCGTCCTCTTGCGAGGACCAGAGCGGGTCGGCTCCACCGGCGTTTGTCGTCTCCCACCACCCGTGGGCGACGTGCTGCGGTCTGTCAGGTTGCGGTCGTCAGCTCGAGCGTCGGCCACCGCGCCAGGTTCACGGCTGCGTTGACGTCACGGTCGTGCTTCACGCCGCAGTCCGGGCACACCCAGGCGGTCCGCCCTCGTCCGAGCTCGCCGTTGCGCTGCCCACAGGCAGAGCACGTCTTGGAGGACGCGTACCACCGGTCCGCGACGACGAGTTCGGTGCCGTACCAGTCGGCCTTGTAGGTGAGCTGGCGGCGGAACTCGCCGAACGTCTGGTCGGCGACACCGCGGGCGCCTCGTCCGGACCGCAGCATCGCGGCCACATCCAAATCCTCGACGACGAGCACGTCGTGGCTGGTTGCGAGCTCCGTGGTGAGCTGATGTAGCGCGTTGCGCCGCAGCCCGACCACGCGGGCGTGGATGCGAGCGAGCTTGGCTGCGGCCTTCTCCCGCCCCTTGGACCCGCGCTTGGTTCTCGCGTAGGCCCGTGAGGCACGTCGGAGCTTGCGGAGCTGGGTGCCGTACGCCTTGACGCCCTCACGTTCAACGACGACCTGTCCGTCGGCGGTCGCGGCGACCGCCTGGGTACGGACCCCGAGGTCCACACCGACGGTGGCACGGCCACGCGGCGCGTGACGCTTGGTGGCGGTGCGACGATTGGTGTGGAACGCGGTGGCCTTGCCCGCCACCGAGATCTGCCAGCGTCCATGGCGGAGGCTGACGGTGACGGACGAGACCTTGAACCGGCCCTTGGCGACCATCCGGCGAACCTTGCGCGGGTTGGAGGCGATCTTGAGCCACCCGAGCGAGGGAACGTAGATGCGGCGTGTGTCGTCGCCGGGGTCGGCGAACCGGATGCCGGAGGTGATGCCGTCAGCCTTGCTCTCCTGGCGGATGCGGAACGACTCGACGCTGCGGCCCTTCTTCTTGAACCGTGGCGGGCCGACCTTGCGGCCCTTGCGGGTGCCGTCGTTCGAGCCGCGCCGGTTCTCGAACGCGCGGGCTACATCGACCAGGGCCTCCTCACGGACGAACTTCGACACGTCGTCGAGCCACAGGTACTTGCCGCGGGCCTGCTCGGCCTTCCGCCAGGCGTTGAACGCCGGCAGGAGGCGGTTGCGGTAGTTCAGCGATGGGGCATGCTTGGCCACCGACGGTGCGAACTGGTAGCCGAGCCACCGCTTGGTCGCCTGGCGCTGTCTGGCGAGCGCGAGGCCCTGGTTGAAGCAGAACCGCGACACGCCTGCCGTGCGGGCCAGCTGCGCCGCCTGCGAGACGGTGGGGTCGAGGACGAACACGAACGCGACATCACGCACCAGCTCATCGCTGGTGCCGGCGGGGTCGGTCGCGGAGGCCATCGGTCTGGATGGTGCCGCACCACTGCGACGCGACAGTCAGGCGGCCACGGCCTTGGACGTGAGCAGGCCTACGCAGGCGACCTGAAGCCAGGTGGTCGCACCGGCAGGGGTGGCCTCGAAGCACCGGGACAGCCTGCGCCACGCGCCGAGCCTCGCGAAGCAGTCCTCGACCTTCCACAACGGCCGGATCGGTCTGAACCCACCTTCGGGCCGTTCGTGCCAGTACCGGATCTCCATCATCACGTCGTGACCGGAGGCGACCCGGTGCGCGGTGCCGCGGAACCCGCGGTCAGCCAGCACCAGCTGCGCCCGAGGCAGGTGCGGCAGTTCAGCGTCCAGGAGCGCCCAGCCGGTCTTGTGGTCGTTGTGCCGTGCCGGGTCGCACCGGACGGCGACCGGCAGCCCGAGCACGTCGATCAGGATCGTGCGCTTGGTCCCGGGTGTGCGCCCTCCCGCACCGCCCGACTCGTGGAACGTCGGCCCGGCACGCCGTCCCTTGACGACCTGGGCATCCACCATCACCATCGACGGCTCCGGGTCACGTCCTTCACGTTTCCGGGCGAGCCGAACGAGGCGGGACATCGCCCGTCCCCACACGCCCGCGTCGCGCCACCGGCGGAACTGCTGCCAGATCGCACCCCACGGGCCGTAGGCACGGGGCAGGTATCGCCACGGCGCTCCGGTGCGTGCCAGCCACAGGATCGCGTTGACCTTCCGACGGGCCGAGATCCGTGCTCGCCGACCAGGCCGCCCGCGCGGCGAGAACAGCCCGCGCAAGGCGTTCCACTGGGCGTCGGTCACATCGGTCGAGTAGGCCATGCTGGACCATCGGCCCAACCAGGCCGGACTTCAGCAGGTTCATACACAGGGCCTGAGCGGCACGCGTGGCGGCGGCAGCTTCGATGCGCCCGCAGTCAGGCACAGCTGCGCGGCCGGTTGCCTGTGCAGCGCGGCCTGAGCGCGCAGCCCGCAGCGGCCACCGACCAACCGGCGCGAGTACCGGCAGCTACGCCTCTGCGGGTACGTCGGGCCGGGTCCTGCTCGCCGGTCCGCCACGGGTTTCAGCTGCCCCCAGGCAGCCGCTGTGGTGGTGTGCTGGGCAGCTGGTTGCCACGCCGCATGCTGGTCGCCGCGCTGGGCTGGGCTGGCCGGTTGGGTGCGTCGTCTGCCGGGTAGGTGCCGTGCCTGGCTGTTGCGTGCTGGGCATCGCCGGTGACGCACGGTCGGCAGCATCCGGCAGCCAGCCGCTGGCTGCTCTCCAGCTGAAGGCCCACCCATGCCTGCCCGTTCGTCTGCGTCGCCGCCAGTGGTAGCGGTACGTCGTTGGCTGCTGGTCGCGCTCGGCGGGCTGCTCGTTGGTGCGGCGGTGACGTTGACGGCGCTGACCGCGACCCTGCCGCCCGGGGTCGAGGCCGAACGTGCCTGGGTGCACACCCATCCTGTGTTCGTCGAGCTGCCCGCAGACGGCTGGCAGCAACGCCGCGAGGTCACCGACCATCGCACCTGGTGGTCGAGTCCGGCGGCGGACGTGTCCGCGTTGCGGCTGGTGGATTTCGCGGTGCCACATGACGATCCGGACGTAGTGTCGCAGCGGTTCGCCGAGTTCCTGGGCGCAGATCTGCCGCTCCAGATCACCCGTGGACAGTGGCGTGGGAAGACCTGGTTGACCCAAAACGTCCACCATGCGTGGACCGGGGTTGACGCCCATGGCCGTCGGCTGTCGTTTCGGACCGATCGAGGGGCTGACGAGCGCACGTTGCGGGTCCGTGTGCAGGTCCAGTCGCCCGTGGCCCGCTGACTGGCGGTGGGCGGGTTCTCCCGCCCGAGTGGCTGCTGCTGGCGTCCCGTAGCTGCGTGCCGCTCATGCGGGTCGAACTGGTCCTGGCTGCCCCCGTGTGCTTGCGTTGGGAAAAGTCCCACTCCGACCGGGTCACCACAACGGTTGTGCCGGGTTACCGGTCGGCCAATCCGGTTGTCAGCTCGGCTCGTTGCCAACCAGCGGGGAAGGCGACCTCATCGGCACCGTCCACCAGCAGCGGTGGGGGGCGGCGGACTCGTCCATGACCCCGCCGGTGACGGCAGCGGCTTCGGTGCCCTCCTCGTCGACACGGATGTAGGTCTTCTGCACGACCGTTTCCAGCCACGGGTTGGCCGGGGACATCGGCGTGAAATCCCCACCACCGAACGCCGAGACGATCCCGAGGCCCTGCAGCGCATCGTTGAGGGTGGCGTCCCACTCCAGCTCGAACCGTGGCAGCGCCAGTTGCGACGGTGTCGAGGACGCCAGCTGGTCGACAGTTGCCTGCCAGGTCTCGGCGTCGAGCTGCCCGAGCAGATCGTCGAGCNCCACGTCCTCGTCGGGCAGCANCACCTCCATCCCGAANCGCTCGTCNTCNCCGTAGGGGAGCCGGAACATGGTGAACCCCTCACCCGATGCGGTCTCGACCTCCGGGTCCGTGCGGTGCATCGTTGGCACGTCGACCTGGCTGCCGTCGGTCAGCGTGAACGGCGCGTCCCGTGTCTCTGCCTCATCGAACGTGGTCGTCCAGGTGCCGAGGAAGTACACCGCGTTGAGCAGCACCAGCACCGCCTGCGCGTCCGGGAGTCCCAGGTCCTCGGCGATGTCCTCGATCAGCCCCTCGGTGCGTTCCTCGACCCAGTCGTCGATCCGGTCGGCGCTCTGCTGCGCCCC
>SL_7KL_010_BRINEDRAFT_10001095_pt1 | contig 12930 bp, 8 predicted proteins | sample SodLak_010_BRINE_FD_10663 | JGI IMG/M metagenome (IMG submission 10663)
CATAGCCATATCCGTAGTTGTAGGCGTATGCTCCATTATCTTTTAATCCATTGAAGACAATTCCTATGTTGTTTAGTTTTTTCTTTGAGTAAATATCTCTTATGTGTTGTAGTAACTGACTATCTGTGTGTCCTGACCTAATCATGTATAAAGTGAAATCGGCCTGTTCGGCAATTAAAAATGAATCGGTTACTAATATGGTTGGAGCTGTATCAACTACAATATAGTCATAACTTCCTTTAATTGCTTCTAGAAGAGTTTCAAATCTACCGTTTGATAAAAGCTCTGAAGGATTTGGTGGAATCTCTCCAGAAAGAATAACATCAAAATTTGCTTTAGTATCTTCTTTTTTAATCACTAAGTCGTTTACATTAGCTGTGTTTTCGTACAGGTAATAACTTAAACCTATTCTTGATTTGTCTAAACCTAATAAGTTATGTACTTGTGGATTTCTTAAATCAGCTCCAATCAACAAAACCTTTTTTGCTGTTGCGCTTAAAGAACTCGCTACATTTGCAGAGGTAAAGGTTTTACCTTCACCTTTCATTGTTGAAGTAACAAAAATAATTTTTCCTGTATCTTCATTCCTCTTTGTGTCCTCATTGTGCATAAACTTTAAGTTAGTTCTTAAAATTCTAAAAGACTCTGCAATAGGGCTTGTTTCATTTTTCCCTATAAGTCTGTTTTCGTTAGCCTTATCGTAGGGTATTTCTGCTACAATTGGCACATCGCCCACCCCAATTTTAATTTCGTCTTTGGTATAAATTTTAGTATCCAACAAAAACTTAATGTATATAAATCCAAAAGGAATAATAAGACCTAACAAGACACTTCCTAACAATACTATTTTGGGCTTGGGAGAAACAGGAGACGGAGCGGTATAGGCATAATCAACAACTTTAATAATATCAGATGCAACAGCTGCAGAAAGTGTGGCCTCTTCGCGTTTTTGTAATAAGAATAAGTATAGTCTTTGTTTAACGTATTGTTGTCTAGCTATTTCATTAATTTGTTTTTCTTGCGATGGTAAAAGATTAATTCGTCCTCTTGTTGAAGCTTCTCGTTGTTGAATTTTATCTTGCTGTAATTCTAATTGTCTTTTATAGCTTGCAAGGGTTCGGATTATATTTTGCTTGAGCTTATCAAGTTGTTTATTTAGTTCTAAAATTTGAATACTTTCTTCAGTTGAAGAAACCAAGAGTTCATCTCTTTCAAAAATTAATTTGTTATAAGATTCTGTGAATTGATTAACCCCACGATCAGAAATACCAATATTAGAAGGTAACATATCATAATCTTCCATTTCATCAATTTCTGCTTGAAAATCCTTAACTAAAAGAAGCTGCTGAGAAATTTCGAAAAATTGTTGATCGGCTGAAAGGTTTTTTTGATAGAGTTCATCGGCAGAAGTTTCAACAGTTACCAAACCACTTTCAACTTTAAAATCAACAAGAGAGGTTTCAACTGTATCGAGTTCTTTATTTAAAGAACCAAGTCGCTTAACAACAAAATTTTCAGTTCGCTGAGCCAGTTTTCTGTTGTCGTCTATTCCGTCTCTATTAAATTGATCAATTAAATTGTCAATCACATCTTCATTCTTTTTTTGGTTTGAGCCTTTTAAAAATATATTTAAAATTTCACTGCTTTGACCAATGTTCTCAACATTTACTTTTGATGTAAGGCTAGAAATCATTTGATCTAAAGTAAAATGAGCAAATGAATAGGTCTTTCCTACTATCTTAGTGGTATCATTTTCATTATCTTTACTCAAGATTCTAAACTTAATATCCTCGTGTTCAATTAAACTACCGAAGGTTTCTTCAATTTCAAAATTTGAATCTTTACTTGATATTAAAAATTTTGAAGCAGAAATAAATTTTATTTCATACATCGGCGTTCTTAAATTATCTAAGTTTTCATTTTCCCAGATAATTTCAAAAGGTATTTCGTTATTCCATACCTCAATTTTTCGGATGGTTCCGTGTTGATAGACTTTAGTCTGAAGACCTAGATTTAAAATCACATTTCTAGCCAGGCGTCTAGACTTAATAATTTCACTTTCATTTTCTAGATTTACCTTTGACATATCAATTAAAGGTGAGTTGCCCTGAAAACCTGTCATATCAATACCTCCCTTATCTTTCAAAATTTTAATTTTTGAACTAGTTTGATAAATATTTGGGGTGTATCTTAGGTATAAGTAAGCTCCTACAGACAGAAAAAGTACAGAAGTTATAAAATAGGGCCAGTAAGACAGATACCTCAATAGAAGTCGCTTTAAGTCTTCTGCATTTTCTTTTCCTTCTAATTGATCTTTATTTGTAAGGTTGTTTTCCATTTTTTTAAGCGCTATCTGGTAATTAATACAACGGTAGTTAAAATAATTGATATTACTGTTGAAAGGGTTCCTACATTACTAACAAAACCAGCTGATTTTACCTTTGGCGTGTTTGGCTCTACGTAAATCCAATCATTTTGTCTTATAAAATATGCATCGGTGTTCATCCAATCAGAAGTTGTTAAATCAATACGCTTTACAATTCTTTCACCATAAGGGTTGTGTCTTATTAATAAAATATTGTCTCTTCTACCGGTGATAGTTAAATCTCCCGCCATTCCCAATGCTTGGGGTAAAGTTAAGTTTTCTTCAACAAAATCAAAAGTGCCTGGGTTTCTTACTTCTCCATGAACCGTAAATTTATTATTTATAATAGTCAATTTTACATTGGGATTAACCACTTGCTTGGCTAACTTTTGCCTAATTAATTCTTGAGCTTCGGTAGTTGATTTACCTCCAATATTAATTAAGCCTAACTGAGGGAAATCAATGTTTCCTTCTTGATCTACCACATACCCCGTAAGCCTAAGTAACTCTAAACGCTGAGGTACATTATTGTTTTGACCTGGAGTACGATTAAAAGGAATTACCGAGTTTGGATTTAGTGCCCCTACTTTAATATCTACAATATCATTGGTTTGTATAACGGGATGTCTGCTTAGTTCATTGATATCAATTAAAACATTATCATCTACATCTTGCAGATATACTACTTGTTTTTTAGTTGCACATGAGCTCACTATTATTGAGAACAGAAGGAATAAAAAAAATTTTTTCATAGCGCAAATATAAAGCAATTTGTTTAATGTAGTATTATGAATCCTAGTAAATTGATTTAGATAAGAATGAAAGTTAAGCTTCATAACTAATTTTTTATTAAACTAAAATATTCAACAAAAACACCTTTAATTTTTAAAACTTGCAATATAGGAATTGTATTTGGTTAACTGATTTTATTAAGTAAATTATAAAGATAAAAGGCCTTAAAAACAAGCCTATTAGGAAATTGTTAAACTTCGACTTTAATATAAAAACAATAAAAAGTCATTTATGGCTTTTTTTGTACATTTGCAATGTACTAACCTTAATGCAGGTAATTTGGAACGTTTTAAAGTTTTATTTTTGAAATTCATCAGGAAGCTCTCAAAGAATTACGTTCCTAGGTGGATCATTTTAATCATTGATTCGCTAATTGCTTTTGTTGCAGCATTAACAAGTTTTTTTCTAGTAGGTTCTATTAGTACTGACTTTAGCTTCTTTTATCTGCGTCAAGAATTATGGATTTTATTTGGTGTCCAAGTGTTTTATTTTTTAGCTTTTAAATCATTTTCTGGTATTGTTAGATACACCAGTTTTAAAGACGCTTTTAGGCAACTTCAAACTACTTTAGCTACTGTCATCACTGTTTTAGCTCTTAATCATATTTTATTTTACTATTTTGGCAAGAAGATCATCTATGATGCAGGGGTGATTATTTATGGTTTTATTGCTTTCTCCTCTTTGTATTTTTTCAGGATTATTGTAAAACGTGCTTATCAAATAGTTCAATCCAATTCAAACTCTTCAAAAGCTTTTGTTTTGGGAACCGATTTAACTGATGTTGCTATAGCTGAAGGAATTATTTCTGACCCAAAGAAAAAATTTGATATTGTTGGCTTTATATCTGAATCTAAAACGGTTAAGAAGAACAAAATTTTCACTCTACCCATCATTGCTGTTGATCAAGTACCTTTAAAGCGTACAAAAGGTGATTCTATTATTGTATCTTCTGAAAAGCTCTCTAAAATTAATAGAAATAATCCAGAATTAATTCAAGAATTATTAGAATTGAATTATAAGATTTATAAGTTACCAGATATTCAAGATTGGGATGATAATCAATCTTTAGCTTCCGAGGTGAAAAAAGTAAATCTTGAAGATTTGCTTCAGCGAAACCCCATCAAACTGAGTAAAAATAAAATTAGAAAAACCTACGAGTCCAGAACCATTTTGGTGACAGGTGCAGCTGGTTCAATTGGCAGTGATATCGTAAACCAACTTATTCCTTTTGAACCCGAATTAATAATTTTGTTGGATCAAGCTGAAACTCCTCTTCATTCAGTTAGTCTCCATCTTGATAATAATCATCCTGAAATTGCTTACGAAAAAGTAATTGCAGATGTAACAAATTTTAATCGACTAAACCATGTTTTTGAACGCTATCAGCCAGATGTTGTTTTTCATGGCGCTGCTTATAAGCATGTGCCCATGATGGAGGCCAATCCTATTGAAGCTTTTAGTGTCAACTATATGGGAACTAGAAATTTGGTTGACTTATCCCAAAAATACATGGTTAAAAGGTTTGTGTTTGTCTCAACCGATAAAGCAGTCAACCCTACAAATATTATGGGAGCTTCTAAAAGAAGTGCAGAAATTTATGTGCAAGCAGCGTCTAGAAATCAACTGAGTAAAACTAATTTCATCACCACTAGATTTGGTAATGTGTTGGGTTCTAATGGCTCTGTTATACCCTATTTTAAAGAGCAAATAGAAAGCGGGGGGCCTGTAACTGTTACGCATAAGGAGATTACCCGATACTTTATGACTATAGATGAAGCATGTCAACTAGTGCTTGAGGCTGGTGCAATGGGAAAAGGTGGAGAAATCTATGTTTTTGACATGGGAAAACCAGTAAAAATCCTTCAATTAGCAGAACAAATGATACGTTTATCTGGATTTGCACCCGTATGAAGATATAGAAATTAAGTTTAGCGGTTTAAGACCAGGTGAAAAACTCTATGAAGAACTTTTGGCCGATGAAGAAAATACAATGCCAACTCATCATGAAAAAATTCTAATTGCCAAAAATTCTTTTCAGTTTAGTAAAGAAAACTATCAGCTACTAGACCAAATGACTGAGTCTATTCAAAACTGTGATGCCAAACAAGCCTACCAAACTATGAAATTACTAGTCCCTGAATACAAACAGGCCGATAATGACGATAATCAAATAAAAATTAAAGTAGTTTAATGCAAATTCCTTTTAGAATAAATAGCGTTACTTATTATTTACGGATTTTAATTTTTTCTTTTTTAGTTATTCAGTTGACTTCCTGTGCTTCAAAAAAAATCAGGAAACAAAAAGCTACAACTGTAGTCAATTATTCTAAACAATACCTAGGAACTCCTTACGCTTGGGGGGGTACTTCAAAAAGCGGAATTGATTGTTCTGGCTTGGTTGGGAATTCATTTCGGCAGGTAGAAGTTAAGTTGCCTAGAACTACCAAAGAAATGGCCAAAGAAGGGAAAAGAAAAGGCAGGAAAAAACTTAAAAAAGGCGATCTTGTTTTTTTCAATACAGCCAAACGTGGGAGAAAAGTTAATCACGTGGGTATTGTAGTTGAAGCTAAGGGTGATGAAATTAAATTCATTCATGCTTCAACAAGTAAAGGTGTAATGATTTCTTCGCTTAAAGAAACTTATTGGCGTAAAAACTTTAAAAAGGCAAGGAGAGTTTTATAGGCTTAAACTTAACCATCACCCTGACTTTTTTTTAAAAATATTTTGAATTTTACTAAGATTTAATTAATTTAGTCTCGCTAATCCTTTTGTAATGAGACTACTTAACTTCATCGTGATTCGATTGAGCCTGTTTTTTGTTATAGGTATCTTAACTGGCTTTCATCTTGAAATTAATCTTAATTATCAGTTTGTTGGATTGAGCATTAGTATATGTGTATTGCTTTTTTATTATTTTTTGCAATATAAATCACTACACCCTCAGTACACATTTTCTATCTTAGCTCATATACTTATTTTACAAATTGGGTGTCTTAATGCTACACTCCAGTTGCCTGAAAATCAATCAAATCATTATATTCATCACCTCAATTCAAACCCGCATAACTTTTTGTTTGAGGTTACTGAAACCCAAAAGGAAAACGATTATAATTTTAAATATCTCGTAGAGATTCATCACATAGAAAGTCAAAAAACATTTGGGCAGGCCTTAATTCAGTTAAGAAAGGACAGTATAAATAAACCATTTAATCCGGGTGAATTTTATTGGGCAAATACCACAATTAAGGACTTCAACTCACCTAAAAACCCAACTTCATTTAATTATAAAAAATTCATGAAGCGGAGAGGCGTTTATAAACAAGCCTATTTAAACAAGGATAATTTTACTAAAGTAGCAAATCTTAAAGAGAACAAACTTCGTTATTGGGCTCATGACCAACGTTTAAAAATAAAAGATTCATTAGCTTCAAATGGGTTTTTAAAAAACGAATCTGGACTTATTCAAGCTCTTATTTTAGGTCAAAAAGAGGATATTGACCCAGATACTTATCAAGATTTTTCTAGGGCCGGTGTAGTTCATGTTTTAGCTGTTTCTGGGCTTCACGTTGGAATTGTTTTGCTAATTCTGCAGTATGTTTTTAAGCCCATAGAGTGGCTTCCTTACGGGAACATACTTAAAACGCTTGTGATTATAACTCTTTTATGGCTTTTTGCATTAATGGCAGGCTTTTCACCTTCTGTAACAAGAGCTGTTACTATGTTCAGTTTATTTGCAATTGCAATAAATATGAAACGTAAGACAAACACCATTAATGTGCTGTGCATCTCCCTATTAATTTTGTTGCTTATTCAACCTAATCGAATTTTTGAAGTTGGTTTTCAGCTTAGTTATAGTGCTGTTTTTGCTATAGTAACTATGCAACCTCCTCTCTTTAAGTTATTCCAACCAAAATGGAAACCAATAAAACACCTTTGGTCTGTTGCTAGTGTAACTATTACAGCTCAACTTGGAGTTTTGCCATTAAGCTTGTTTTATTTTCAGCAGTTCCCTGGACTTTTTATGTTGGCAAATATTGTTATTATTCCGCTTTTGGGAATACTACTTACCTTAGGTGTTTTGGTAGTTATTTTAAGTTTAGCAGGTTTACTACCTCAATTTCTTCAGATTACTTTTGCTGGAATTCTACAGTTACTCACAGATTTTGTGGGTAGTGTAGCAAAGCATGACCAATTTGTAATTCAAAATATTGTTTTTGATGAGTGGATGTTTTTTAGCTTGTCTTTAGCTATATTTTTTCTTCTATTATCTTTTAGAAAACCAAACTTTGGTAATTTAGCCTCTATGCTTTTAGGCTTTGCTTCTTTTTTTGTTGCTTCATCGTTTCACGTTCACACAACAAATCAACACCAGGAGTTTATTGTTTTTGATCAAGCTAGGAAAAGTCTATTTGGGAAACAAATTGCAGGTGTTTTTCAAGTCTATTCCAATGAAGATGATAAACAGCTTAAGTCCAATTATGCTCTTAAAAATTTTGAAAAGCTACAAGGCTTAAAACAGCTTAAATTTAACAGAAAGCAAAACATTTATCAATTAAACGAAGATGAATTTGTTTTGGTTGTTGATGAAAAAGAAGTTTATGAAGTGTCTGGTTTAAATAAACCTATTGTGATCCTCACTAATTCGCCTAAAATTAACCTCAACCGCTTAATAGAAAATTTAAAACCCACTCTAATTATAGCTGATGCCAATAATTATAAAAGCTTTGTAAGGCTTTGGGAGGAAACTTGTAAAAACCAACAAGTAGATTTCTATTCTACATATCAAAACGGAGCTTGGCGAAAAAAATGGTAAAAAACTATTTCTTTGGCTCTTTTTTTAAAAAATAAGCCACGGGACCAGCAATGACAATTCCCATAGAAACATTGAATAAAATACCGTTTTTAATATAGGCTTCTAAGCTGTGAAAGTTTTTGGCTTCGGCTTCTTTACCTCCGCTCATAAGGTAGCGATCTATGGCTAAATCAATAAAATCTGGTGATAAAAATCGGTTCATGTAATACACCACTGCTGGTGAAAGTGCTGCGATTAACAAAGCTAAAACTCCACCAGAAACAAAAAGTTGTTGCCAGTTGGCTTCGCCTTTAAAATAGTCATCGCGTTTTGCTTTGATGCATAAATAAAAAAACACTACCTGCGGAATGATGATGAGCAAGGAATAAAAAGCATGTTGTTGAATAAGCTCATCATGCCAACCCAAAACTTTCTCTAAAGAAAGCCAAAGGGCATTGAATGCTGTAAAATACAATGCCCACTTAAACTCAATTTCAAACTTACTCATAGGTGTATTATGCTTTTTTTGCTAAAACCCACTCGCCTTTTTCAATTAAGGGTTGAGCTTGCTTGAACTTTAAGGTTTTTTCTTCACCATTAGTTACATTTTTAACAACCACCTTGTCATTTCTGCCAATTTTTGGTTGCTCCCTAACAATGGTTTCAGTTACTTGAGGTTGTTGTCTTCCTGCTTGTTGACCAGCGGCTCTATTTTGTGCTGCTTGCTCGTCAAGGTTTCTCACCTCTTCTTTTTTGGTTTGTACACGTTCTTTTGGCCTTGTTTGGGCAGCTTCTTTAATACTTGAGGTATCGCGTTGAGGAATTTCACCTTTAAACAAGAAAGAAATCACATCTCTATTCACCTCATCTAACATCACTTTAAATAGCTCTAAAGCCTCAAACTTATAAATCAACAAAGGGTCTTTCTGCTCGTGTACCGCCAACTGAACACTTTGCTTCAACTCATCCATTTTTCTAAGGTGGTTTTTCCAAGCTTCATCAATAATGGCTAAGGTAATATTCTTTTCAAAATCGGTCACTAATTGTTTTCCTTGAGATTCGTAAGCCGATTTTAAATTAGTAGCTACTTGTAGGGTTTTTGTTCCATCGGTAAAAGGAACAGCAATACGCTCAAAACGTTCACCGTGTTGTTCGTAAACTTGCTGAATTACAGGAAGAGCAACTTCTGCATTTCTGCTCATTTTATCTTCGTAGCTTTGGTAAGCCAATTGATATAGTTTTCCAACAATTTGTTGCTCATTCATCTTCTTGAATTCTGCATCATTAACAGGAGGTTCTACAGAGAAAAAGCGAATGCATTCAAACTCAAAGTTGTCAAAATCGTTAGTTAATTTATTGCTAGCAGTAATTGATTCAGAAATATCGTAAATCATATTAGCAATATCAATTCTTAATCGTTCACCAAAAAGTGCATTGTATCTACGTTTGTAAATCACCTCACGCTGGGCGTTCATTACATCATCATATTCTAAGAGACGTTTTCTTACCCCAAAGTTATTTTCTTCCACTTTTTTCTGTGCGCGTTCAATGGATTTTGAAATCATGGAATGCTGGATTACTTCGCCTTCTTCAAGTCCCATTCTGTCCATTAATTTGGCAATTCGTTCAGAGCCAAATAAACGCATTAAATTATCTTCTAAAGAAACATAAAACTGAGAACTTCCTGGATCTCCTTGACGTCCGGCACGACCTCTTAACTGTCTATCTACCCTTCTTGAATCGTGTCTTTCTGTGCCAATAATGGCCAAACCACCAGCTTCTTTTACTTGTTTAGAAAGTTTAATATCCGTTCCACGTCCCGCCATATTGGTAGCAATGGTAACAATTCCTGCGTTTCCTGCTTCGGCTACAACATCAGCTTCTTTTTTATGCAATTTAGCATTCAAGACATTGTGCTTGATGTTCTTTATTTTTAACATTCTGCTTAAAAGTTCAGAAATATCTACGGATGTGGTACCAATTAAAACAGGTCTTCCTGCTTCAGAAAGTTGCACTACCTCATCAATGATGGCATTGTATTTTTCGCGTTTGGTTTTGTACACCATATCTTGGCGATCGTCTCTAGCTATTGGGCGGTTGGTAGGGATTTCAACCACATCCAATTTATAGATTTCCCAAAATTCGCCCGCTTCTGTTACGGCTGTACCCGTCATTCCTGAAAGCTTGCGGTACATTCTAAAGTAATTCTGTAAAGTAACCGTAGCAAATGTTTGGGTAGCATCTTCTATCTTTACACTTTCTTTGGCTTCAATAGCTTGGTGAAGACCATCACTATATCTACGTCCGTCCATAATACGTCCAGTTTGTTCGTCAACAATTTTTACCTTGTTGTCCATCACTACGTATTCCGTATCTTTTTCAAATAAAGTATAAGCCTTTAAAAGCTGGCGTAAGGTGTGAATTCGTTCACTTTTCACGCTGAAATCTCGGTACAATTCTTCTTTTTTTGCTACTTCATCTTCTTTGGGAAGTTTTTGCTTTTCAATTTTTGCGATTTCCATTCCAATTTCAGGCATCACAAAGAAATCTGGGTCTTTCTCTCCAGATAAAAATTCTACTCCTTTATCGGTTAAATCAATTTGATTCGATTTTTCTTCAATTACAAAGAACAAGTCGGCATCTACCTTAGGCATTTCCCGATTATTATCTTGCATGTAAAAGTTTTCTGTTTTTTGAAGAATTTGTTTTACTCCATCTTCCGATAAAAACTTAATTAAAGCTTTATTTTTAGGAAGCCCTCTATGGACTCTTAAGAGTTGAAATCCACCTTCTTTAGTATCTCCTTCTTTAATTAATTTTTTTGCTTCAGCTAGCACGCCTGTTAAATATCTACGCTGTGCTTCCACAATTTGAGCTACTTGAGGTTTAAGTTGATCAAATTCGTGTACATCACCTTTTGGCACAGGACCAGAGATAATTAAAGGAGTACGAGCATCATCAATTAACACGGAATCTACCTCATCAACAATAGCGTAATTAGGTTTTCTTTGCACTAAATCGTCAGGCGCGTGACTCATGTTATCACGCAAGTAATCAAAACCAAATTCATTGTTAGTTCCGTAAGTAATATCGGCATTGTAAGCGTTTCTACGTTCAGGCGAATTCGGTTTATAATAATCTACACAATCTACACGAAGTCCGTGAAATTCAAATATGGGAGCCATCCAAAGGCTATCACGTTTAGCCAAGTAATCATTTACGGTTACTAAATGCACTCCTTTTCCAGTAAGTGCGTTTAAGTAAACCGGTAAGGTAGCTACCAAAGTTTTACCTTCCCCCGTTTGCATTTCAGCAATTTTTCCTTGGTGCATGGCTACCCCGCCAATCAGCTGAACATCATAATGAATCATATCCCAAGTTACTTCTTTACCAGCGGCATCCCAAGAATTTTTCCAAAGGGCAAAATCACCATCTAGGCTAACGTAATCTTTTTGAGCTGAAAGTGTTCTGTCAAATTCAGTAGCTTTCACCTTCATTTCGCTATTGTGAAAAAAGCGTTTGGCAGTTTCTTTTACAACGGCAAAAGCTTCAGGCAAAATAGTGTTTAAAACCGCTTCAGAAGCTTCATAAATTTTATCTTCTAAAGCGTCCATTTCTGCGTAAATGTCTTCCTTTAGGTTAATATCTTCTTCTTGTTCGGCTTTCTGGTTTAAACTTTCTTTTTCCTCTTCAAAAGCTTTGGTAGCTTCAAAAATCTTTACTTTAAACGAATTCGTTTTTTCACGTAATTCATCTATAGTTAAGGCTTCAAATTCATTTTCAAACGACTTGATTTTATTAACTATAGGGGTAATTAATTTAATATCTTTTTTGGCTTTATCGCCAACAAATGCTTTAAGTACTGAATCTAATAATCCCATAATGGATACTTTATTATTTAAATGGCTAATTACTTAGCGTTAAATTTGTTTTTTTATTGTTTTTCAAGTCCAAAGGTAAGGAAAAAAAAAAGTCTCTAACCGAGACTTTTAAAAGCTTTTATAAGTGGAAGATGTTAATATTCATCTTCATTCCATAAATAATCCTCATCGGTTGGATAATCCGGCCAAATTTCTTCAATAGAATCATACGTATCTCCTTCGTCTTCAATAGACTGAAGATTCTCTACAACTTCTAAAGGCGCACCTGTTCTAATGGCATAATCAATTAATTCATCCTTTGTTGCAGGCCAAGGTGCATCGCTCAAATAAGAGGCTAATTCTAACGTCCAATACATATATATTCGTATTACAATTTTTGCAAAAGTATGTTTTTTGCCGAAATTTGCAACTTATTTTTAATGAATTTAAAATTAATTTTTCTCCGCTTTGTGTTTGAGCGCTAAATAGTTGCTGTGGCATGTGTATTTCTATGAACTTCTAGAACAGCTTTGACTCCTATTCTTGTTTGCATACAATATATAAATTTAGCTTATTAAGCACTGGCAGGGCTTTCTACTTACTTATATTTGCATAAAAAAGCTAGTGCCTAACAACTTATATATTAAAGCTTTTGAAAGCATTTCCGCTTTAGGAAATTCGGCTACAGCGATTTGGGAAAATTATAGCCATGCGCAACCCTTATTTTCTGAAAAAAAAATAAATAATGAAAACTATTGGGTGAGTTCGTTAAATTTAGCCCAAGAAGTACTTTTGAGTCAACTACAGGAATCAGATAAAACGTATAAGTCTTTAGATCCTTCGGTACTTCAAAGTATATACTTAGCTCAAAAATTGAAACAAAATGGCAATATAAGTTTATCTAAGGCTGGAGTAAACATTGGCTCATCTAGAGGAGCAACCACTACTTTTGAAGCCAGCCACCATGATTTTTTAACCACCGGCAAAGTACCTAGTTTAACCTCTCCAATTACTACTTTAGGTAACATTTCTTCATGGGTAGCTCAGGAATTAAACGCCCAAGGCCCTTGCATTTCTCATTCCATTACGTGCTCTACGGCTTTACACGCCTTACTCAATGC
>SL_7KL_010_BRINEDRAFT_10001096_pt1 | contig 12926 bp, 12 predicted proteins | sample SodLak_010_BRINE_FD_10663 | JGI IMG/M metagenome (IMG submission 10663)
CCCCCATGATTCGTTGCCAGGCCCGCCGCAGCAGTTCGTCCATGATGCAGGCACGCTGGGGTACCAGTTCACTGGCGGGCGCACCGTCACGAAACCGCCCCATGAGCATGGCGTCTGCGTTTTCCCGCGCATCCCGAAACACGCGAGTTGGAGGTTCTCCCTGTGCAAGCCTGGTGTCGAGTTCCTCCGGATTGAACAGCAGATAGTCAAGGGAGAACTGTTCCTGGCCGGTCTGATTCATGGGTGCTTACTCCGGTACAACGCCGGGCGTCTCGTCATGGCGCAGGGTCAAGACTTCATGGCCATCGGCGGTGACCAGGATGGTGTGTTCCCACTGGGCAGACAGACTGTGATCGCGAGTCACCACCGTCCACTCGTCGGGCAGTAGGCGGGTGTCGCGCTTGCCTGCGTTGATCATCGGCTCGATGGTGAAGGTCATGCCCTGCCGCAGTTCCAGACCCGTGCCCGGTTCGCCGTAATGCAGCACCTGCGGGTCTTCGTGAAACACGGCGCCAATGCCATGGCCGCAGTATTCTCGGACCACCGAAAAACCGGCACCTTCGGCCAGCGTCTGAATCGCATGACCGATATCACCGAGGGTGGCGCCGGGACGAACCTGCCGGATGCCTTCCCAGAGGCAGGCATGGGCCATGTCCGAGACGCGTTTGCCCTTGATGCTTGGCTCGCCGACATGAAACATCCGGCTGGTGTCGCCGTGGTACCCATCCTTGATCACCGTGACATCGATGTTGAGGATGTCGCCCTTGCGCAGTTTTTTCGGTCCCGGAATTCCGTGGCAGATGACGTGATTGATCGATGTGCAGATGGATTTCGGAAAGCCGCGATAATTCAACGGCGCCGGAATGGCACCTTGCGTCTCGACGATGTGCCGGTGACAGATGCGGTCCAGCTCCTCTGTGGTGACGCCCGGCCGCACATGCTCCTCGATCATGCTTAGCACCTCCGCCGCGAGTCGGCCGGCGACACGCATCTTCTCGATTTCCTCGGCTGTCTTGATAGTTACCGGCATGCGGGAAAGAGCCTCCAGTGGTGTTCAGTGTGGTGTGGGCGACCGCGGCTCACGCATCAAAAAAAGCGCTGCCAGCAGCGCTTTTCGGTCAGCCATCAAATTGTCGCGTCGGGGGCGGTATGGTATAAAGCGCGCGCTGCACAGGCAAACGGCCATCTGGTCATTGCGTGCCATTGCAGCAAAAACCGTGCGGCCAGCCGGTGACGATCCGAAGCTTCCGCGGAAGAGGATCCCACAGGCGGCCTAATCCGCACATGAACCGACACATGTAATGGGTTGCTCGCGAAGGCGGGTTTTTACATGCGGGTTCATGGAGGCCCAAACCCTTTCAGGAGATTGCATCATGGCCAATGTTTCCATGCGGGAAATGCTGGAAGCCGGTGTCCATTTCGGGCACCAGACGCGTTACTGGAACCCGAAGATGTCCCCCTACATCTTCGGTGAACGCAACAAGATTCACATCATCAACCTGGAAAAGACCCTGCCGCTTTACCAGGACGCGCTTAATTTCATGGGCAAGATGGTGGCCAACGGCGGCCGCGTGATGTTTGTCGGCACCAAGCGTGCAGCCCGTGAAGCGGTGCGCGATGAAGCGAAGCGTTGCGGCATGCCCTATGTCGACCATCGCTGGCTCGGTGGCATGCTGACCAACTTCCGTACCGTCAAGCAGTCGATTCGTCGGCTCAAGGATCTCGAAGCACAGAAGGAAGACGGCACTTTCGACAAGCTGGCGAAGAAAGAAGCGCTGATGCTTGACCGCGAGCTGGATAAGCTTAATCGCTCGCTCTCGGGCATCAAGGATATGGAGCGCCTGCCGGATGCCATGTTCGTCATCGATGTCGGGTTCGAGAAGATCGCGATTCAGGAGGCCCGCAAGCTCGGGATTCCGGTGGTCGGGGTGGTCGACACCAACAACTTCGTGCGAGACGTCGATTATGTGATCCCCGGTAACGATGACGCGATTCGCGCCATCCGGCTGTACCTGCGTGGTGCGGCTGACGCAATTCTGGATGCCCGTGCATCCACGGTGCGCCCCGGCGGCAACGAGAACGATGACTTCGTCGAAGTCAGGGAAGAGGCGGCGGCTGATACTCCAGCAGAAAGCTGAGTAGATCGCTCCGCTCGTCGTGACCGCGGCCGCTTCCCCAGGTAGCAGGCCGCGGTCTCGTATCCGGATAAGCTGAATTCAGAGAGGACACACCCATGGCGATCACTGCCGCAATGGTGAAGGAACTGCGGGAGCGGACCGGCTCCGGCATGATGGAATGCAAGAAGGCGCTGGTGGAAACCGACGGTGACATCGAACAGGCCGTCGAGCACATGCGCAAGAAGGGTCTGGCGAAAGCTGACAAGAAGGCTGACCGTGTTGCCGCCGAAGGCAAGATCGTTGCTGCGACCGCCGATGGCGGCAAACGCGGTGTGTTGCTGGAAGTGAACTGCGAGACGGATTTCGTTGGCGGCGGCGACGACTTCAGTGCTTTCGCCGAGCGGGCTGCCCAGTTGATCCTCGATCATAAGCCGGCTGACGTGGAAGCGCTGCTGGAGCTGCCGGCTGAAGGCGACAAGACCCTGAATACACTGCGCCAGGAACTGGTTGCCCGTATTGGCGAGAACATCCAGGTGCGCCGTTTCAATACCTTCAGCACGGAAGGACAGTTGCATCACTACCTGCACGGCGTGCGTATCGGCGTGATGGTCGATATGCGGGGTGGCGACGAGCAGCTTGGCCGGGATATTGCGATGCATGTGGCGGCAAGCCAGCCGGTCTGTGTCGACGAAAGCGGCATGCCGGCAGAGGTGGTGGAAAAGGAGCGCGCCATTCTCAAGGCCCAGGCCGAAGAGAGCGGCAAGCCGGCCGAGATCGTCGAGAAGATGCTGGACGGTCGGATGAAGAAGTTTCTCAAGGAAACCACGCTGCTTGGTCAGCCTTTCGTCAAGGATCCGGACCAGAGCGTTGCGGATCTGCTGAAACAGGCCGGTGCCACAGTGAATGGCTTTGCTCGCCTCGAGGTCGGTGAAGGCATCGAGAAGGAAGAGGGCAATTTTGCCGATGAAGTCATGGCGCAGGTGCGCGGTTCCTGAAGGTCCTGAATACCGGAGGTCGTCGATAAACCCATGAGCGAGCCTGCGTACAAGCGGATTCTTCTCAAACTCAGTGGTGAAGGCCTGATGGGGGAGGGTGAGTACGGCATTTCGCCGCGCGTCATCCGCCGCGTGGCCTCTGAAATCCGCGAAGTGCGCGCCCTCGGCGTGGAGGTGGCACTGGTGATCGGCGGCGGGAACATATTCCGCGGTGCCGGTCTTGCCGCCGCAGGCATGGATCGGGTGACGGCCGATCATATGGGTATGCTGGCCACGGTCATGAATGCCCTCGCACTCCAGGACGCCCTCGAACGCGAGGGCGTTTTTACGCGGGTCATGTCCGCGATCAAGATCAACCAGGTGTGCGAGGATTACATTCGACGCCGGGCCCTTCGACATTTGGAAAAGGGCCGTGTGGTGGTGTTCGCGGCCGGCACCGGCAATCCTTTCTTTACTACCGATTCGGCGGCCAGTCTGCGCGCGGTCGAGATCAATGCCGATGTAGTGATCAAGGCGACCAAGGTTGACGGGGTTTACTCGGCGGATCCGGTCAAGGATCCGAATGCCACGCGCTACAGTAACCTGACCTACGATCAGGTGCTGGGACAGCGTCTGGCGGTGATGGATGCGACAGCCATCGTTATGTGTCGCGACAACAATCTGCCGATTCGCGTATTTGACATGACCCGACCAGGTGCGTTGCTGGATCTGGTCTGCGGGGCGGATCTCGGCACGCTGGTTGAAAGGGGATGAGGCAGTGATTAACGATATATCGAAAGATGCGGAGTCACGGATGAAGAAATCCTTGCAGGCACTGGAGGGCGAGTTGCTGAAACTGCGTACCGGTCGCGCCCATCCGAGTCTGCTAGACCATGTGACGGTTGAATATTACGGTGCCCCGGTACCAATCAGCCAGGTTGCGACCGTAACCGCAAGCGATTCGCGCATGCTCACCATCACACCCTACGAAAAGAACCTTGTGGCGGCGATCGAAAAAGCCATCATGACCTCCGATCTGGGCCTGAACCCGTCCTCGGCCGGTACCGTGATTCGGGTCCCCATGCCGATGCTGACCGAGGAGCGGCGGCGTGACCTGGTCAAGGTTGTGCGACACGAAGGCGAGCAGGCCAAGGTGGCGATCCGCAACGTCCGGCGGGACGCCAACGGTGACCTCAAGTCGCTGGTCAAGGAGAAGGAAATCTCCGAGGATGACCAGCGGCGGGGTGAGGAAGAGATCCAGAGGTTGACTGACAAATACACGGCACAGGTGGATGCGGCTCTGGATACCAAGGAAAAGGATCTGATGGCGGTATGATCGACTGATCCGTTTCGTACGCTTTTCTGGGGACCGCACAAATCGAATGAAGGATCAGCAGCCGACAGGTGATCCCACACGTCTGCCGCGCCATATTGCCGTGGTGATGGATGGTAATGGTCGCTGGGCAAAAGACCGGCGCATGCCACGAACTGCGGGGCATCGTGCCGGTATCAATGCCGTGCGGACGCTGATCGAGACCTGTGGCCATCGTGGCATCCGCGCACTGACCCTGTTCGCCTTCAGCAGCGAAAACTGGAGGCGGCCGCAGCAGGAGGTCTCAACCCTGCTGGATCTGATGTTGCGGACGATGCGCAAGGAAGCCTCCCGGCTGCACGAGAACAATGTTCGTATCCGAATCATCGGTGACCGTGATCGTCTGGGGGCGACGCTTTGCCGCCAGATCGAGCGTGTCGAGGAGCTGACCGTGGACAACACCGGGCTGCATCTCGTCGTTGCGGTGAGTTACGGTGGCCGGTGGGACATGACCCAAGCCTGCCGCCGTCTCGCGGCTCGGGTCGAAGAGGGAAGTCTGCACGCCGACGAAATCGATGAGGGCATGCTTGATGATGCCCTGGAACTGTCCGATCTGCCGGGTCCGGATCTGCTGATCCGGACCGGTGGCGAGTGTCGACTCAGTAACTTTCTACTCTGGCAGCTGGCCTACGCCGAACTGTACTTTACCGATGTGCTCTGGCCGGATTTCAGGGAGCCGGATCTGGACCGGGCGCTGGTCTGGTTTGCCGGCCGGGAACGGCGCTTCGGTGGGGTGGATGTCGCGCTGAGTACCGCAGAACGTGCTTAGCCATCGGGTTTTCACCGCACTGGCCCTGCTGCCGCCGTTTCTGGCGGCAGTTTTTCTTTTGCCGACGCCGTGGTTTGCCGCTGTCATCGGTGTCGTCGTGCTACTCGGTGCGCTGGAATGGCTACCTATGATCGGTCTGCACCGCTGGTCAGTGGCGTGGGCGGTGTTCGGCCTGCTGGCGGGTCTTATGGCCCTTGTTGCCGGCTCGGTGGAAGCAGGAGTCATCACGCCTGCGGTGCTGCTGCTTGGTGTGATGTGGTGGCTGCTGGCCCCGCTTTTTTTATGGCATTTCAGTCGCCGGGTCGGACATGTCGGATCACTCGGCACCGCAAGCGGTCTCGTCGTCGGCCTGCTCCTGCTGCTGCCGTCCTGGACCGCGTTGGTCTGGCTGCACGCTCAGGTGGGCGGCCCCTGGCTGGTCTTGTTGCTGTTCGTGATGACGTGGATGGCGGATATCGGTGCCTACTTCGCAGGTCGTCGGTTCGGCCGCCACCGGCTGGCGCCGGCGATCAGCCCGGGCAAGACTCTCGAAGGCTTTGCCGGTGGCCTGATGCTGGCGCTGCTGTCCGCCGTGTTCGTCTGGCAGATGATCCCGATTGCCGAAGTCCCGGTGGCACCGTTCCTGTTCCTGTTGTTGCTGGCAATCATCTATTCGGTGATTGGCGATCTGTTCGAAAGCATGGTTAAACGGCGTGCCGGGGTGAAGGACAGTGGTGCCCTGCTGCCCGGGCACGGTGGGGTCCTCGACCGGATCGACAGCATCACCGCGAGTGCCACGATCTTCGCTGGCGGGCTGTATCTGATATGGCTGTAGCACAGCGACGCGTCACCGTTCTCGGCTCGACCGGTTCCATCGGCGTCAGCACTCTGGATGTCATCGCGCGCCATCCGCAGCGTTTCCGGCTGCACGCGCTCACCGCGCATCGAAACCAGGACCTGCTGGTCAGACAGTGTCTGGCACATCAGCCAGCGTATGCGTTGATCGAGGATGCCTCCGCTGCCGAATCGATCTGCGGGACCCTGCGAGCGGCCGGATGCAGGACCGAGGTTCTTTCAGGGCGCCAGGCGCTTTGTGAGCTGGCGGCAAGCGAGGACAGCGATACCGTTGTTGCAGGTATTGTCGGTGCCGCCGGACTCGAGCCGACGCTGGCCGCGGTCAGGGCCGGCAAACGCGTGTTGCTTGCGAACAAGGAGGCCCTGGTCATGGCGGGTCCGGTGTTCATGCAGGCCGTACGGGACCACAAGGCCGAACTGTTGCCGCTGGATAGCGAGCACAACGCGATCTTTCAGTGCCTGCCGTCGACATTCCGGACGGGAGGATTGATTCCGCCCGGGGTCCGGCGCATTCTTCTTACCGCATCCGGCGGTCCGTTTCGGACCCTGGATGCCGCGGCTCTGGCCACGGTCACCCCGGATCAGGCCTGCGCCCATCCCAATTGGGAGATGGGTCGCAAGATATCGGTCGACTCGGCGACGATGATGAACAAGGGCCTGGAGTTGATCGAGGCCTGCTGGCTGTTCGATCTGGGCGGCAATCAGGTCGATGTGGTCGTGCATCCGCAGAGCGTGGTGCATTCCCTGGTCGATTTTGAAGATGGATCCGTACTGGCGCAGATGGGCAATCCGGACATGCGTACGCCGATCGCGCATGCCCTGGGCTTTCCGGAACGGCTCGACTCCGGCGTCGAGCCCCTGGATCTGATGGCCATCGCGAGACTGGATTTCGAGTCACCGGACATGCAGCGATTTCCCTGCCTTCGCCTGGCCTACGAGGCGCTTGCCGCTGGCGGCACCGCATGTTCTGCGCTGAACGCCGCCAATGAGATTGCCGTTGCCGCGTTCCTCGCCGGTCGCATCCGCTTCACGGACATAGCCGGGCTGGTCGAGAGTTGTCTGGAGCAGACCCGGATTAACGAGCTGGCCACGCTGGAGGACGCGCTGGCGGCGGACATCGAGGCGCGGCGACTTGCCGACACGCTGGTGCAGGGCCTGGAGGTGCGGACGTGAGTGGATTCGGCATCAGCCTGCTGGCATTTCTGGTCGCCATCGGCATCCTGGTCGCGTTTCATGAGTTTGGTCACTACTGGGTAGCGCGTCGGCTTGGTGTCAAGGTGCTGCGTTACTCGATCGGCTTCGGCAAGCCGCTGTATACCCGCATTGCAGGACCGGACCGGATTGAATACTGCATTTCGGCGATCCCGCTGGGCGGTTACGTGAAAATGCTGGACGAGCGCGAGGGTCCGGTGCCTGAGGAGGAACGGCACCGTGCCTTCAACCGGCAGTCGCTGCGGGTCCGAAGCGCCATCGTCATTGCCGGGCCAGCTTTCAATTTTCTGTTTGCGCTTGCCGTTTACTGGCTGATCGCGGTGGTCGGGACTACCGAAGTGCGGCCTGTCGTTGGCGAGGTCGTGCCGGATTCAGCGGCAGATCGGGCCGGTCTCGACAGTGGCGATGAGTTCGTTGCCATTTCCGGACGCGACACATACAGCTGGCAGCAAGTCCTGATGGCACTGCTTGATCGCGGCGTGCGGGGCAGTGGCGAGGTGGATGTCACCGTTGTCGGGGCTGACGGACAGCAGCGCGAACTGAACATGCAACTCGATCGGCGGGCTCTGCTCGGCGAAGATCCCGACATGTTGCGTCTGATTGGCTTCGAGCCCTGGCAGCCGCGGCTCGAGAGCCGGGTCGGCGAACTGATCGGCGGTGGCGCGGCCGAGGAGGCCGGGCTTCGCAGCGGAGATCTCATCCTGGCCGTGGATGATCAACCAGTGGCGGACTGGGGCGGTCTGGTTGAAAGTCTGCGTGAGCATGCCGGAGAGACAGTCATGCTCCGCATTGATCGCGATGGCGACACGATGGAGCGGGAGGTCAGATTGCAGGCTGCCGACAGCTCCCGTGGGGTGCTCGGTATTCGGCCCGATGTGCCTGCGGGGCTGTACGAGGACATGCAACAGACCGTACGCTATGGCCCCATCGAATCCGTCGGTGAAGCGGCCAGGGATACCTGGCAGGCAAGCGTGCTGACGGTTCAGGTACTGTGGCGAATGGTGACCGGCGAGGCATCGCTCAAGAATCTGAGCGGCCCCATCAACATTGCCCAGTACGCGGGAGATACGGCGTCTTCGGGAGTGGTGCCGTTCCTGAAATTTCTGGCCATCGTGAGTATCAGTCTGGGGATCATCAATCTATTGCCCATCCCGATTCTTGATGGTGGTCATCTGATGTATTTCCTGGTGGAGGCGGTCAGGGGACGGCCGCCCTCGGAAAGGGCCCTGTTGATTGGTCAGCAGCTTGGAATCGTCATGCTGCTGATGATCATGAGTCTGGCCTTTTACAACGATTTGGCGCGACTCATCAGTTGAGTCCGACGAGAAACACAGCATCCGCAATTGCACGACGAATGATCAGGGACGTCGTCTGAACGCGGGGACAACATGACAGGCTGACGACTGCCCTTATGCGCAAATTCATTCTAGCGACCGTCTTGGGTCTGGCGGCCAGCACCATGGCCCATGCCCAGGTCTCAGAGCCCTTTGTGGCCTCCGATATCCGTGTCGAAGGTCTGCGCCGCATCGCTCCGGGTACGGTGTTCAATTACCTGCCGATCGACGTTGACGATCGTATCGACCAGCAGCAGGCGGCGGAGGCAATCCGTGCGCTTTATCAGACCGGCTTTTTCCAGGACGTCTCGCTGGAACGCGACGGCGACGTGCTGGTGGTCAACGTGGTCGAGCGGCCGGCCATCGCCCGGGTCGAGATCTTTGGTAATGACAATATTCCGAGTGATCCACTGAACGAGGCGCTGCGCGATATCGGGCTCTCGGAAGGCGAGACCTTCAATCGCTCCCTGCTGGATAATCTGGAACGCGAACTGGAACGTCAGTACTTCGGTCGCGGGCATTACAACGTCAGCATTTCAAGCACCGTGTCGCCGCTGGCCCGGAACCGGGTCGGTATCCGTATCGATATCGAGGAGGGGGATATCGCGCGGATCCGGGAAATCAATTTCGTGGGTAATGACTCGTTCAGCGATCGCGAACTGAACCGGCTGTTCGACCTCGGGCCGAAGCCCTGGTACGTCCCGTTCTCGCGTCGTGACCGCTACTCGCGGGAAAACCTTGGTGGTGATCTGGAAAACCTGCGCAGTCATTACCTGAATCGCGGTTATGCCGATTTCTCGATCAGTTCGACCCAGGTCGCACTGACGCCCGACCGCAGTGGAATCTACATCACGGTCAATATCTCGGAAGGACCCCAGTACGAGATCGGTGAGGTCAGGCTGGCAGGCGACTACATTGTTTCCGAAGCCGAGTTGCGTGAACTGATCGATATCGAGGAAGGACAGGTTTTCTCCGATGCGGACATCACCGCCGGGACGAGTGCCGTGCGGGATCGGCTTGGCGTCGAAGGTTACGCCTTTGCCAACGTCAATGCCGTTCCGGAAGTGGATCGTGAAAACCGACGGGTCAATCTGACCTACTTTGTCGATCCGGGGCAGCGCGCCTATGTCCGACGTATCAACATTTCGGGTAACTTCCGCACCGATGACGAGGTCATCCGGCGCGAAATCCGGCAGATGGAAGGTGGCTGGTACAGCAGTGAACGCGTTGAACTCTCGCGCACCCGGCTGAACCGACTCGGCTTCTTCGATCGAGTTGATGTGGAAACGCCGCAGGTGCCGGGAGAATCGGATCAGGTGGACGTCAATTTCGCCGTCGAGGAGGGGCTTTCCGGAAGTCTCCAGGCCGGTATCGGCTACGGCAGTGGACAGGGCGTGTTGCTGAACTTCTCGGTGGCCCAGGACAATGTGCTGGGTACCGGTGACCGGGCGGTGATTGCCGCCAACAACAGCCGTTTCGCCACGCTTTACCAGCTTACCTATGCCGAACGGTACTACACCGTGGACGGTGTCTCCCGCTCCTTCTCGGCCCTGTATCGAGAAACGGATTTTGCCCGTCAGAGGTTGTCGGATTTCAATTTGCGGGTCGGCGCGTTGCAGGTCGGCTTCGGCGTGCCGCTGAATGAGGAAGACGAGGTGCGGGTGGATTTCGGCATCGAGGACGTCGGGCTCCGGATCCGGGATGACGATGACACGCCGCAGCGGCTGCGCGATTTCGAGGACGAATTCGGCAACAACTTCTTCAACTACACGGTAGGCCTGAGCTGGAACCGGATCACCACGGATCGAATGATCTTCCCGACCCGGGGTGGCAGCCAGACGCTTGGCGCAGAGGCCACGGTGCCGGGCAGTGATCTGCAGTATTATAAACTGAACTACCGCAATCGACGCTTTCTGCCAATCACCGAAACCAGCTCCTTGTCACTGCTGGGTCGGGTGAGCTACGGCGAGGGCTATGGCAATACGAGTGAATTGCCGTTCTTCGAGAATTACTTCACCGGCGGTATCGGTTCGGTACGTGGTTATCGGATCAGCTCCCTGGGGCTACGTTATCCTGAGAACGACCGGCCGGCGGGTGGTAACTTTCGACTCAACGCCAGTATCGAGTACTTCTTCATGCTGCCGTTCATGGATACGCCTTCAGTGCGTTTCTCGACCTTCGTCGATGGTGGGCAGGTCTACGATCTGCGTGACGATAGCTCTGTGGATTTCAATGAGGTTCGCTATTCGGCTGGGGTCGGTTTTACCTGGAACTCGCCGCTGGGCGCGTTGACAATGAGCTGGGCCAACCCGTTAAATAACAAGAGCGGAGACGATATCGATCGCTTCCAGTTCACGCTTGGCTCCTTCTTCTAGGCTCGTTTCACGGACGCTTATGGATTCTGAACGGCGACATCGTGAAACCCGCCTCACAGTTCCTCGTCGCTTGGCGACGACGATTCGATTCGCGACCCTGGCTCTGTTAGTCCTTGGTCTGTCGACCTGGGGATTGGCTGGGGCCGAGAGTCGCATAGGTTTCGTCAATGCTGCGCGGGTGTCGGCCGAGGCACCGCAGGCCGAGGAAGCCCGGGCCAGTCTGGAACGGGAATTCTCGCCGCGGGACCGACAGATTGCCGAGGAGCAGTCGGAGATTCGGCGACTGGAAGAGCAGCTCGCCAGGGACGGTGCTCTGATGGACGAAGAGGAGCAACGGCGCCTGCAACGGGATGTTGTGGCCCGAAAGCGCGAACTTCGTCAGGCGCAGGAGGAGTTCCGTGAGGACTTCAATCTGCGCCGAAATGAAGAGCTTGGCCGCCTGCAACGACGGATCGTGGACACAATCAACGACCTGGCGGAAGAGCGGGGTTTCGACCTGATTGTCAGTGAAGGCGTCATTTTCGCCAGCGACAAGGTGGATCTCACGGACGATGTCCTGGAGAAGCTACGACAGGATCTGGGCGAAAGCGGGTCCTGATCAGCCCTGAGCACTGCGCCTCATCGATTCCAGCATCACCAGTACGGACAGAACGAGGAGAACGCGTGGCCCAGACCACACTCGAAGGACTGGCGAATGCCCTCGGGCTGACATTTCGTGGCGATGGTTCGGCAACGGTGGATCATGTTGCCTCGCTGGGCGCGGCCGATCCAAACTCCCTGAGTTTTCTGGCTGATCCGAAGCACCGCAAGCATCTCGAACGGACGCGCGCCGGTATCGTCGTGCTGCATCCGGATATGGCTGATGCCAGCCCGGTGCCGGTATTGCTGTCCAGGAACCCCCACTATGCGTTTGCGCGCGCCGCGTCCATCGTCCATCCGCAGCCGCGCGGTGATGGCCTGGTGCATCCGACAGCATGGGTTCACCCGGATGCCCAACTCGGCGCCCACGTCAGTATCGGGCCGCATGCCTCAGTCGGTGCCGACTGCCGCCTGGCGGACAATGTCATTGTCGGGCCTGGCTCGGTGCTGGGTGACGGTGTGCATATCGGTCGTGGCAGCCGTCTGGTTGCCAGAGTCACGGTGTGGGATGGCTGCGTGATCGGCGAGCGTTGCCTGCTGCATCCGGGGGCGGTTATTGGTGCGGACGGCTTCGGCTATGCCAACGACGAGGGTCGCTGGAGCAAGGTTCCCCAGGTGGGTGTAGTCAGGCTCGGTAACGATGTTGACGTGGGTTGTAACACCACCATCGATCGCGGTGCCATCGGCGACACGCTGATCGGCAATGGGGTCAAATTGGATAATCTGGTACAAATCGGCCATAACGTCGAAATCGGCGAGCACACGATCATCGTGGCCTGCTCCGGTGTTGCGGGCAGTACCCGAATCGGGCGTCACTGTGCAATCGGCGGTGCGGTTGGAATGGCGGGTCACATCAACATTGCCGACGGTGTCCAGATCACGGGCATGACGCAGGTCACCAAGAGTCTCAACGAGCCAGGTCTCTATTCCTCGGGTACCGGTGTGGAGCCGAATCGCAAGTGGCGGCGTAATGCCGCGCGGTTCCATCAACTCGATGACATGGCCAGGAGGCTCCGACGCCTTGAGCAGCAATTGGCGGCGCGGGCAGCGGAGCAGGCGGATTCATCGGAATCCTGAGTCGGTAAAACAAGAAGCGAGTCCATGGATATTCATCAGATCCTCAATCACCTCCCGCACCGGTACCCGTTTCTGCTGGTGGATAGGGTCGTGGAGTCCCATCCCGGCGAGTCCCTCACCGCGATCAAGAATGTCACCATCAACGAGCCGTTTTTTCAGGGCCATTTCCCGATCCGTCCGGTGATGCCTGGCGTGCTGATTCTGGAAGCCATGGCGCAGGCTT
>SL_7KL_010_BRINEDRAFT_10001097_pt1 | contig 12924 bp, 11 predicted proteins | sample SodLak_010_BRINE_FD_10663 | JGI IMG/M metagenome (IMG submission 10663)
ATGAAGATGATCAGCGTCGATGATCCCGGAAACCGGGCTCACCCCACCCTTGATCCCTCCCCTGAGGGGAGGGAAATCGCGCCCTTCATGAAGTGCGGGTGAGAGCGCCATTTCTTCCTCGGGAGAACGCCTGATCGGCGGGCCTTTTCGCCACACGCATGACACAGAGCTGCGTGATAGCAGGGATCGTACGATCAAGCCTGCAAGGGGCCGTGACATGCCCAGTACCTTCACGCCGCCGGCGCGCGTCAGATGGACCTATGACCGGGCCGAACTCTTGGCGGACGGGGCGGTGCATGTGGCGGGGCTCATTGCTGCGCTGATCGGCGTCGCTTTGCTGATGGGCGTTGCCGCGCCCGGGGCGGAAACGGCGCTCGCCGTTGCGCTGGGGATCTATGCTGCCGGCCTCGTCGCCGTGAAGGCGATCTCCGCGCTCTACAACATGTGGCCCGTCTCGCGGGTGAAATGGGTGCTGCGCCGCTTCGACCACGCGGCGATCTATCTCCTGATCGCAGGCACTTACACGCCGTTTCTGGTCCTGCTCGATGACCGCGGCATCGCGACGATCCTGCTGGCGGTGATATGGCTCATCGCGGTGATCGGCGTCGCCTTGAAGATCGGTCTGCCGGGGCGCCTCGACCGGTTGTCGATCGTTCTCTATCTCGGGATGGGCTGGAGCGGTCTGGCGGCGGGGGGCGTCGTGTATCAATCGCTTTCGACCTCGACGCTGGCCCTGATCGCGGCGGGCGGCATCGTCTATTCCACCGGCGTGATCTTCCATCTGTGGAAGGGTTTGCGCTTTCACAACGCCATCTGGCACGGCTTCGTGCTGGCCGGCAGTGCACTGTTCTATGCCGCGATCTGGGATGCCACGCTGGGCAGCCTCGCTGCCTGAGCGCCTGCTCAGCGCTTCTGACAGAGCGGGCAATAAAAGGTCGAGCGGCCCGATTGCACGAGGCGCGTCACCGTACCGCCGCAGCCCGGCGTGACGCAGGGCTCGCCCTCGCGGTCATAGACGCGGAATGCGTGCTGGAAATAGCCGAGCGTTCCATCGGTATGCGCGAAGTCACGCAGGGTCGAGCCGCCGGCAGCGACCGCCTCGGTGAGGACGTCGCGGATCGTTTCCGCGAGCAGATGCGCCGAGGCGCGCGGGCGCCCGGTCTTCGTGGCGATGCTGCCGGCTGGTGCTTCCGGGTGGAGACGGGCGCGAAACAGCGCTTCGCAGACATAGATATTCCCCAGCCCCGCAATCAGCCGCTGATCGAGCAAGGCCGCCTTGAGCGGGGCGAACCTGCCGGCAAACAGCTTCGCGATCACCGCGCCCGAGAGCGCATTGCCCAGCGGCTCCAGCCCCAGACCCTTGAAATGCTTGCATTCCGCGAGGCCGTCGAGCGGGACGAGATCCATGTAGCCGAAGCGGCGCACGTCGTTATAGGTGACGCGCGCATCGCCCTCGAGCGAGAAGATCACATGGTCGTGGATCGCCCCGGCGCCGGGCTCGCGGTGGAACTCGCCGGGAGCGATCAGCGCCTCCGGCGTCTCGATCAGGAAGCGGCCCGTCATGCCCAGATGCATGATCAGCGCCTCGCCTGTGGAGAGCCGCGCCACCAGATATTTCGCCCGCCGCTCCAGCGAATCGATCCGCGCGCCGGTGAGCCGCGCGGCGAAGCGGGGCGGGAAGGGGAAGCGCAGATCGGGCCGGTTCACCCGCATCTGCGTGATCCGCCGCCCTTCCATGGCGGGCTGAAGCCCCCGCCGGACCGTTTCGACTTCAGGCAGTTCCGGCATTGATGATTGCCCCGTGACGAATTTCCTCGCCGCCTTACATAGCCAGAGGCGCGTGGTTTCGCTATCAGATACGCGTGAGTTTGAAGATCGGGCGAGCGCATGAGCAACGACACCACGCATTTCGGCTATCAGGATATTCCGCTGGAGGAAAAGCAGGGGCGCGTCGATGACGTGTTCCGCTCGGTGGCGCGGCGCTACGACATCATGAACGACCTGATGAGCGCGGGGCTGCACCGGCCCTGGAAGGACGCGATGGCGACCGCGCTCTCGCCCTCGCGCACGCGNCCCTTCAAGCATCTCGACGTGGCCGGNGGGACCGGCGACATCGCCTTCCGCATCCTCGATCGGGGCGGCCCGCAAACGCATGTGACGGTGCTCGANATCAACGGCGATATGCTGGATGTGGGGCGCGAACGGGTGCCGGCGCGGCATGAGGGGCAGGTCGATTTCGTCGAGGCCAATGCAGAGGATCTGCCCTTCGAAGACAAAAGCTTCGACGGCTACACCATCGCCTTCGGCATCCGCAACGTGCCGCGCATGGAGCGCGCGCTGTCCGAGGCGTTCCGCGTGCTCAGGCCCGGCGGGCGGTTCCTGTGCCTCGAATTCTCGAAGGTCGACATGCCCGGCCTCGACAAGGTCTATGACCTCTATTCCTTCAACGTCATCCCCCAGATGGGGAAGATGGTGACGGGGGATGCCGAGAGTTACCGCTATCTCGTCGAATCGATCCGCCAGTTCCCGCCGCCCGGGTTGTTTGCCCAGATGATCGAGGAAGCGGGCTTCAGGCGCGTCACCTGGAAGGCGATGACCGGCGGGATCGTCTGCCTGCATTCCGGCTGGAAGATCTGACGTGTTTGGTGCGCTGGTTCATATCGCCCGCAACATCCGGGCCGGTTACGTGCTCGCCCGCGAGGGGGTGTTCGCGCGGGTGGATCCGCATCCGCTGCCGCCGATGGTGCAATTCGCTCTGAAACTCGCCCGGCTGCTGGAGCGGCGCGGCGCCGGGGAGGATCCGGCGCGCATGGCCAATGCGATGAACCGGCTCGGGCCCTCCTATGTGAAATTCGGCCAGTTCCTCGCCACACGCCCGGATATCGTCGGCTTTCCCGCCGCGCGCGATCTGGAAGCGTTGCAGGACCGCATGGAAGCGTTCCCGCAGGAGCAGGCCGAGGAAGTCCTCACCGAATCGCTGGGGCGCCCGATCAGCGAGGTCTTCGCCGAATTCGGCCCGCCCGTCGCGGCCGCCTCCATCGCGCAGGTGCACAAGGCGCTCCTGAAGACGCCGCAGGGCAACAAGCCCGTCGCGATCAAGATCGTGCGGCCCGGCATTCGCGGTCGCTTCGCGCGCGATCTCCAGGCGATGCGCTTCGCCGCCCGTCTCGCCGAGGCGATGTCGCCGGAGGCGCGCCGCCTGCGCATGCGCGAGGTGGTCGAGACGCTCGCGCGCTCGGTCGTCATCGAGATGGATCTGCGCCTCGAGGCCGCCGCGCTCTCCGAGCTCGCGGAGAATACGCAGAGGGACGAGGAATTCCGCGTCCCGGTGCCCGAATGGGATTACACCGACCGCGATGTGCTCACGATGGAGTGGATCGAGGGCATCAAGCTCAACAAGCTCGAAGAAATCGATGCGGCGGGCCATGACCGGGTGGCGCTGTCGCGCGTCGTCTTGCAGAGCTTCCTCCGCCAGGCCATCCGCGACGGCTTCTTTCATGCGGACATGCATCCGGGCAATCTCTTCGTCGATGCGCAGGGCAAGCTCGTCGCCATCGATGCGGGCATCATGGGGCGGATCGGGCTGCGCGAGCAGCGCTTCCTCGCCGAAATCCTGCTCGGCTTCATCCGGCGCGACTATCTGCGCGTGGCGCAGGTGCATTTCGAGGCGGGATATGTGCCCAGGCACCACTCGGTGCTCGATTTCGCCCAGGCCATCCGCGCCATCGGCGAGCCGATCCACAACCGGCGCGCCGATCAGATCTCGATGGCGCGCGTGCTCGGGCTGCTGTTCGAGATCACCGCGATCTTCGACATGGAGACGCGCACCGAGCTCGTGATGCTGCAAAAGACCATGGTCGTGGTCGAGGGCGTGTGCCGCCATCTCGACCCGCATCTCGATATCTGGAAGGTCTCCGACCCGGTGGTGCGCGAATGGATCGAGCGCAATCTCGGCCCCGTCGGCAAGATCGAGGATGCGGGCCGTGGCCTGCACACGCTCGCCGGCATTGCCGCGCGCGCGCCCGAGCTCGCCTTGCGCACCGAGCGGCTGATCACCCAGCTCGAGCGCGATACCGAAAAGGGCATCGCACTCTCTCCCGATTCCATCGAACGCGCCGGCGAAGCCGCCGCCTGGCGCGGCCGCGCCCTCGTCGCCGCATTATGGGTGATCGCCATCGCGCTGGTCGTCGGGGTGGTGAATGGCGGGTGAGGATTGTGTTAAGCGGTGATGCGCCATCATCACGCGCGATTCGCTTTTGCCACGGGAGGGGATGCGATGACGACGATCTTCACCATCGGCTATGAGGGTACGGATATCGCACGCTTCGTCGCAACGCTGCAGGCAGCCGGTATCCGCCGGCTCGCCGATGTCCGCGCCGTCGCAGTGTCGCGCAAGAAGGGTTTTTCGAAGACCGCGCTCGCGGCTCATCTCGCCGAGGCAGGCATCCGCTACGCGCAGTTTCGCGCGCTCGGTGACCCGAAGCCGGGGCGGGAAGCAGCACGCGCCGGGCGCCATCAGGAATTCTTGAAAATCTACACGAATCATTTAAAGTTGCATGATTCGCAGGATGCACTTGAGGATCTTGCGGATTATGTCGTCGATGAACCGACCTGCCTGCTCTGCTATGAGCGCGATCCAGCAACCTGCCACCGCCTGATCGTCGCTGAGCGGATCGGAGAGCGCTTGTCGGCGGGGATTTTTCATCTGTTTGCGGACAAGCTGGAAAAGTATAGCCAGGATGCTTCAACGATCCCGCGCCCTGATCCTCGTAAAGGCCTTGCCGTAGCGGCATGAGGGTTCTCGCGTCGATGGCGACCCGAAAATTCAACGACGAATATCCGCGCAAGGGCATGGCTTTCGCCGTCGGAAACGTCGCGGCGCGCCCGCAGACCTGGATGCTGCTGGGGATCATCAGGCTCGATGAGATCGCCCAGGGTGAATTGGGCTTCTGATTCCGGATAAAGCACTCGGGAAACCCGTCACATGCCCGCCTCTGCGGCAATATCCTATTGATTGTGCAGAAATGGCCCTCTTCATGAGCCACTCCCGCAGGCTCGTGCGCAAACCCCCGCACGAGCCGGGGCAAACACGTGTGGGCGCCGAGTTGACATGCTCCGGGGGTGGTGTTCGACTTCGCAGGTCAGATGACGGGAACTTTCGCTGCACAAGCTTTCAGATGAAAACCAGGGGCAGGCAGCAGGTCATCATGCGGAGGAGTCGACAATGAATGAAATCAGGAAATCCCGCCCGGCGAAGTCGTCGCTCGGGCTGCTCAGGCGCTCGCTTCTGGGCATGACGGCGCTTGGCGTCGCGACCATCGGCCTGGCTGCGCTGGCCCAGCCTGTGGAAGCGCAGACGCTGCGCGCGGTGAAGCACTCGGATCTGCGCGTGCTCGATCCGATCATCACCACCGCCTACATGTCGCGCAACCACGGCTACATGATCTTCGACACGCTGGTCGCGCTCGATGCCAATTTCGAGATCCAGCCGCAAATGGCGGATTGGGATATCTCCGAAGACGGGATGACCTACCGCTTCACCCTGCGTGACGGGCTGATGTTCCACGATGGCGAGCCGGTGCGCCCCGCCGACGTGATCGCCTCGATCAGCCGCTGGGGCGAGCGTGACGGCATGGGCCAGGTGCTCATGACCTATATCGACAGCATGGAAGGCGATGGCGACAACGTGGTCGTGATCAATCTGAGCCAGCCCTACGGTCTGGTGCTCGACAGCCTGGCCAAGCCCTCGTCCAACGTGCCGTTCATCATGCCCGAGCGCCTGGCGAACACGCCTTCGACCGAGGCGATCCCCGAGCAGATCGGCTCCGGCCCGTTCCGCTTCGTGCAGGACGAGTTCCAGCCCGGCGTGCGCGCCGTCTATGTCAAGAACGAGGATTACATCCCGCGCGAGGAGCCTTCGAGCTGGGCCGCCGGCGGCAAGGTCGTGAACGTCGATCGCGTCGAATGGGTGACCATGGCCGACGACCAGACCGCGCTTTCCGCGCTGATGGCGGGCGAGATCGATTACTGGGAGCAGCCCCCGGCGGATCTCCTGCCGATCCTGGAGGCCAATCCCGAGCTCGTGGTGCGCAACCAGAACGAACTCGGCTACCAGACCATCGGGCGGATGAACTTCCTGCACGCTCCCTTCGACAACAAGCTGATCCGGCAGGCTGCTCTCGCGGCCCTGAACCAGCAGGACGTGCTCGACGCCATGATCGGCAATCCCGATCTCTACAATGTCTGCCCGGCCATGTTCATCTGCGGCACGCCGCTCGCCAGCGATGCGGGTGCGGAATTCGCGACCGAAAGCCATATGGATCGTGCTCGCGAGCTGCTGGAAGAGGCCGGTTATGACGGCACGCCGCTGGTGATCATGCACCCGACCGACGTGGTGACCCTGCGCACGCAGCCCGTCGTCGCGACGCAGCTTCTGCGTGATGCCGGCTTCGTGGTCGATCTGCAGGCGATGGACTGGCAGACGCTGGTCGGGCGTCGCGCGAGCCAGGCCGCGCCGGACGAGGGCGGCTGGAACATGTTCTTCACCAACTGGGTCGGCGCTGACGTGTTCAACCCGCTGGTCAACAACATGGTCAACGGGCGTGGCGCCGAAGGCGGCTGGTTCGGCTGGCCGGACGTGCCGGAGGCCGTGGCGCTGCGCACGGCCTATGCCGAAGAGACGGATCTGGAGCAGCAGGTGGAATATGCCCGCCAGCTTCAGGAGCTCGCCTATGACGAGGTGATGTACGTGCCGCTCGGCGAATACATCGTCCCCGCATCCTGGTCGACCAACCTCGAAGGCGTCCTCGACGGACCGGCTCCGTTCTTCTGGAACATCACGAAGAACTGATTCGCCTGGTGGCTCCCGGCTGCGTCGCGAGATGCAGCCGGGGCTCCAGGGGCCTGACCTCGCAGTATCTCGCATCGCGCGAATGAGCGGTGCGCGATGCGATCGTGTCCTTCCTCGTCTTTTGAGAGCGTCCGATGCTCGGCTATATCGTGCAGCGCATTCTCGCCGCGATTCCCGTCATGGGCTTCGTCGCCCTGTTCGTCTTCCTGCTCCTGCGCCTGTCGCCGGGCGATCCGGCTGCGATCATCGCCGGCGATGCCGCGACGCCCGCGCAGCTGGCGGCCATCCGCGAGCGTCTGGGGCTGACGGACCCGATCCATATCCAGTTCTTCAACTGGATCTCGGATCTCATGCGCGGTGATTTCGGCGTCTCGATCATCTCGGGCCAACCGGTGATCACGATGATCACCGGACGGCTGGAACCGACGATCAGCCTGGCGCTGACCACGATCACCCTGTCGATCGTCATCGCCGTGCCGCTCGGCGTGATTGCGGCCTGGAAGCAGGGCACGATCATCGACCGGCTGGTCATGGCGATTTCGGTGATCGGGTTTTCGGTGCCGATCTTCGTCATCGGCTACGTCATGATCCAGATCTTCTCGATGCAGCTCGGCTGGTTTCCCGTCCAGGGCTTCCGCTCGATTACAGAGGGGGTGGGCCCCTTCGCCGAGCGCATCTTCCTGCCGACCATCTCGCTGACGCTGCTCTATATCGCGCTGATCGCACGCATCACCCGCACCTCGATGCTCGAAATCCTCAACGAGGATTACGTGCGCACGGCCTATGCCAAGGGGCTTACCGAGACCCGCGTCCTGATGCGCCACGCGCTGCGCAATTGCGCCGTGCCGATCGTCACGGTAATCGGCATCGGTTTCGCGCTGATCATCTCCGGCGTGGTGGTCACCGAGAGCGTGTTCAACCTGCCCGGCATCGGGCGCCTCACGGTCGATGCCGTGCTCGCGCGTGACTATCCGGTGATCCAGGCAGTGATCCTGCTCGCCTCGCTCGTCTATGTCGTCGTCAATCTCCTGATCGACATCGCCTATGTCTTCCTCGATCCGCGGATTCGCTACCAATGAGCACGCAAGTAGCCCCCACCGGCGGCTCGCCGTCGCGTATCGCGCAGCTTCGCGAGATCGTCTTCTCCAGCCCGGTCGTGGCATTCGCATCCCTGATGCTTCTGCTGATCGTGCTTGCGGCGATCTTCGCGCCCTGGGTGACGCCTTACGATCCCACCCGCCTCTCGCCCGGCACGCGGCTGCGTCCGCCCAGCGATGCGCATTGGCTGGGGACCGACGCATTCGGGCGCGACCTGTTCTCGCGTGTCGTCTATGGTGCGCGGATATCGCTGGTCGTGGGCGTCGGCGCCGCCGTTGCGGCCGTGCTGCTCGGCCTCGCCGTCGGCCTGATCGCCGGCTTCTTCCGGACCCTCGATGCCATCCTGATGCGTATCGTCGACGGCCTGATGGCGATCCCCAACATCCTGCTCGCCATCGCCATCGTCGCGCTCTCCGGTGCGAGCCTTTGGACGGTGCTCGTCGCCATCACCATTCCGGAAGTGCCGCGCGTGGTGCGTCTGGTGCGCTCGGTGGTGCTCTCGGCCCGCGAGGAGCCCTATGTGGAAGCCGCGATGGCTGCCGGCTCTTCCACCTGGCGCATCCTGACGCGACATCTGTTGCCGAATACGATCGCGCCGCTGATCGTGCAGGGCACCTATATCTGCGCGTCCGCCATCCTGATCGAGGCGATTCTCTCGTTCCTCGGTGCCGGTATCAGCCCGGAAACGCCCACCTGGGGCAACATCATGGCCGAGGGGCGGATCTACTTCCAGATCAATCCCGGCATCATCTTCTGGCCGGGGCTGGTGTTGTCCGTCACCATTCTCTCCATCAATCTCGTGGGTGACGCGGTGCGCGATGCGCTCGATCCGCGCATGGCCAAGCGGGGGATCGACCGGTGAGCGATACGCTACTCGACATCCGCAATCTCGGTATCGGACTGGGTGGTGACCCGGGTTACGAGGTGGTCAAGGGGCTCACCCTCGGCATCAGGCCCGGCGAGACCATGTGCCTCGTGGGCGAATCCGGTTCGGGCAAATCGCTGACGGCGCTCTCCGTGATGGGGCTTCTGCCCAAGGCGCTGGCGCCGACGCGCGGCGAGATCCTGCTCAAGGGCGAGAACGTCCTCGATGCCTCGCCCAAGCGCATGCGGGCTCTGCGCGCCACCGCCATGTCGATGATCTTCCAGGAGCCGATGACGGCGCTCAGCCCCGTGCACCGCGTCGGCGACCAGATCGCGGAAGTGCTCGACGCCCATACCAATCTCGACGGCAAGGCGAGGCGCAAGCGCGTGCTCGAAATGATGGAGCATGTGCATCTGCCGAATGTGGAGACCCTGTATTACAGCTATCCGCATCAGCTCTCGGGCGGCCAGCGCCAGCGCATCATGATCGCCATGGCGCTGATCCTGCGCCCGCAATTGCTCATCGCCGACGAGCCGACCACGGCGCTCGACGTCACGACGCAGAAGCAGATCCTGGCGCTGATCCGCGAATTGCGCGAGGAGCAGGGCACGGCGGTTCTGTTCATCACCCATGATATGGGCGTGGTGGCCGAGATCGCCGATGACGTGACCGTTCTGCGCCTCGGCGAGGTGGAGGAGACGCAACCGGTCGATGCGCTGCTGCGCGAGCCGAAGACGGATTACAGCCGTGCCCTGCTGCAGGCGGTCCCGAGCCTGATCCCGCGCCCGCCGCGCAAGCTCAATGACCGGCCGATCGTCCTGCAGACGACGGATCTCGGCAAGACCTATGAATCGAGCGGGCTGTTTCGCAAGGGCCGCTCGGTGGTCGCGGCGAAGGACGTCAATCTCACGCTGCGCCAGGGGCAGACGCTCGGGATCGTCGGTGAATCGGGCTCGGGCAAGTCCACTGTGGCGCGCTGCATCGTGCGGCTGATCGATCCGACCACGGGCTCGATCCGGATCTCCGGCACGGAGGTCGCGGATATCTCGCAGCGCACGCTGAAGCCGCATCGCAAGAAGGTGCAGATCGTCTTCCAGGACCCGTTCCGCTCGCTCAATCCGCGCATCGAGGTGGGGGAATCGATCATCGAGGGGCCGACCAATTTCGGCGTGCCGCGCAAGCAGGCGATGGAGCGTGCGCGGGAGCTGATGGAGCTCGTCGGTCTGCCCGGATCCGCGCTCGATCGCTATCCGCACCAGTTCTCCGGCGGCCAGCGCCAGCGCATCGCCATTGCCCGCGCCATTGCCATGGACCCGGATCTGCTCGTCGCCGACGAGGCCGTCTCGGCCCTCGACGTCTCGGTCCAGGCGCAGGTGCTGGAACTGCTCGACGACATCCAGAAGCGGCTCGGCATCGGGCTGCTCTTCATCACCCACGATCTGCGCGTCGCGGCCCAGATCTGCGACGATGTCATGGTGATGCAGCACGGCAACGTGGTGGAATACGGGCCGGCGGCGACGGTGCTGGGTGATCCCAAGACCGATTACACGCGCGCGCTGATCGAGGCGGCGCCGGGTCGGGGCTGGGATTTCGGCAATTTCCGCCCGGTCTCCGAGACGCTCGCCGCGCTGAAACAGAAACAATCATAACGAATTCCAGGGAGAGAAATCATGGATATCAAGGGATTGCCCTTCGACGCGGATGCGATGCTCGAAGGCCTTCGCCCATGGGTCGAATGCGAGAGCCCGACCTGGGACGCCGCCGCCGTCAACCGCATGATGGATCTCGCTTCCTGCGAACTCGCCTGCATGGGCGCCACCATCGAGCGGATTCCGGGGCGGATGGGGCTCGGCGACAGCGTGCGCGCGCGCTTTCCCCACCCCGATGCCGGCGAGCCCGGTATCCTGATCCTCGGCCATCTCGACACGGTGCATCCGGTCGGCACGCTGGAGAAGCTGCCCTTCCGGCGCGACGGCGATATCTGCTACGGGCCCGGCATCTGCGACATGAAGGGCGGGAACTATCTCACCCTCGAAGCCATCCGCCAGCTCGCCCGCGCCGGCATCGAGACGAAGCTGCCGGTGACGATCATGTTCACCCCCGATGAGGAGATCGGCACGCCCTCCGTGCGTGATCTGATCGAGGCGGAGGCTTCGCGTGCGAAGGTGGTGCTGGTGCCCGAGCCCGGTCGCGACAAGGGCGGCGTCACCTCCGGTCGCTATGCGATCGCGCGCTTCAACATCGCCACGGTCGGCCGCCCCAGCCATGCCGGCGCGCGGCTTTCCGACGGGCGCTCGGCCATTCGCGAGATGGCGCGGCGCATCATCCAGATCGAGGAAATGACCACGGAGGCCTGCACCTTCTCGGTCGGTGTGATNCATGCCGGGCAATGGGTGAATTGCGTCTCCTCGCGCGCCGATGCCGAGGTGCTGACCATGGCCAAGCGGCAGCAGGATCTNGATGCGGGCGTGCAGAAGATGCTCTCGCTCGCCTCATCGGGCGATGTCGTCTTCGACGTGCGGCGCGGCGTGACGCGTCCGGTCTGGGAGGCCGATCAGCGGGTGCTCGAACTCTGCGCCATGGCGGAGGATTTTCACAAGCAGGTCGGCATGCCGTTCTATCATGAGAGCTCCGGCGGCGGCTCCGACGGCAATTTCACCGGTGCGATGGGCATCCCCACGCTCGACGGTCTCGGCGTCGAGGGGGCGATGATGCACACGCTTCAGGAGCATATCCGCATCGAGACGCTCGCCAGCCGCGGTCGCGTCATGGCCGGGCTGCTCGCGACCCTGTCCTGATTGGGGCAGGGGCGGCGCACCCGCGCAGGTAATCGGCCACGTCCCGTCGCGCGATGGGGCGGGCGATGAGATAGCCCTGCGCGTAATCGCAGCCCTGTTCCTCGAGAAACTGGTACTGCTCGGCACTCTCGACCCCCTCCGCGACGGCTTCCATGCCGAGCGAATGCGCCAGCGTGATGATGGTGCGCGTGAGGATCGCGTCATCGGGGTCGCGCGCGATATCGCGGACGAAGGACTGGTCGACCTTCAGGCAATCCACCGGGAAGCGCTTGAGATGGGTCAGCGAGGCGTAGCCGGTACCAAAATCATCGAGGGAGACGCGGATGCCGTGGTCACGGATCGCGGCCAACGTGCGGGCGATACGGTCATCGCCGCCATCGAACAGGACATGCTCGGTCACTTCGATTTCGAGCGCAGCCGGCGGCAGGCCGTGCTTGTCGAGCAGGCCCAGCACGCGCGTGACGAAATCGTCCTGACGCAGCTGCATCGCGGCCACGTTCACCGCAACGCTGCCGGGTTCGAGGCCGGCATCGGCGAGGCTGCGGATGGTGGCGAGTGCGAGATCGAAGACGCGATAACCCAGGGCCACGATCAGCCCGTTCTCTTCCGCCACGGTGATCATCAGCGGCGGCGGGACCATGGTGCCGCCGCGCTGCCAGCGCACCAGCGCCTCGAAGCCTGTATGGCGGCCATCCCTGAAGGATGTCTTGGGCTGGAGGGCGATCTCGATCTCGTCGGTGAGCAGCGCCACGGCGAGGTCGTCGGCGATGGCGCGGCGTTCCTCCAGCTCGGCCTTCATCGCCGGGTCGAAGATGCACAGCGTGCCGCGTCCGCGCGCCTTGGCCTGATAGAGCGCGATATCGGCGTGCTTGAACACCTCCTTGGCGGTACGCGCGCCCTCGGGAAGCAGGGCGAGCCCGATGCTGCACCGGGGCGCGACGCTGCGGCCCTGGATGCGTACGGGCGCATCGAGCGTGGCGAGCAGATCCTCGCCATAGGCCTGCGCTTCCGCCATATCCGCCAGACGCGGTACCACGATGGCGAATTCATCGCCGCCGATCCGCGCCACGGTTTCGCCTTCGCGCGCATAGGCGGATAACCGCTCGGCCAGGGTGGTGATCAAGTGATCACCGGCATCATGGCCGAGCGTGTCGTTGATCTGCTTGAGATTGTCCAGATCGAGGAAGAACAGCGCGCCGCAATCACCATCCTTCTTGCGTGCGCGCATCGCTGCGGCGAGGCGTTTGATCAGCGCCTTGCGGTTGCCGAGCCCGGTGAGCGGATCGCATTCGGCCTGTTTGCGGATAAGCGTT
>SL_7KL_010_BRINEDRAFT_10001100_pt1 | contig 12908 bp, 14 predicted proteins | sample SodLak_010_BRINE_FD_10663 | JGI IMG/M metagenome (IMG submission 10663)
GGCCTTCGCCCGCATGCTCGACGGCCAACTGTTCGGCAAGCTCGTGCTGCGCCCCTGAGCCGGTGTGCCTGAGCCGGTGTGCCTGAGCCGGTCCCCCCGGGCCGGTAGCCCTCTCGCCGGTGTGCCTGAGCCGGTGCCCATGGGACCATCTGGGCCGAGCTGGGCCGATGCACCACGGCGCACATGCAACCGCCCCCGCACGTGCAACCGCCCCCGCACATGCAACCGCCCCCGCACATGCAACCGCCCCCGCACGGACCGGGGGTCCGTGTGAGGGCAGTGGCTCCGGGGGCCGGGCTCGAACCGGCGACATTTCGATTAACAGTCGAACGCTCTGCCTACTGAGCTACCCCGGACCGATCCGCGGTACGGACCGCGGGGGCGAAGAGTGTACCAACCATGACTGCTCCTCCCCGACGTCCGGGATGCTGTGGTCTAGCCTGGGGGACGGCGCGACAGGTCAGCGCGGATCGGTCGGCGCGAGGAGGTCATGGTGCGCAAGGACCTGGTCATCATCCCTGAGGACACGCCGGGCCAACTCGCCCGGCTCGGGGAGGTGCTCGGCGCCGCCGGGGTCAACATCGAGGCCATCAGCGCCTTCACCGGGCAGGGAAAGGGCATCGTGCACGTGCTCGTCGACCGGGCGGATGACGCCCTTGCCGCGCTTGCGGCCGATGGCATCGAGGTGCGTGCGGCGCGTCGCGTGGTGGTGGCGGCGCTCCCCGACGGGCCCGGTCATCTTGGTGCCGCCTGCCGCAAGCTCGCCGAGGCGCAGGTCAACATCGAGCAGGCCTACATCGCCGCCGACAGCAAGCTGGTGATCGTCTGCGATGAGGTCGAACGTGCCGGGGCGCTGCTCGGGGTCGTCGATCCGTGAGCGGTCGGGCGAGCAGCGCTGGAGCCGACCGGCCGACAGCGGTGGCGACACCGTGCCCGCTGACGGGACGCGTCGGCGCGTGGACGCCGGCCCGTGAGTTGCGGCCACGCACCCGGCCGGTGCGCCAGGAGCTGGTCACCGATCTCGATCGCTGTCCGTTCTGCGACACCGCCCCCGACGATGAGCGGCTGGTGCCGGGCAGCGTGGACCTCGGGGCGGGACACTGGTTCGCGATGCGCAACATCTACCCGCCGCTTGCCGATGACACCGGGCGTGCAACGCTGGTGGTGGGTCCGGACCATGGTCCGACGCTCACCCACCTCCACCCTGGGCTCGAGCTCGCGTGGACCAGCGTGCTCACCCTGCAGCAGCGTCTGGCCGGTGAGGCCGCGGATCGGTGGTCGCTGCTGAGCACCGCCGTGGGCACCAGTGCAGGTGCCTCGCAACAGCACCCCCACGGGCAGGTCCTCACGCCGCGGGTCGTGCCCCCCGCGACCGTGGAGCTCCAGCGCCGCCTGCAGGACAGGGCTGTCCTGGACGTGCTGTGGACCGAGGAGCACCGGGTGTTGGACGCACACGGCCTGCGGTTGGTGGCACCGCCCGTCCCGCTCGGTCCCGACGATCTGCTGCTGCTGCCGGTGGAGGCGCAGCCCCTCGATGCCCTCGAGCCCGCCGCCGTGGCCGCGGTGGTGGTGGGCTGGCTCCGTGCGGTCCAGGAACTCGGGGCACGCGCCGGGAGATCGTCAGCGACCGTGCGCAGCGGGTCCGGGCAACTCCACCCGGCCCCGGTCGACAGCAAGGTGCTCCTCCACAAGGAGTTGCCCGACGGCACGGGTCNCTGGTGGGCGGAACTACAGGTCACCGAGGCGCACGCGCCGGGGGTTGCGGCCACGCCACTGGTCGATGTGGTCTACCCGCCAGCNGCCCATGCGGAGCGTTTCCGAGGGAGGTGCTGAGCACCGGTCTGGCCGGACGCCCGGGCCACACGGGCCACACGGGCCAGACCGACCGGGCCAGCCCTGGCGGACCGGGCCAGACCGACCAGCACCGGCAGCCCCGCTCAGATCCCCAGGTCGGTCTGCTTGAACTCGTGGAGGTTGACCTGGCTGTCGAGCAGCAGCAGCACCTGCTCCACCGTGGTCACCGATGCGCTGCGGTCGTGGTCCTGGGGCCGGTCCAGGAGCCGGACGAAGGCTGCACGCGCGCTGCCGATGAAGGTCGGCACACCCCACACCTCGTGCTCGGCGACACCGGCATCGTGCTCCGCCCGCAGCCGGGCGAGGACGTCATCCTGTGCCACCCACCGCAGTACGGCGGCGCCGTCGACCTCGACGCGGTCGAGGGCGTGACGGACCACCTCGGGGTCCTTGATGTCCTGGCCGTGGTCGTGTCGTGCCGCGAACAGCGCGCCGTGCGCTGCCAGGAACCGGTCGGGGAGGCGGTCCCGCACCGTGATACCGGCCGCCAACGCGAGCACGCCCGGGCTCGCCAGGGGCTCGTCACGGTCCCAGACCGGTGTGGCCTCGTCGTCGACGTGGCCCTGGGCGAGGCTGTAGGGCGTGAACCGCACCTGCCAGTCGGCGCCGTCCTGCAGACCGGCGATCAGGTGCTCGTGGGCGTTGCGCGCGAAGGGGCACAGGTAGTCGAAGGTCACGGCGAAGCGACGGGTCACGTGGTACCTCGGTTCAGGGGGATCGGAAGGTCGGTGTGGTCTCTGACGGGACCAGGGGGTCACGCCTCACGGCGCCAGGCACCGGCCGAGCGCGGCGAGGGTCTCGCCGCAGGCGGTCTGCAGCCCGCGCAGGGTCAGCACGAAGGCGAAGAAGGCACCCCAGGCCAGCCCGACGTACTCACGCTCCTCGCGGCGCAGCCCGGCGAGCCGGCCGCCCACGACCGCGACCAGCGGGAAGATCGAGCCGTAGAGGTAGTGCAGCCAGGCCGGGGGGATGCCAACGGCCCGGCGTCCGAGCAGCAGCAGGACCACCCCGGTGACGGTCTGGACGACCAGCAGGTTCTCCGTCCAGTGCTGTACCGCCCACAGCCCGGCTGGGGTGTCCTGCCGGCCCCGTACCCGCAACACCAGGCCGGTCAGCATGATGACCCCGAACAGCACCACGATCACCGCGCCGAGGTAGCGGTGGAACCAGGTCACGGTGCGTCGTCACCTCGGTGGCTGGACATCGACCCGGTGGGCGCCACCGGTGGCCGGGGAGGGTAGCCACGCTCTACGGTGGCCCCGTGCACACCGCCGACCGATCCTCCACCGGCCCGCCTGGACAGGCGGCCGGTCCCGAGGTGCCCGCCTCCGACCCCGGCGCCCGCAACGTTGCCGGCCCCACGCAGGCGGCACCACCGGACACCCCGACCGGGGTGCCGCGCACGGGGTGGAGAGCCCGCTCGGTGGGCGACGGCACCTTCGACCATCCACCGCCCGTGGACATCGTGGCGGCTGTCGTGCTCGGTCTGGCGCTGCTCACCGAACTGGTTGTCGAGCACGTCCTGGTGGTCTCCGGCGCACTGGTTCCAGCAGCCGTCGGTGTGGCGATGATCGTGGTGATCGCCGCCCCCCTGGCCTGGCGTCGGGTCACCCCGGTGCTCACGATGGCTGTCAGCGGAACAGCCACGGGCGTGTTCACCCTGCTCGGGTACGGGTTGGGCCTGGCCGGCCTCACCTTGGTGCTGGCGCTGTACTCCGTCGCCGCCTACGGCACCCGTGAGGATGCCCGGATCTCCCTGGCGATCACCGCCGGGTTCGTGCTGCTGGGCTTCGGTTCGGCGTGGTGGCGCACGGGCGAGCTCGAGGCGGTCGGGTTCGTGGTCACCTCGCTGGTGCTCACCGGGGTGTTCGCCCTGGGCGACCGCACCCGCACCCGCCGCCAGCTGGTCGCCCAGCTCGAGGTCCGTGCCGAGGAGGCCGAGCGGCACCAGCGTCTGGCCACGGCGCTGGCTGCCGCTGACGAGCGCCGGCGCATCGCCCGCGAACTGCACGACGTCGTGGCACACACCGTCAGCGTCGTGGTGGTGCAGGCTGGCGCCGGTCGCCGGGTGGCCGAGCGCAACCCTGACGCCGCCGCGGCGGTGCTGGCCGACATCGAGTCCAGCGGTCGCGACGCGCTGGCCGAGCTACGGCGCCTGGTCACCGTCCTGCGCGATGACGGACCAGGTGACGGACAGGCAGCCCCGCAGCCCACCCTCCAGGACGTCCCGAGGCTGGTCACCCGGTTGGCCGAGGCAGGGGTTCCCGTGCGCCTGGAGGAGGACGTGCTCCCCACCGCCGAGGTCCCCAGCGGGGTGGCGGTCTCCGCGTACCGCATCGTCCAGGAGTCGTTGACCAACGTGCTCAAGCATGCTGGCCCGGTGACCGAGGTGGTCGTACGGCTACACCGCGATGAGGAGGTGCTCCGCGTGGCCGTGGTCGACGATGGGCGTGGCCACACCCCGCCACCGGCACCACCTGACCCGGACCTGGTCGGTGCGTCCACGGCTCGCCCTGCCACCTCCGTACGCCCAGAGCTCGCCGGTGCGGGCGCGGGCACGGGCCTGCTGGGTATGCGCGAGCGCGCTGCGTTGCTCGGTGGTCAACTGAGCGCCGGTCGACGGCCGGAGGGCGGGTTCCGGGTCACGGCCGAGCTTCCGTTGCCCCGCCGCGGTCAGGAGCCCACGTGAGCATCAGCGTCGTGATCGTCGACGACCAGCACCTCGTCCGTGCCGGCTTCGCCATGATCCTGGACGAGGAGCCCGATATCGAGGTGGTGGGTGAAGCCGCTGACGGTCTGGCCGCGGTACAGGTGGTCCAACACGCGCAGCCCGACGTCGTGCTGATGGACGTTCGCATGCCCCACCTCGACGGGATCGAGGCCCTGCGCCGGCTGGTCGCGGCCGGCAGCGCCGCCCGGATCATCGTGCTGACCACCTTCGATGCCGACGAGTACGTCTTCTCCGCGCTGCGGGCCGGTGCCAGCGGGTTCCTGCTGAAGGACACGCCACCCGGGGAACTGGTGACCGCGGTGCGCACGGTGGCCGCGGGAGAGGCGTTGCTCGACCCCTCCATCACCCACCGTGTGGTGGCTGCCTTCGTCGACGGGGTGGCGCCAGCTGCGGCGGTGCCCGAACCCTGCGAGTTGGCGCGCCTGACGGAGCGCGAACGGGAGGTGCTGGTCCAGCTCGCACGGGGGCGTTCCAACGCGGAGATCGCAGCCGGCTTCGTGGTGTCAGAGACCACGGTCAAGACCCATGTCGGCCGGGTGCTCGCCAAGCTGCACCTCCGCGACCGGGTGCAGGCCGTGGTCTACGCCTACGAGCACGGCGTCGTCCGTGCGGGCGTGGGGGAGCAGGGCTGAGGCCTGCAGCTCCACGAGGGGGCATCACGGTGCCAGTAGCAACNTGCCAGCAGCGACGTGGCAGCATCCACGTGACAGCANCCNCGTACCGCCGTCGTACCGCCGTCGTACCGCCGTCGTACCGCCGTCGTACCGCCGTCGTACCGCCGTCGTACCGCAAGGAGTGGACATGTTGGCCGCGTTCTCGATCACGCCGCTGGGGGGCGCCTCGGACTCCGTGGGCGACGCGGTCGCCCGCATCGTCGCCGTCGTACGCGACAGTGGCCTCCCCAACGAGACCACGGCGATGTTCACCACGGTGGAGGGCAGCCCCGAGGAGGTGTTCGCCCTGCTGCAGCGCTGCATCGCCGAGGGTGAGCGGCACGCCCCCCGGCTGTCGATCACCGCCAAGTTCGATCACCGTCCCGGTCACAGCAACACCCTGCGCAGCAAGGTCCAGCGGGTGGAGCGGGCGTTGGAAGGCGGGGTACAGGACGACTAGCACCTCGCCATAGGCAGCACCGGGGCCGCGGCAGGCCATGGCGCTGCCGTCACTCCTCGCGGCGTGAGGTCCGCCAGGCGCCGATCAGTACCAGGCCCGTGCCGGCGATGGCCAGGGGGTGGATGGTCTCGCCGAGGGCGATGACCCCGAGCAGCATCGCCACCACCGGCACGAAGTAGATCGCGATGGAGCCGCGGGGGCCGCCGACCCGGCCGATCAGCGTGGCCATCAGGACGAAGGCGAGCCCGGTCCCGAGCACCCCGAGCGGCACCATCGCCAGCGCCGGCCCCAGGGCGAACCGTGAGCCGGGCAGCGCCGCGAGGCCGAAGGGTGCGATCACCACCAGCGCCACCCCCTGCGCCCGCAGCAGCACCGCCAGGGCGCCGTAGCGCTGTTGCAGGGGGACAGCGAGGTTGGCGGCGAGCCCGTAGAGCACCGTGGCCAGGAACACCAGTCCCGTTCCCAGCGCCGTGAGCGAGGTGCCCGAGGTCGCCAGGCGCCCGAGGGGCAGCTCCGGCAGTGCGATCGCGACGATGCCGGCGAAACCCACCAGCAGGCCGACCGCCTGCGCCCGTCCCGGGAGCCGCCCCAGCAGCAGCGCCGACCAGGCGGCCACGGTCAGCGGCATGGCCCCGTTGATCATGCCGGCGACCGAGGAGTCGATCCACTGCTGTGCGACGGGGAACAGCAGCAGCGGCACGCCCATCCACACCACGCCCAGCAGCGCGACCCGCGGCCAGTCCTCGCGGTCGATGCGGGTCCTGCGCGCGCGGGGCACGGCGAGCAGCGCCAGTGCCCCGAGCCCGACGCGCAGGAGGCTGATCAGCCCCGGTTCGAAGGCCGCAAGGCCGATGTCCATCAGCACGAAGGACGCGCCCCAGATCGTGGCGATGACCGCCAGCAGGCCCCACTCGGCGGCTCCGAAGGCCTCCAGCCTGGTCCCTGCTGCCGTCTGCAGCAGTCGTTGCCGTGGGGCGTGGGATGGAGGGTGGGACACGAGGGCTCCGGCTGGTTGACGGCCCGACGCTAGCCTCCGTCGACGACCACCGTCGTCGACGACAGGAGCCGCGGTGCGGATCCGGACCTTCCTGACCTTCAGCGTGGGTGCTGGCTGCGGCGCCGGCGCGATGTATCTGCTCGATCCTGCCAGTGGCGAGCAGCGCCGTCGTGAGCTGCGCCGCGACGCCTTCCAGCAGGCCAAGCAGGGTGCGGTCACCGCGACCAAGGCCGGTGCGGAGCTGACCCGCGACCTGACCGCTGCTGCGGTGGAGGGCTACCAGCAGGCACGCGCGGATGCGGATGACGGCCCGCCCAGCACCTAGCGTCCACGCGGAACCGACGAGGGAGCTGGTGTCGTGGAGCTGGGGATGAGCGCGAGGGGAACGCAACTGCACGCGGAGTTGGCGAGCTTCGTCGCTCAGCGCGTGCTGCCCAACGAGGACCGCTATGAGGAGGAGCTCCGGGCCTCCGAGGACCTGCACCATCACCCACCGGTGCTCGACGAACTGGCGTCCGAGGCGCGCAGCCGTGGGCTGTGGAACCTGTTCCTCCCCGACGAGGAGCACGGCGCGGGCCTGAGCAACCTCGACTACGCCCACCTCGCGGAGCTGACGGGTCGCTCACCCCTGATCGCCCCCGTGGTGACCAACTGTGCTGCGCCGGACACGGGCAACATGGAGATCTTGCACCTGTTCGGCACGCCTGCGCAGCAGGAGCGGTGGCTGCACCCCCTGCTCGAGCAGGAGATCCGCTCGGCCTTCTTCATGACCGAACCCGACGTCGCCTCCTCCGATGCCCGCAACATCCGCACCTCGATCGAGCGCGACGGCGACCACTACGTCATCAACGGACGCAAGTGGTGGTCGTCGGGTGCCGCCAGCGAGCGCTGCAAGGTCGGGATCCTGATGGGGGTCACCGATCCGGATGCCGATCCCTACCACCAGCAGTCGATGGTGCTGATCCCCACCGACACCCCAGGGGTCGAGGTGGTACGGGAGCTGCCGGTGTTCGGCCGCTACGACGGCCACGGTGGTCATCCGGAGGTCGCCTTCACCGACGTGCGTGTCCCCGTGGAGCACCTGCTCGGCGGTGAGGGCGACGGGTTCGCCATCGCCCAGCAGCGCCTCGGTCCGGGCCGGATCCACCACTGCATGCGCATGATCGGGATGGCCGAGCGCGCCTTCGAGCTGATGTGCGAGCGTGCCTGGGCACGCACGCCCTTCGGCAAGCCCATCGCCGCCCAGGGGATGTTCCACCACTGGATCGCCCAGGCCCGGGTGCGTATCGAGCAGGCGCGCCTGCTCACCCTCAAGACCGCCCACCTGATGGACACCGTCGGCAACCAGGGCGCCCGGATGGAGATCTCCGCCATCAAGATCGTCGCGCCGCAGATGGCGGAGTGGGTGCTGGACAAGGCGATCCAGACCTACGGCGGGCAGGGCTTCACCGATGACACCCCGCTGGCGATGATGTGGGCCCACGCACGCACCCTGCGCATGGCCGACGGCCCCGACGAGGTCCACGAGATGGCGCTGGCGCGCCGGGAGCTCAAGCCCTACCGCCCGCAGGGGTGACGCGTCGACGCGCAGCAGCAGCCGCAGCACGGTGTACGCGTCGACACGCAGCAGCCGTTGCCGGGTGCGGCCAGCCCCCGGGTCAGGCCATCGGTGGGCCCGTCCGGGGGAGGGTGACCTCGAAGCACGGGCCCTCCTCGCAGCGCCGGTAGTCGACCGCGCCCCCGTTGGCCACGGCCAACTCACGCACCACCGCCAGCCCCAGCCCGGTGCCGGTGCTGCGCTCGGCGCCACGTCCGCGGGCGAAACGGTCGAACACCTGCTCGGTCTCCGAGGGGTGGATCCCTTCGCCGGTATCCGCCACGACGAGGGCGATCATGTCGCCCTTCGCGGTGGCACGGATGTGGATCGGCGCAGCCCCGTGGTGCAGGGCGTTGGTCACCAGGTTCGCCACGATCCGTTCGAGGTGGCCAGCGTCGACCTGCACCATCAACTCGTCGGGGAGCGTGTAGCGGCGATCGGCCTCATCGACGCCGAGGTCGTCGAGCACGTCGGGCACGACCCGGGCGAGCACGAGGGGCTCCGGTTGGGTGACCATGCCGCCGGCGTCGAGGCTGGCGAGCAGCAGCAGGTCATCCACCAGCGTGCGCAGCCGTGCGGTGTTGCGCTCCATGGGCGCCAGCAGCGAGTCGGTGGGTAGTTGTGCCGGTGGGATCCGTCGCAACGTCTCCAGGAACCCGGCGATCGCGGTCAACGGGGTCCGCAGCTCGTGGGACACCGAGGCGATGAAGGCGTCCTTGTGCTGGTCGGCGCGGACCAGTTCCGCGTTCGCCGTGGCGAGCTGCGTGGTGGCCGCCTCGACACGTGCTGCCGCCAGCTGCTCACGGGTCACGAGCACGTGAGCCGTCGAGCCCGCAAGGACGGTGATGACGCTACCGATGAGCAGGGCCAGCCAGGGGGCGGCGAGGTTGACCACCGGTACGAAGCCTGCGCTCTCCGCAACAGCCAGCTCCCAGCCGGGGGACGCGGGCCCGACATGAACGCGCCGCATCCTGCGGTCGTCATGATCCGCGGCGTCGGCCGCAGCGGAAGGGCCGTCAGCGGGCAACGTGGCGACCACGGGGAAGATGTCGCTGGTGGGCTCGATCAGGGCGACCGTGACCTCGGCGGGCAGCGGCTCGAGTGCAGCCAGCAGCTGCGGCCCGGAGACCGCCACGACCACATGGGCATCGCCGTCCTCGACCGGCAGGTAGAGCGCCGTTGCGGCCTCACCCTCCGGGATCGAGGAGCTCTGGAACGCCGGTGCGAAGCTCGGGCTCCTGGTCCGGTTCGCCAGATCGATCACCTGCTGGTTCTCCGGTGAGGTGAGGACGTCCAACCCCACCGAGGGTGCGTTGGCGGGGAGCGGGTAGGCGTAGCGGATCACCCGTAACTGTGGCCCGCCCGCGTCGATCCGCAGCGAGAAGCCGTCGCCCTCCGTGGCGCGTTGCGCGGTCCACGCGTCGAGCTGTGCACGCTCGACACGCTCGTTGAAGGAGGTGCCGAAGACCGCGCTGTGGCGCCGGTTGACGTCGAGATCGTTCATGATCTGCTGCCAGACCTCGTTGGTGAGGTCCTCACGCGGCGGCAGGCTCATGGCGATGGCCCTGGCGAGGTCGGTGAGCCGGTCGAGCTCGAGCTCCACACCCTCTGCGATCGACCCGGTCACCAGCTCGAGCCGCTGGGTGCGGTTGCGCTCGAGCAGCCACCAGCTGGTCACGACGGCAGCCACGGTCGCCAGTGCCAGGACGGCAACGACAGTGGGAACCAGCCATCGAGCGCGCTGCACGCAGGGGTACTTCCTGTACGACGGTCACGTCGCCCCCGCCGACGTGCGTGTACGAACCGTAGGATCCCCATCGGGGCCGCAGTCAGGGGCCTTGGGCCCGCATGGTCGGGTAGCAGTCCCCGCAGGGGGGGAGGACCGGCGCGGTGGGCATCACCGTGCAGCCGGCACAGCTGCGAGGTCGCGCATCCACGCCGCCGTCGTGGCGATGGCCTCGGCGTGTGGGGTCACCGTGAGCGGTCCGAAGGCTGCGTCGAAGGCGCTGGCGTCGATCTCGTAGGCGCGGTCGAACTGCGGGACCACCTCGCGCGCCGCACGGAGCTCGGCGTTGCACAGCCCGATCATCCACAGCATCGCGGGGCTCACCCGACCGCGACGTACGGGTGCGTCCAGGGCCGCATCGAGGTGGTCGAGCAGCGCCGCCTGGGTGCAGGACTGCGCCGCGGGCAGGATCCACACCCGCCCGTCAGCCTCGGGGCGCTCCACCAGGGTGGCGAACCCCCGGGCGACGTCGGGCAGGTAGTGGAAGGTGTGGGGCTGGTCGTCGGCGATGAAGGTGCGCACCCGCTTGCCCGCCGCCCCCGGCTCCAGCATGAGCTGGTTGACCAGGGAGTTGCCCTCGAAGGGGCCGTAGTAGTCGGCGAACCGTCCGATCGTGACGCGCAGCCCACCGGCGGCGTCGGCAGCACGCTCGACCCGGTCGGGCAGCTCGGTGTACCAGCGGGAGTAGGGCACCTGGGCGGCCATCACGACCACCTCGGCGTCCCGGCAGGCAGCCCTGGTCGCGTGCCGGTCGTCGAGGTCGGTGGCGACCGAGGTGACCCCGTGCGGCCAGGACCGCGTCGTGGCGCTGCGGCTGGCCGCGGTGACCTCGTGGCCGCGGGCGGCGAGCTCGTGGGTGATGGCCCGGCCGGCGCCGCCGGCGGCGCCGAGGACGGTGCTGCGTAGGGGGGTGTCTCCCGGGGAGTGGCGCCCGATCCGGCGCCGGTTGAGTGAACGCTGTTCGCGCTTGCTGTCACTATGAATGAACGACGTTCGCAACGCAAGCGGTGTTCGCGTTCTTGCGCTACGGTGTGCGCCAGGCGGTCATCGGCGGGCTCCGGCCGGCCCACGACCGCACGCGCCCCGCTGGACCCCGGGGTCACCGTGCTCGAGCAGCAGGAGGTGTCGGATGCCGGACGAGCTCGCCGGTGCGGGTGAGGACGCCGGGCCGGCGGCCGTGCCCCAGGGGCGCAGGGCGCAGGCCCGGCAGCGCACCTGGAGGGAGCTGAAGGCCGCTGCGCTCGAAGAGGTACAGGAGGTCGGCCCCGCGGGCCTGGCGCTCAGGTCCGTGGCCCGTCGGTTGGGCATGAGCCCCGCCGGGCTGTACCGCTACGTCGACTCCCGTGACGGGCTGCTCACGACGCTGATCGCCGACGGCTACCACGACCTCGCCGACCACCTCGAGGTGGCGCTCGGAGCCGCGACCGACGGGCTGGCGTCCCGCGACCGCCCAGCGCCCGAGGTGCCCGAGGTCGCGGGTCAGGACCGTGGCCCGGCTGACCGGCTGGTCGCGGTCGCCCTGGCCTACCGGTGGTGGTCGGTCACCCACCCCAACGAGTTCGGGCTGTTGTTCGGCGACCCGATCCCCGGCTACCAGCCACCGGCGGGTGGCCCCACCGTGGCCGGGATGTCACGCGTCGGCCACGCCCTGGCGCGGCCGTTGCTGGAGGCTGCCGCCGCCGGCGACCTGTACCTCGATGCGGTGCTGGGTGCCCCCGAGGTCCTCGGTCCTCCGGGGGCACTGGACCCGATCCTGCCCCCCGGCGTGGACCCGGCCACGGGCCCCCTGCGGCTGCTGGCCTGGGGCCGCTTGCACGGTCAGGTGAGCCTGGAGGTCTTCGGCCACCACCACTGGCTGTTCCCCGAGGGCTGCGAGGCGCTGTTCCGTGCGGACCTGGCGCGCACGCTGCGTGACCTGGGGCTGGCACCCGATGCAGCCGCCGAGGTGCTGCCATGACCGCCCGCCGCGTGCTCGGCATCGACGGGTGTGCCCCCGGGTGGGTCGTGGTCACCCTCGTGGACGGCGCGGTCGCCGAGGTGGAGGTGGTCGCAGCCCTCGCCGAGGCGCTGGAGGGCCCCGCGCCCGCTGCCGTGGCCGTGGACATGCCGATCGGGCTCCTGGACGCACCGCGGGACGCCGACCGGGCGGCCCGCCAGTTGCTCCCCGGCCGGGCCAGCAGCGTGTTCTCCGCCCCGCCACGCAGCGTCGTCGACGCGGCCCGCTCGGGCGAGGTCACCGAGCACGCCGCGGCGACGGCCATGGCCGTGGAGGTACTCGGGAGCGGGATCAGCATGCAGGCCTGGCGGCTCGTGCCGGCGATCCTCGAGGCCGATGCCCTGGTCGCCGCCGGTCACGACCTCAGGGAGGTCCACCCGGAGGTCGCCTTCGCCGTCCTGGCCGGTGGGGCCCTGCCCCGCAAGCGCTCCTGGGCCGGCATCACCACCCGGCGTGCGGTGCTCGAACGGCTCGGGGTCGTCCTCCCCGACCGTTTCCCCGGCGACGAGCAGGTGGCACCCGACGACGTGGTCGACGCGGCGGTGTGTGCCTGGGTCGCCGACGGCATCGCCGGTGCGGGCGAGGTCATCACCGTGCCCGATGCCACGGACCAGCGGGACCGCTCCCGCCCCGTGGTCATCACCGCCCGCGTCCCACCGGCGTCCCAGCCGGGGCCGCGGCGGCGCCGCACGCAACCGTGCTGATGGACGCCTGCTGACCGCCTCGCCGCCTCGCCGCCCGCGCGCACGTCCCCGACCGTTCAGCAGCCACCGGTCGGTGCGCTCAGGGTCGAGGGGCTCGACGTCCCTGCGCAGCTGGATCGAACCCAGGGCG
>SL_7KL_010_BRINEDRAFT_10001101_pt1 | contig 12907 bp, 10 predicted proteins | sample SodLak_010_BRINE_FD_10663 | JGI IMG/M metagenome (IMG submission 10663)
GAGCTTCCTGAAGGCGTTGAGATGGTGATGCCTGGCGATAATGTGAAGATGGATGTAACATTGATACAACCGGTGGCGATGGAAGAAGGACTTCGCTTTGCGATCCGTGAAGGCGGACGTACAGTAGGTGCCGGTGTGGTAACCAAAATTAAAGATTAAATTAATTTTTAAGTCTTTATAAATGCTCTGGCGAGGCTGCTTTGCGGTCTCGTCAGTCATGCATTTACGGGTGTAGCTCAATTGGCAGAGCAACGGTCTCCAAAACCGTAGGTTGGGAGTTCAAGTCTCTCCACCCGTGCTATAAAACATGAAATATTTAAAGAAGTAATAGTTGCTTCTGAAATTGACGTCAAATAGATATGCAAAAAATCAAAGAATTTTTAGAAGGTGTTCGCAAGGAGATGAAAAAAGTTTCTTGGCCTGAACAGCAGGAATTGATTGATAACACAATTATTGTTGTTGTGTTTACAATTGTAGTTTCTGTATTCATTTTTGGCGTTGACCAAGTGTATAGTACAGTTTTGGAGGCGATATATAGATGAGTTCCGATGAAAGTTTCCAGTGGTATGTAGTTCGTTGCTTTACCGGCCATGAAAAAAAAGTTAAACGTTATCTTGTCCGGGAGATGGAAGAGCAGGGGATTGAAAATAAAATTGAAGAAATTTTAATACCCACAGAAACGATCGTTGAAATCAGAAAGGGCAAGAAGAAAACCAAAGAGAAGAATTTCTTTCCCGGTTATATGCTTTTAAAAACCAGATATGATGAAGAGGTGAATAACCTGGTGCAAGGTGCACCATCATGTATAGGTTTTTTGAAGGGCGGAAAGAATGATGTAGCACCCCCGCCATTAAAAAAGCGGGAAGTAGAGCGGATTCTGGGTCGTGTTCTTGATAACCAAGAAATGGCCGAGCAAGGTGGTGTTATTGATATTCCGTATAAGGAAGGTGACATCGTAAAAGTTATTGATGGGCCTTTTAAAGAATTTGATGGTACAGTACAGGAAGTATTCCCTGATAAACTGAAGCTAAGAGTATTGGTAAGTATTTTTGGGCGTAAAACCCCGGTTGAGGTCGATCTAAATCAGGTCGAGTCAACAACGTAAGAACTTTAACGTGAGCTATTACGCAGCAAACAGAAGCACGAATCACTAATTGATTCTATATGGCAAAAAAAGTAGACACAGTGCTAAAACTTCAAATCGTTGGTGGGCAGGCAAACCCTGCTCCTCCGGTAGGTCCAGCTTTAGGCCAGGCCGGCATCAACATTATGGAGTTTTGTAAAGCATTTAATGCACAAACCCAGGATAAAGCTGGTACAATCATTCCGGTTGAAATTACGGTATTTAAGGATAAGTCGTTTTCGTTTAAGACGAAGACACCTCCTGCTGCTGTACTTTTGAAAAAAGCCGCTAAGATTAAATCCGGCTCAGGCGAACCAAACCGAAAAAAAGTAGGAAAGGTTACCTGGACGCAATGTAAGGACATCGCTGAGCAGAAAATGGAGGACCTTAATGCCTTCAATATTGAACACGCTGCTGAGATGATTGCCGGAACTGCAAGAAGTATGGGTTTGAAAGTAATCCGAGACAAATAAGAGGATTTAAGAAATGGCAAATCGAGGTAAGAAATATCGTCAGGTTGCTGAACTTATTGATCCTGATATGGAATACACCATCGAAGAAGCATGCGATCTTGTGCAAAAAACCAAGACCGCAAATTTCGATGAGTCTGTAGATATAGATCTACGACTGGGTGTTGATCCACGTCATGCTGATCAAATGGTTCGCGGCACTGTTTCTCTTCCTAATGGAACCGGTAAAACGGTTCGAGTGCTTGCGTTAGTAAATGAAGCTAAGCAAGAGGAAGCAAAAGAAGCGGGAGCCGACTTTGTGGGGCTCGACGAATACATCGAAAAAATTGAAGAAGGGTGGGCTGATGTAGATGTTATTATCGCTACACCCGATGTAATGGGGAAAATTGGACGTTTGGGTCGGTATTTAGGCCCAAGAGGTTTAATGCCTAATCCAAAAAGCGGAACTGTAACCATGGATGTTGCTGATGCGGTAAATGAATTCAAATCCGGTAAGCTGGATTTTAGAGTTGATAAAGCCGGCATTTTGCATACATCTATTGGCAAGTCTAGTTTTGAACCAAGTGAACTGCGTGAAAATGCAATAGCTTTCCTTCAAACCGTAATGAAGATGCGTCCCGCATCATCTAAAGGCTTGTATATTCGCAGTGCATTTTTGAGTACGACTATGGGGCCAAGTATCCCGGTAAGTCGTTCATCCATTACTTCATTATAGAAACTAAGAGGAATAAAAAATGCCGACATTATCAGAAAAAAAGGCAGTTGTTGAAGAAATTACCGAACAACTGAATAGTTCAAACGGACTCTATATCACAGATTACACGGGAATGTCCGTGAGTGATATGGGTGACATTAGAACAGAATTCAGAAAAGGTGATGTGCGCTATAAAGTATATAAAAATACTTTAGTTCAGCGTGCTATGGAAACAATTGGCGGATATGAAGAGCTAATTCCTCATCTGCATGATCAGAATGGTTTTGCATTTGTTGAAGAGGAGCTGGCGGCGCCGGCGAAAGTGCTTAAAGATTACATTAAGGAAAATGATAAGCCTGCATTTAAGGCGGCCTTAATTGATGGTGATTATTATGGCGAAGAGCATTTGGATACTCTTGCTGCCATGAAGTCTAAGAGCGAAATGATTGGAGAAATTATTGGATTGCTCCAAGCTCCACTATCAAACGTAATAAGTGGTCTACAAGCACAAGGATCGAACATTGCTGGTGCAGTACAGACAATAGCTGAAAAAGAAGAATAACTGAATACAACAATTTAATTTAAACTGACGAACGGAGAAATCTAACAATGGCTGACGTTAAAGAAATCGCAGAACAACTTGTTAACTTAACTATCAAAGAAGCCAATGAATTGGCTCAAGTACTCGAAGAAGAGTATGATATCAAACCAGCAGCTGCAGCTGTAGCTGTAGGCGGACCTGCCGGAGGCGGAGACGCTGATGCAGAAGAACAAACAGAATTCGATGTAATTCTGAAAGCTGCAGGTGGTAAAAAGATTGCAGTAATTAAAGAGGTTCGCGGAATCACTGGATTAGGCCTTAAAGAAGCTAAAGAGCTTGTTGACGGCGCACCAAATCCTATCAAAGAAGGTGTTTCCAAGGATGAAGCTGAAGATCTGAAGAGCAAATTAGAAGATGCCGGAGCTGAAGTAGAGCTTAAGTAAGCCGGTTTTCTTTAAAGCAATTCGTCATAGCCAACGCCTGTAATAGGTGTTGGCTTTTGGCGTCTACAACACAAGTGGTAAAATTCACTTATTATATATGTGTTGAATAAGCAGTATCACATCTTATTATTAACCTAAAGGAGAGGCTTCCTTTTGAGTACTACTATGGAGAAAATCCCATTTACCGACCGACTTTCATTTGGCCGTATTAACCACGTAATAGACTATCCTGATTTCCTGGATATACAGCTTGAGTCATTTAATTATTTTGCTCAGCTCGATATTGCACCTGATGATAGAATTGACCAGGGCCTTCAACGAATTTTCAATGAAAATTTCCCAATTACAGATAGTAGGGAAACACACATTTTAGAATTTGTTTATTACTCGGTTGATACTCCCAAATACAACATGAAGGAGTGCCAAGAGAGAGGGTTAACGTATGCTATACCCCTAAAGGCGAAATTGAGGTTATCTTCTATGGATGAAGATGAAGCCGGTGAAACCATTGAACAAGAGGTTTTTCTCGGAGATCTTCCGTGGATGACCGACCGTGGTACTTTTATAGTTAATGGTGCTGAGCGTGTAATTGTGAGTCAATTGCACAGGTCNCCNGGTGTGTTTTTCGGCCAATCCGTACACCCNAATGGTACCCAACTTTATTCTGCACGTGTAATTCCATTTAAAGGATCTTGGATTGAGTTTACGAATGATATCCGTGATGTGTTATGGGCTTATATAGACAGGAAAAAGAAGATTCCTGCAACTACTCTACTCCGTGCTCTAGGATTTTCTACAGATATGGATATCCTTAGCCTCTTTGAAATGTCGGAAGAGGTGGAATTTGGCACAAAGAAAACGTTTAAGAGTAAAGTAGTCGGTGAACGTCTCGCAACTGAAATAACAGTTGAAGAAACTGAAGAGGTTGTAGATGATGAAACCGGTGAAGTGACGGAAGCAACGAGTCGTAAAACACTTCTTGAACGAGATCATGAAGTTACGGAAGAAGATTATGATATCTTTAAGGAAGCCGGAATCAAAAAGGTTCTAATTCAAAAAATTGACGCAGAAGAGTCGGAACGATCGGTGGTGATGAATACGCTCCGAAAAGATTCTTCGCATGACGAAAATTCCGCTCTTGGTGAAGTTTACCAACAGATTCGAACAGGTGAAATGCCTGATCCGGAAACAGCTCGACAAGTACTTGAGCGATTATTCTTTAGTGATAAAAAATATGACCTTGGAGAAGTTGGTCGATATCGCCTTAATAAGCGACTGAAGGTAGATGTAGATCCTGAAATTCAGTATCTGACGAAAGAAGATGTTGTAGCTATTGTTAAAGAGGTTATTCGTCTTAAAGAAATGAAATCTCAGGTTGATGATATTGATCACTTGAGTAACAGGCGTGTACGAACAGTAGGAGAGCAGCTTGGCCAACAGTTTGCTGTTGGACTTGCCCGAATGGCACGTACAATACGTGAACGAATGAACTCGCGAGATGCTGAGCAGTTAACGCCACAGGATCTTGTAAATGCGCGAACCATTTCAAGTGTAATTAACAGCTTTTTTGGTACAAATCAGCTCTCACAGTTTATGGATCAAACCAATCCAATAGCTGAACTTACGCACAAACGTCGTATGTCAGCTCTGGGACCTGGTGGTTTGACGCGTGAAAGAGCCGGTTTTGAGGTTCGTGACGTTCACTACACTCACTATGGACGTCTTTGCCCAATTGAAACACCTGAGGGACCAAACATTGGTTTGATTACCTCTCTCTGTATTCATGCCAAGGTAAATGATTTTGGATTTATCGAAACCCCTTATCGAAAAGTTCATGAGGGTTCGGTTACGGATAACATTGAATACCTCGCCGCTGAGCAAGAAGATGAGACAATTATTGCACAGGCAAATGCACCACTGGATGATAGTGGCGGATTTGTTAATGAGTCAATTTTCTCAAGATTTCGCGATAGTAATGTAGGTTTGGCGAAACCCGATGAAATTGAATATATGGATGTTTCTGCCAACCAAATTACATCACTGGCAGCGGCTTTAATTCCATTTATTGAGCATGATGATGCTAACCGTGCATTGATGGGATCAAACATGCAGCGTCAAGCAGTACCACTGCTCCGGCCTGATTCTCCAATTGTTGGAACAGGGCTCGAACAGCGTGCAGCGAAAGATTCGCGTGCAATTATCAGTGCTGAAGGCGATGGAGAAGTTGTTTATGTAAGTGGCGATGAAATTAGAGTTCGATACGACAGATCAGAAGTTGAAGAGAACTGCTATTTCGATGAAGGAATTAAATCGTACAAACTCAGAAAGTTTGAGCGAAGTAATCAGGATACAACTGTAAATCAGCGTCCAATAGTAGATGTTGGCGATAAAGTAAAAGAAGGCGATGCTATTGCAGATGGTTGTGCCACGCAAAAAGGTGAACTCGCACTAGGAAGAAACCTGCTTGTAGCATTTATGCCATGGAGAGGATATAATTTTGAGGATGCGATTGTTATTAGTGAGCGCATTGTTCAGGATGATATTTATACTTCCATTCACATCACTGAATTTGAACAACAGGTTCGTGATACAAAACGTGGTGAAGAAGAACTTACTCGTGAAATACCGAATGTAAGTGAAGACGCTACGAGTGATTTGGATGAAAAAGGAATGATTCGCGTAGGTGCAAAAGTTGAGCATGGCGATATTCTTGTAGGGAAAATTACACCGAAAGGTGAAACAGATCCTACACCTGAAGAAAAACTACTTAGAGCTATCTTTGGTGATAAAGCCGGAGATGTGAAAGACGCCTCTTTGAAAACACCACCAGGTGTAAAAGGGGTTGTTATTGATACCAAACTCTTTAGCCGTAAGCGAGATGAACAAATCTCTCGTAAAGAGGAGAAGAAGTTGGTTGAACAGGAAAATGAGCGCCATTCACGTAAATTGGCCGATTTAAACTCAAAATGGGCTGATAAAATGTATAGCCTGTTGAGAGATAAAACATCACCGGGTGTATACAACTACAGTGGTGTTGAACTGATCCCTAAAGGGGAGAAGTACAAGAAATCGGTATTTGAAGAATTAGACCCTATTAATATCAATGAAAATATTGATTGGGCTACAGATGAAGAGCTTGTTGAACACGTACGATTGTTGTTCAAAAACTATCGCGATCTTAGAAGAGATATCGATACTGATGCCAAGCGACGTAAGTATCAAATACAAGTAGGTGATGAGTTACCACCTGGCATAATCCAGAAAGCAAAAGTTTATGTTGCTAAAAAACGTAAGCTACAGGTTGGTGATAAGATGGCCGGTCGACACGGGAATAAAGGCGTGATTGCAAAAGTAGTTCCGCAAGAGGATATGCCGTTTATGAAAGATGGAACTCCGGTTGATATTGTATTGAACCCGCTTGGTGTACCTTCACGTATGAACCTCGGCCAAATTTACGAAACCATTCTTGGTTGGGCCGGGCTTAAAATGGGTGTAAAATATGCTTCACCAATATTTGATGGAGCCTCCTATGATCAAGTACAAGAAGAGCTTAAAAAAGCAGGACTTCCTGAAGATGGGCGAGTAACCCTTTATGATGGAAGAACAGGCCATGCATTGGATCAGCAGACAACTGTTGGTGTAATGTATATGCTGAAGTTAAATCACTTGATTGAAGATAAAATGCACGCTCGTTCGATTGGGCCATACTCACTTATTACACAACAGCCATTGGGTGGTAAAGCACAATTTGGTGGTCAGCGACTTGGTGAGATGGAAGTTTGGGCACTGTACGCATATGGTGCTGCCAACATTCTGAAAGAGATGCTCACTGTAAAAAGTGATGACGTAAAAGGACGATCTAAGGTATACGAAGCCATTGTTAAAGGAGAAAACCTCCCTGAAGGCGATATACCTGAATCATTCAAAGTACTTTTACGCGAACTTATGGGTCTCGGTCTCGAAATCCATATAGATTAGAATTTGTTCTGTTAATTAAATCCAAATCGGAGGTTTTCCTTTGCCGTCAACAAAAACATTAACTGTTACGAAAGACTTCTCTAATATTGGAATATCGTTGGCATCTGCCGAAACGATACTTTCAAGATCACACGGAGAAGTTTTAACTCCAGAAACGATAAATTACAGAACATTCAAACCGGAAATGGATGGTCTCTTTTGTGAGAAAATTTTCGGGCCTGTAAAAGATTACGAATGTCACTGTGGTAAATATAAGCGTATTCGCTATAAGGGTATTATCTGCGACCGTTGTGGTGTAGAAGTAACCCGTAAAGCGGTTCGCCGTGAACGTATGGGGCACATTACCCTTACCGTTCCTATTGTACACATATGGTATTTTAAGTCACTGCCAAGTAAAATTGCTTACCTGCTTGGCTACTCCTCGAAGAATCTTGACCGGATTATCTACTACGAAACCTTTGTAGTGATTAACCCCGGACTTGCAAGAGATTTAGGCTACAAACGTGGCGATCTGATCTCTGAAGAGGAAAAGTTTGATATTATGGATCAGCTTCCGGAAGATAATTACGATCTGGAAGAGGATGATGAAGATAAATTTGTGGTAAAAGATGGTGCAGAAGCTGTACAAGATCTTCTTACCGATATGGATCTTGACGGACTTGCATACCAGCTGCGTTACGAAGTGAAGAATGAAACTTCGCAAATGCGTAAAAAGAAAAAGCTGAAGCGCCTTCAGGTAATCGAATCTTTCCGTGCTGCTAATCAGCACACAGAGAACAATCCAAACTGGATGGTGCAGGGTGTAATTCCGGTTATACCACCAGAGTTGCGTCCACTTGTACCACTTGAAGGAGGTCGATTTGCTACATCAGACCTCAATGATCTTTATAGACGAGTAATTATCCGTAATAACCGATTGAAGCGGTTGATGGATATAAAAGCTCCTGACGTTATTCTCCGTAATGAGAAGAGAATGCTCCAGGAAGCTGTAGACTCTCTTTATGATAACTCAAGAAAATCTAACGCGGTACGAAATAACAACCGACCACTGAAATCCCTCAGTGATATGCTGAAAGGGAAAAGTGGACGTTTCCGCCAAAACTTGCTCGGTAAGCGTGTTGATTATTCAGGCCGTTCCGTAATTGTTGTTGGACCAAGCCTGAAAATGCACGAATGTGGTCTTCCAAAAGAGATGGCCATTGAGCTTTACAAACCATTTGTCATTCGACGACTGATTGAACGTGGTTATGTAAAAACCGTAAAAAGTGCGAAGAAAGTTGTTGATCGACGAGATCAGGTTGTATGGGAAGTTCTTGAGAATGTAATTGATGGACACCCTGTGCTTCTTAACCGTGCACCTACACTTCACAGGTTAGGTATTCAGGCGTATCAGCCGGTATTGATTGAAGATAAAGCTATTCGCTTGCATCCACTTTCATGTACTGCATTTAACGCTGACTTTGATGGTGATCAGATGGCTGTTCACTTGCCGTTAAGCCATGATGCGGTTATGGAAGCTTCTGTATTGATGCTTGGATCGCATAACATTTTAAGTCCTGCTAGTGGTGGCCCTGTTGCGGTACCATCACAGGATATGATTCTTGGTATCTATTACATGACCAAGATGGGTAATGGCAAAATGGGTGAAGGTAAATCTTTCACTGATACCGATGAGGTTTTGGTAGCATATGATCAAGGGAAACTTGATATGCACGCCAAGATCAATGTTCGGGTCTTGGTTAAACAAGATGACGGATCCATGAAACGGGAATTGGTGAAAACTACTACAGGCCGTGTACTATTCAATAATATTATTCCTGATGAAGTTGGCTTTTTTAACAGAACATTAGGTAAAAAAGAACTTCGAAATCTCATTGGAGATATATATAACGGAGTTGGACCAGTTGAAACGGCCACTTTCCTCGATAATATGAAGGACACAGGGTTTGAAAAAGCTACTGTAGGTGGACTTTCTTTCAGCCTTGAAGACATTATCATCCCGGATGAAAAACAGCAGCTAATCGATAAAGCGCAAAGTGATGTAGCTGAAATCCAGGATCGATATGAGATGGGTTTCATTACTGATAATGAGCGTTACAATCAGGTTATTGATAAGTGGACAAGTACCACAAACCGTGTATCTGAAACGCTGTTTAAGAGCTTAACCGAAGATAAAGATGGGTTTAATGCTGTCTATATGATGGCTGACTCAGGTGCTCGTGGTTCAAAAGAGCAGATTCGACAGCTCGGTGGTATGCGTGGATTGATGGCAAAGCCACAGAAAAGTTCCATGCAGCAAGGAAACGAGGTAATTGAAAATCCAATTCTCTCCAGTTTCCGTGAGGGACTAACCGTACTTGAGTACTTTATCTCAACTCACGGTGCTCGTAAAGGTCTAGCTGATACAGCGCTAAAAACAGCGGATGCCGGCTATCTAACTCGACGACTTGTAGATGTTTCCCAGGATATCATTATCAACGAAAAAGATTGTGGTACTCTGCGGGGAATTAAAATGCAGGCGCTGAAGGATAACGAAGATGTTATCGAGAGCCTTGAAGATCGTATTGTTGGCCGAGTGTCAATGCACGAAATAGTTGACCCAATTAGTGATGAGGTTATTAGTGAACCAAACGAACTAATTACGGAAAAAGTAGCAAGTAAAATTGCCGAAACATCTATTGAAGAAGTAGAGATTCGGTCAGTACTTACTTGTGAAACTGAGCGTGGTGTTTGTGCCAAGTGTTACGGACGTGATATGTCTAAAACAGGAATGGTTCAAGTTGGTGAAGCTGTAGGTGTTATTGCAGCTCAATCAATTGGTGAGCCAGGTACACAGTTGACACTTAGAACATTCCACGTTGGTGGTACGGCTTCTCGAATGGAGGCTGACTCTCAGCACAAAGCTAAATTTGATGGTAAAATTGAATTTGAGAACCTCCGGGTTGTTGAATACGATGATGGCGAAGAGATACACAATGTGGTTCTAAGCCGTGCCGGTGAAATGAAGATTGTCGGAGAAGATGGAAGTGTCTTGAATACCTACAATGTGCCTTACGGTGCAGAAATGATGGTAGAAGAGGGTGATAAAGTGATGAAAGGAATGCCACTAAGTAAGTGGGATCCATATAACGCACTTATCTTTAGTGAAATTGAGGGTACCATTGAGTACAAAGATATCATTGAAGAAGTTACCTTTACGGCTGATACCGATTCTCAAACCGGTCACCGTGAAAAAGTAATTATCGATTCCAGAGACAGATCACTTGTACCTACACTTGTAGTGAAAGGCAAGGATGACAAAATTCGCGAAAGTACTCTACCTGTAGAAACTCATATTACTGTCGAAGATGGTGAAAAAGTTCAGGCAGGACAAGTATTGGCGAAAATTCCACGTGCTGCTTCTAAATCGAAGGATATTACAGCAGGTCTTCCACGTGTTACAGAACTGTTCGAAGCACGTTCACCAAGCGATCCCGCAGCCGTTTCAGAAATTGACGGTATTGTTAAGATGGGTGGCCGTAAGCGTGGCTCGCAAGAAGTAATTGTTGAAAGTAAAGACGGTACGGATGAGAAGAAGTATCTGATTTCACTTTCCAAGCATATTCTTGTTCAGGAGAATGATTTTGTTAGGGCCGGACAGGCACTTTCGGATGGAACCATTCCTGCACAGGAGATCTTGAACATTATGGGCCCATACGCTGTACAATCTTATCTGGTTAATGAAATCCAGGAAGTTTATCGACTACAGGGTGTGAAGATAAATGACAAGCACATTGAAGTAATTGTGCGAACCATGATGCAGAAAGTTGAAGTTACCGATCCGGGTGATACAATGTATCTCGAAGGAGATAAAGTTGACCGTTTCGAACTCAACAACAAAAATGATGAGCTGATTGGTAAATTTGTTGTAACCAATGTAGGTGGAAGTGACCTGAAATTGGGTCAGACATTAGACCGACGTGACGTTCGTAAGATCAATAATGAACTGATTAAGGCAGATAAAGAAGAGGTTGTTACTCGAGAAGCTGAACCGGCTATTTCGAAACCAATCTTGCTTGGAATTACACGCGCTGCTCTATCAACAGAAAGTTGGTTGTCATCCGCATCATTCCAGGAAACCACAAAAGTTCTTACACAAGCATCTATCGAGGCGAAAAAAGATATGCTTCGAGGCTTGAAAGAGAATGTGGTTGTTGGACACAAAGTACCAGCTGGTACAGGTCTTGATAAGTACGACGATCTAATTGTTGGTTCCAGAGCGGAATACGACGAAACCGATGAGGAGGTCGAAAAAGTGTTTGAAACACTTGGAGCCGACGATTCGGGTTCTGACAAAGAAGATTAAAACAAAAAAGGCCCTGAAGTTTTCAGGGCCTTTTTTTTTGATAATAATTTTTGCTGAATACTATTTAGACTTCTCAATATTTTCGAGAAGCTGTTCAGCTTCTTTGATTAAATCATCTGCACGTTGTTTGGCATCACTTACTACTTTATCGCTGTCTTGTTTGGCTTGAGAAGTAATTTTCTCTTTCTCATCCTTTAATTTATCGATTAGAGTATTAAGTTCATCCAAATAAGAGCTAAAGCGGTACGAAATAAGGCCACGTGTATTTTTTCCGGTATCGGGTGCAAACAATAATGCTGCAACAGTGCCGGCTGTGATCCCGGTTATAAAGCCTAAAGTAAAACCTTTTCCTGATTTGCTCATGGTTATAAGTAATTTTTTAAGTTGGTAGTATTTGTATTAAAATACTAAAACAACCGTGATCTATAAAAGAAAGTGCACGATTTATTTCATAATTTATACTATATCAACGAACTCCATAAATCAAATCTTATATAATGAAATTTTTTATTGATACAGCTGATCTCAGTGAAATTCAAGAAGCACACGATTTAGGTGTGCTGGATGGTGTAACAACTAATCCAAGCCTCTGCATGAAAATTGGTGTTGAAGACTTCGAAGGGCATATAGCAAAAATATGNGATATCGTTGATGGCGATGTCTCTGCAGAAGTAATCTCTACAGAATATGAAGAGATTGTAGAAGAGGGGAGAAACATTGCTTCNATTGCTGACAATGTGGTTGTGAAGGTTCCACTTATAAAAGATGGAATTAAAGCGATAAAAACATTTAGTGATGAAGGAATTAAAACGAACTGTACGCTCTGTTTTTCACCTACTCAGGCACTATTGGCAGCCAAAGCCGGTGCAACATACATTTCTCCTTTTATTGGTAGGCTTGATGACATCTCAACAGACGGCATGCAGTTGATTGCCGATATCCGGGCAATCTATGATAACTACGGATTTGAAACCGAAATACTGGCTGCAAGCATTCGCCACCCGATGCACTTGCTTGAATCTGCACGATTAGGTGCTGATGTAGCCACCATGCCGTTGAAAGTGATTGATCAACTACTTAAGCACCCATTGACAGATATCGGCTTAAAACGCTTTCTCGCCGATTGGGATAAGCTTCAGGAATCGCTGAATCAGTAAAATTTACCAAACCGTCTGACTGCTTACTTTAAAGTCAGACGGTTTTTTATTCCAACTCACCTATCAAATTTTCAGCAATTTTTGCTGATGAAAGAACGCCCGGTAATCCTGCTCCTGGATGTGTGCCGGCTCCAACAAAATAGAGGTCATCAACAT
>SL_7KL_010_BRINEDRAFT_10001102_pt1 | contig 12902 bp, 14 predicted proteins | sample SodLak_010_BRINE_FD_10663 | JGI IMG/M metagenome (IMG submission 10663)
GGCTACCGAACCGGCACCGCGCCTTGCCAGATGACCAAAACCGGTCTCGGGCGCAGACGCGGGAATAAATCAGTGTTTCCCTAGAGAATCTCGCAGGCCTCGTCGAAGGGCAGGCGCGGGGCGCGTTCGTGCATGCCTTTGCTGTCACCGTAGCCAATGTTGATCAGGAAGTTGGCCTGATACCGGCCCTCGGGAAAAAACGCCTGGTTCACGCCGTCGGCGTCAAAGCCGGACATCGGGCCGCAGTCCAGTCCCAGTGCGCGGGCTGCCAGGATCAGGTAGGCGCCCTGCAGGCTGCCATTGCGGAAAGCGGTCTCGACGATCTTTTCCGGCTTGCCTTCGAACCAGCTTTTCGCATCGGTATGCGGGAACAGCGTCGGCAGGTGTTCGTAAAACTGGCTGTCGTGGGCCACGATCACTGTGACCGGTGCGGCCATCGATTTGTCCTGGTTGCCTTCCGAGAGCAGAGGCTTCAGGCGCTGCTTGGCTGCATCAGTCTTGACGAACACCAGCCGGGCGGGCTGGCAGTTGGCGCTGGTCGGACCCATCTTCGTCAGGTTGTAGAGCTTCTGCAGCGTTCCGTCGGCGATCTCCCTATCCTGCCAGGCGTTGTAGGTGCGCGCGCTTCGGAACAGAGTATCCAGAGCTTCGTCGTGCAATGGGGCTGCCATAGGGCATCTCCTGATTCGATGAGGCCGGGCGGAAACAAAACGGGCGTCGCGTCGACGCCCGTGGAGGGTAGAGCATCGCCGGTCAGGCGGCCAGCCGTCGGTCCAGCGAAAGCCGACCGCCGCCGGTCAGCGCCAGTGCCGCGGACACCGCCAGCAAGGTCAATGAGAACTCATAGCCTCCGTTAGCGACGAACAGCCCGTTACCAAGATGCACCCAGACCGTGGCGACGAGCATCGTGAAGGCCAGCGCTGCGGCTGCCGGTCGGGTCAGCAGGCCCAGGATCAGCGCGATGCCTCCGAAAAACTCCGCGGCGCCGGCGAGAAAGGCCATGACAATACCAGGCTGCAGGCCGATCGAGGTCATCCATTCGCCGGTGGCCCAAGCCCATTACCGCCGAACCATCCGAATAATTTCTGGGCACCGTGGGCGTGGGCAATGGAAACGAGGTTTCGGTTTTCAGTGTTCAGTTTTCAGACAGGGCGGCTGAGGGGCGACCTCGGCGTCATCGCGAGAGAAGCGCGGCGATCCTTGTTTCGGGCGCTGAGAGATTGCCACGTCGGCTATCGCCTCCTGGCAACGACGGACCTCAAGCGCCTCTGAAAACTGAACACTGAAACCTGAAAACTAAAGACTGGTTCATTCCGTCAACGTCTGCAAATCATATCGCCCGTCAATCACTTCCAGCACGCTGCCCTGGTCGAACCAGTCGCCGAGGACGATGCGGGAGGCGGGTTCGCTGTCTAGCTCGAAGTGGTGGATGTCCGGTCGGTGGGTGTGGCCGTGGATCAGGCGGCGGACGCCGTGTTCGCGCATGGTGTCGACCACCGTCTGCTGGTTGACGTCCATGATCTGTTCGCGCCCCGCCGCCAGTTCGCTGTTGCGGTTGGTGCTCTCGCTGCGCGCCTGTTTGGCCATGGTCATGCGTTCCTCGATGGATTTGGCCAGAAAGCCGGCCTGCCACTGTGGATCGTTCACCATGGCCCGGAACTGTTGGTACTCGACATCATCCGTGCACAGCAGGTCGCCATGCATCAGCAGCACCTTCTCGCCATCGAGTTCGATCACCGTGGGATCATGCAGCAGCGTGGTGCCGGTGGCCTCAGCGAAGGCCTCGCCGAGCAGGAAGTCGCGGTTGCCGCGCATCACGAACACGGGCACGCCAGAGTCGCTGAGCCGGCGGATCGCCCCCAGCACCGGATGATCCGCAGGTACCGCATCATCGCCGATCCAGGCCTCGAAGATATCGCCCAGAAGATACACCTCGCGAGCCTGACTGCCGTGTTCCAGCAGATAGCGGATGAAAAGCTGGATGATCTGCGGTCGGCTCGGATCCAGGTGCATATCGGACAGGAACAATGTCGGCTTCATCGGCGGGGTATCCGGCAGTCGTGGACGAGACGCAAAGCATAGCGAGCCCTGACCGCCGGCTGCAAAGGCGGTGCCCTGGGCACTGTGCGGATCAGGCGCTTTCCGCTACCATGCCGGGCCCATGACAACGACCCCGCTAAAGACACGCTTCGCACCCAGCCCCAGTGGTTTGCTGCATCTCGGCAACCTGCGTACGGCGCTGTTCAATGCCCTGCTGGCGCGCTCCGCCGACGGTCGCTTTCTGCTGCGCATTGAGGATACCGACGCGGATCGATCCGAGGAGCGGTATGTCGATGCCCTGCAGCATGACCTGCAGTGGCTCGGCCTGGACTGGCAGGAGGGCCCGGGTGCCGAGGCGCATAGCGGCCCCTACCGGCAGTCACTCCGCGAGGCGATGTACCAGTCGCTGTTCCAGCGGTTGTTGAGCGAGGGGCATGCCTATCACTGTTTCTGCAGCGACGACGAGCTGAAACGTGCCCGGGAGCGGCAGCGCGCCGCCGGCAAGCCGCCGCGCTATGCGGGGACTTGCGCCGGCATTCCGCGCGAGCAGGCCGAGTCCAGAATCGAGGCTGGTGAGCCAGCGACCCTGCGGTTTCGGGTGCCGCCTGGCAAGCAGATCGTGTTCCAGGATCTGGTCCGCGGCGAGCAGCGGTTCGCGAGTAACGATCTGGGAGATTTCATCATTCGCCGTGCCGATGGCAGTGCTGCCTTCCTGTTCTGTAATGCGGTGGACGACTCGGCCATGCAGGTCAGCCAGGTGCTGCGTGGTGAGGACCATCTGACCAACACGCCGCGCCAGTGCCTGGTGCTTGACGCCATAGGCCTGCCGCGGCCGCAGTGGGGTCACCTGCCGATGATCCTGGGTGAGGATGGCGCGCCATTGTCCAAGCGCAATGGCAGCCGCTCGGTGCAGGAACTGCGCGACAGTGGAATCCTGCCGGCGGCGCTGCTCAATTATCTGGCACGTCTCGGTCACGCCGACAACGACCACGGCCTTAAGGATCTGCAGGGCCTGGCGGCGACGTTTCGTCTGGATCAGATCGGCCGTGCCCCGGCGCGTTATGACGAACAGCAGTTGCTGCACTGGCAGGAACTGGCCCTGCGCGCCCTGTCGCCGGACGCGCTGCAACAGTGGATGCAGTCGGCAGCCGTCGACCTGATCCCGGCAGACCGGATGGTCGCGTTTACCGAATTGCTTGCACCCAATGTCCGCTTGTTCGCCGATGTGCGTCGCTGGGCGCGAGCCTGTTTTTCTGCCGAACTCGCCCACGATGAAGCCACGACCGCCGTGTTCCGTGATGCAGGCAGTCCATTTTTCGCCGCTGCCGCGGACGCCGCCGATCAGGATTGGGCGGCGCTGACGGCGGTGGTGCAGCAGCAGACCGGTGCCCGCGGCAGGGGTCTGTTTCTGCCGCTGCGGCTGGCGCTTACCGGCGAGCGGCACGGCCCAGAGCTGGCACCCCTGCACGCAATGATGGGGCCGGCCATGGTTCGCGCCCGCTTCGCCCAGGCCGCCGACCTCGCCTTATCGAATCAGTAAGCGGAAACGCCAGTAACATGCTCGAAATTCACAATTCCCTGACCCGAACCAAGGAGCCGCTGCAGCCCATCGAGCCGGGTCACGTGCGCATGTATGTCTGCGGCATGACGGTCTATGACTATTGTCATCTGGGGCATGCCCGGGCGCTGGTGGTGTTCGATGTGGTGGCGCGTTATCTGCGGTATAGCGGTTACCGGCTGACCTATGTCCGCAATATCACCGATGTGGACGACAAGATCATCGCGCGGGCTGCCGAGCGCGGTGTCAGCATGGCCGAACTGACCGAAACCTTTATTGCCGCTATGCACGAGGATGCTGCCGCGCTGGGCGTGCTGCCGCCGGATGCGGAGCCCCGGGCCACCGAGGCCATTGACGAGATGCAGGCACTGATCCAGCAACTCATGGATCGCGGCCTTGCCTATCAGGACGACCCGGAGGGCGATGTGTACTACGACGTCACCGGTTTTCCGGACTACGGCAAGCTCTCCGGCAAGCGGCTGGAAGATCTGCGCGCCGGTGCCCGGGTCGATGTCGAAGAGGCCAAGCGGCATCCCGGGGATTTCGTGCTCTGGAAACGCGCCAGGCCGGGCGATCCAAGCTGGCCCTCGCCCTGGGGTGATGGCCGCCCGGGCTGGCATATCGAGTGCTCGGCCATGTCCAAACGCTGCCTGGGCGCGCACTTCGATATCCATGGCGGCGGCCTGGATCTGCAGTTCCCGCATCACGAGAACGAGATCGCCCAGAGCGAGGGCGCGCATCAGCATCCGTACGCCAACGTCTGGATGCATAACGGGCATGTCCGCGTCGACGACGAGAAAATGTCCAAGTCGCTGGGCAATTTCTTCACCGTGCGGGACATCCTCACCGAGTACCGGCCGGAGGAGGTGCGACACTTCCTGCTGTCGAGCCACTACCGCAGTCCGCTTAACTACACTCGCGATGCCCTCGAACAGGCCCGGGGCGCCGCAGAGCGGCTGTATCTGGCATTGCGAGGCCTTGATCCGGTCGCGCCCGGCCAAAGCGGCGACGAGTATCGGCAGCGATTCACCGCGGCAATGGACGACGACTTCAACACACCACTGGCGCTGTCGGTGCTGTTCGACCTGGCCCGCGCCCTGAACCGTGCCCGCGACAGTGACCCGGCGGAGGCAGCGCGCCTCGCCGGCCTGCTGCGCGAGTTGGGGGGAGTGCTGGGACTGTTGCAGACCGATCCGGAAGACTACCTCCGGGGCGGCGGCACGGACGCTGGCGGCCTCGCCGACGCCGACATCGACGCACTTCTGGCCGAACGTCAGCAGGCCCGCAAGGAGCGCAACTTCGCCCGTGCCGACGAGATCCGCGAGGAATTGGCAGAACAGGGAATCGTGATTGAGGATGGGGCGGGGGGAACCACCTGGCGGCGCGCCTAATTCAAGCCGCCAAGCGAAGCCGACCTAAAACGTAAAACCTAAAACTTATTTTTTCTAATCTGTATCTGCGCCGTCCGGACCTTGTTGTCCCTTGTCTGCACGATGGTCACCGGGAAACCGTGGATGATCAGGCTGATGCCCGGTTCCGGGATCGCCTGCAGGTGTTCCATGATCAGGCCGTTCAGGGTCTTCGGCCCGTCGGTGGGCAGGTTCCAGTCGAGCAGGCGGTTCAACTCGCGCACGCTGATCGAGCCCTGGGCCAGGAAGCTGCCGTCCTCCTGCGGTCGCAGGTGGCGTGAGCCTGCGGCCGGATCGCTGGTGAACTCGCCGACGATCTCCTCGAGAATGTCCTCCAGCGTGACCAGTCCCATGATGTCGCCGTATTCATCCACCACCATGCCGATACGCCGTTGCTTGCGCTGGAAGTTGAGCAACTGGGTCTGCAGCGGTGTGCCTTCCGGGATGAAATAGGTCTCCCGGGTGGCGGCCAGCAGCCGCTCACGGTCCAGGTCGCCACGCACCAGCGAGGGTACGATGCTGCGCAGGTGCAGCAGCCCTTCGACGTCATCAATGCTGCCGCGATATACCGGCAGCCGGGTGTGCTGGCTCTTGCTGAGCTGGTTGACGATGTCGTCCCAGTTTTCGTCCAGATCGATACCCACGATCTCGTTGCGCGGCACCATGATGTCCTCGACGGTCGCCTTCTCCAGATCCAGGATGTTGATCAGCATGCGCTGGTGTCGGCGAGGGATCAGGGCGCCAGCTTCGTTGACCACGGTGCGCAACTCCTCGCGGCTCAGCGAGGAATTATTGGCGTCCTCCGGATAGACCCGGAACAGGCGGAGCAGGGTGTTGGCGATGCCGTTGGTGACATACACCACCGGATAGAACACGCGCAGCAGCACCAGTAACGGCCATGAGAACGGAAAGGCCAATCGTTCCGGGTGCAGCGCGGCCATGGTCTTCGGTGCCACCTCGGCGAAGATCAGAATAACCAGTGTCAGCAGCAGCGAGGCCGCACCGATGGCGCCTTCGCCATACAGGCGCAGGGCGATCAGCGTGGCCAGTGAGGCGGCCAGGATGTTGACGAAGTTGTTACCCAGCAGGATGACGCCGATCAGCCGGTCCGGCCGTTCCAGCAGCTGCGCCGCCAGACGGGCCGAGCGATGTCCGGCCTTGGCCAGGTGTTTCAACCGGTAACGGTTGAGCGTCATCAGCGCCGTTTCAGAACTGGAGAAAAACGCGGACAGCACGATCAGCAGGCCGAGCAGGCCAAACATCGCGCCGATGGGCAGATTGCTCACGGCCGGTCTCCCCGGGTCTGTGGAACAGCAGTAAGCATGGCAGGTGAAATCAGCGGAAGAGGATCATTTCCAGCACCAGCTTGGTGCCAAAATAGGCGAGCATCAGCGCAATGAAGCCGCCCAGGGTCCAGCGGATTGCGACGCGACCGCGCCAGCCATAGCGCCAGCGTCCGAACAGCAGGATCGCGAAAACCAGCCATGCGGCAATGGACAGCGTGGTCTTGTGCACCAGGTGCTGGCTGAAAATATCGTCCAGAAAGATCGCGCCGGTTACCAGCGACAGGCTGAGCAGGCCGAAGCCCAGCCAGAGCATCTGGAACAGGATGCTCTCCATGACTCTCAGGGGCGGCAACAGGCGAACCAGGCCTTCGGGGTGGCGGTTATGCAGATGGTGGTCCTGGTACGCCAGCACCACCGCTTGCAGCGCCGCGATGCTGAGCAGGCTGTAGGCCAGGATTGAACTGAGAATGTGTGCTTCCAGCCCGAGTGGCACGTTGCCCCCGGTGGGCGCGGCCGGTGCAAACAGGGTCGACAGGATCAGAGCCACTGCGCTGACGGGCAGGATCACGATCGCCAGGTTCTCCACCGGCTTGCGCAGCGCGGCCAGCAGGATCAGCGCCGCCATGAACCAGGTCACCAGTGAGACCGCGTTGAAGAAGCCCAGGTTGAGTCCCTGCGGCAGTACTGTCTGGCCCCAGAGCAACACGGCGTGGACCGCGATCGCCAGCAAACCCAGCGCCAATGCCGCCGAGCGGCCGACCGGGGGTGCATCACCCTGGCGTGCCAGGCGCAGTGAAAAAACGCCGCTGGCGGACAGATACAGGGCAATGGCAAGTATGATGAGTGCGGCGTGTTCCATGGGCGGAATCAAGTCGTCGGGAGCCCCCAACAGACGACGAATCATGGCATAGATACCTGGGCGGTCAAAGCTGGGGGCCATTTCGGCGTCGCGCCGGCTGAGGTACCCTTGCCCACCTTGTTACTGCAGTTGCGTTGAGGTCCGCGGATCCATGTTCAACAACCTGAGCGAACGTCTTGATGGTGTCGTCCGCCGCCTGCGCGGCCAGGGCCGGCTGACTGAGGAGAATATTCAGGACAGTCTGCGTGAAGTGCGCATGGCGCTGCTCGAAGCCGATGTCGCGCTGCCGGTGGTCCGGACCTTCATAAACGACGTGAAGGAACGCGCCCTTGGTGAAGAAGTCAGCAAGTCGCTGACGCCGGGCCAGGCCTTCGTCAAGATCGTCAAGGATGAACTGGTCCGCATGATGGGCGAGGAGAACGACGCCCTGGACCTGGCCGTGCGGCCGCCGGCGGTGGTGATGGTTGCCGGTCTGCAGGGCGCGGGCAAGACCACCAGCATTGCCAAGCTGGCGCTTTACCTGCGTGAGCGCGAAAAGAAGAAGGTTCTGGTGGTGAGCTGTGACGTCTACCGTCCGGCCGCCATTGATCAGTTGAAGACGCTGGCGGCAGAGGTCGGGGTGGATTTCTTCCCCTCCAGCGGCGAGCAGAAGCCGCTGGACATCGCGCGCGCTGCGCTCGAACACGCCAGGTTGCAGTACCATGACGTCTTGCTGGTGGATACCGCCGGTCGGCTGCACGTCGACGAGGCGATGATGGACGAGGTCAAGGCGCTGCACGCCGGGATCACGCCCGCCGAGACCCTGTTCGTGGTCGACAGCATGACCGGTCAGGATGCGGTGAATACGGCTGCTGCCTTCAATGACGCGCTGCCGCTGACCGGTGTGATCCTGACCAAGACTGATGGTGACGCCCGCGGCGGTGCGGCGCTGTCGATTCGCCACGTCACCGGCAAGCCGATCAAGTTTCTCGGTGTTGGCGAGAAGACCAGGGCGCTGGAGCCGTTTCACCCGGAACGGGTCGCCTCGCGGATCCTTGGCATGGGCGATGTGCTCAGCCTGGTGGAGGAGGTCGAGCGTGGCGTCGACAAGGACCAGGCCGACAAGCTCGCCAGGAAGCTCAAGAGCGGCAAGGGCTTCGATCTTGAGGATTTCCGCGACCAGATGAGCCAGATCGGCGGCATGGGCGGCATCGGTGGCCTGATCGACAAGATGCCCGGCATGGGTCAGATGTCTGAAAAGGTCAAGGGTCAGGTCAACGACAAGGAGGTGGCCCGCCTGGTCGCGATGATCAATTCCATGACTCCAGCCGAGCGGCGCAAGCCGGATCTGATCAACGGCTCGCGCAAGCGGCGCATCGCCATGGGCTCGGGTGCTCAGGTGCAGGACGTCAATCGGCTGCTGAAGCAGTTCAAGCAGATGCAGAAGATGATGAAGCAGTTCAAGAAGGGCGGCATGAAGAAGATGATGCGCCAGCTTGGCGGCATGGGTGGCCCCGGTGGCATGGGCGGTCCGGGCGGCGGTCTGCCGCCGGGCATGAAGTTCTAGGCCGTCGTTGATCCATGGAAGTCCAGGTCGCTCAGCGGTTATCCAGTAAACGTTGAACGTTTGGCGGTTTTCCGTACAATGCGCGATTCACTAAATCGCCCGCATTTTCCGCGGGCTGCGGATCGTCAAGAGGTTAGCAAGAGCATGGTTACCATTCGTCTGGCTCGAGGCGGCGCCAAGAAGCGTCCTTTTTATCACGTGGTCGTGACGGACAGCCGCAATGCGCGCAACGGTCGTTTCATCGAACGACTGGGCTTCTTCAACCCGGTGCCGGGTGGTCAGGCCAAGAATGAACCGCTGCGTCTGGACATGGAACGCGTGAATTACTGGATCGCCAACGGTGCCCAGCCGTCCGAGCGTGTCGCGCACCTGGTCAAGCAGTATGCCAAGCAGCAGGAAGCTGCTGCCTGAGGCAGGTATTGACGTGAGCGCGTCCGCTGATCGACGAATCGTCATCGGGCGCATCATGGGCGTGTTTGGTGTGCAGGGCTGGGTCCGCGTCATGTCGCACACCGAGCCGCGCAAGAATATCCTGGCTTACTCGAACTGGCAGATCCGGCGCGGGGAAAGCTGGCAGACCCTGAAACTGCTGGAAGGTCGACTGCAGGGCAAGGGTGTCGTCGTCAGGCTGGAAGGTCTGGACGACAGGGATGTGGCCCGCGGTCTGGTGGGTTGCGATATCGCGATCAACCGCGACGAACTGCCGCCGCTGGCCGACGATGAATACTACTGGTCAGACCTGCAGGGGTTTGACGTGGTCACGACCGACGGCGTCGTACTGGGGCAGGTCGACCATCTGTTCGAGACCGGCGCCAACGACGTTCTCGTTGTGCGCGGCGATCGGGAGCACTTGATCCCGATGGTGTTCGAGCAGTACGTGAAAGATGTGGATCTCGACGCCGGACGTATCGAGGTGGACTGGGATCCGGAGTTCTGACCATGCGCATCGATGTCGTCAGCCTGTTCCCGGAACTGGTGGAACAGGTGGCACAGGTCGGCGTCGTGGGTCGGGCAGTGGATCAGGGTCTGGTGCAGTTGGTGCATTGGAACCCGCGGGATGATGCCACCGACCGGCATCGGACCGTGGATGATCGTGCCTACGGCGGCGGGCCGGGCATGGTGATGCGGGTCGAGCCATTGCGCAGCACCATTAAGCGCGCGACGGCCGCAGTGGCGGAACCCGTCAGGGTGGCGTACCTGAGCCCGCAGGGTCGGCGGCTGGATCAGTCGCTGGTGCAGGAACTGGCAGAACGGCAACGCTTGTTGCTGGTCTGCGGTCGCTACGAGGGTATCGACGAGCGGCTGATATCCACCGTGGTGGATGAAGAGATTTCGGTGGGGGATTACGTCCTCAGTGGCGGTGAACTGCCCGCCATGACGCTGATTGACGCGGTAACGCGGCTGTTGCCCGGGGCACTCGGGCACCAGGATTCAGCGGAGTGTGATTCCTTCACCGACGGGTTGCTGGATTATCCGCATTACACGCGGCCCGAAACGATCGATGGAATGACCGTGCCGGCAGTGCTGCTCAGTGGCGATCATCAGGCCATTGCGCGCTGGCGGCGGAAACAGGCCCTGGGGCGCACCTGGTTGCGCCGCCCGGAGCTGATGGCGCAACGGCAACTGGACCCGTCGGACCAGGCGCTGTTGCGGGACTTTATCAACGAACATCGTGACGGCGGGCATTGACCCGCTCGCGCCGGCAGGGGATTGAGAGCAATGAGCAACATCATCGACGAACTGAATCAGGAACAGATGGCGGCCGCTGGCCGGGAAATCCCCGAATTCGGTGCCGGCGACAGCGTGGTCGTGCAGGTTCGAGTACGTGAAGGGACCCGCGAACGTTTGCAGGCCTTTGAAGGCGTAGTGATTGCCAAGCGCAACCGCGGCCTGGATTCGGCCTTTACCGTGCGCAAGATCTCTCATGGTGAGGGTGTGGAGCGTGTGTTTCAGACCTACAGCCCGCTGATCGAGAGCATCACGGTCAAGCGCCGCGGTGACGTGCGCAAGGCCAAGCTCTACTACCTGCGCGATCGCCAGGGCAAGGCGGCACGCATCAAGGAACGGGTGTAAGCGGCAGCGCACGCCTGAACTGACCGGTCAGGGCAAAACGCGCCTTGATGGAGCAACCGGTAGGAACGGTCAAAAGCCATTCCTGTCGCTTGCCCCACCTTTTAGGTAGATTGCGTTTGCGCCAGAACAGAACCCGGCCGACTGTCGGTCGCGCGGGGTTTTCGTTTGTTAAGCGGTGGGAGCCTTCTCGGCCGGGCGGTGAATTTCTCGTTCAGTCCTGCGCCGATGCGTCGGTCTGGCGAACCACCTCGTCGGCGGCCTCGGCGTCCTTGATGCCGATCAGGTAAAGGATACCGTCCAGGCCCAGGGCCGACAGGCTCTGGCGGGCGTTCTGCTTGACCACCGGTTTGGCGCGAAAGGCGATACCGAGCCCGGCCAGACGCAGCATCGGCAGGTCATTGGCGCCATCGCCGACGGCAATGGTCTGGTCCAGGGCCAGGTTCTCGGCGGCGGCGATTTCCCGCAACAGTTGCGCCTTGCGTTCGCCGTCTACGATCTGCCCGGTCACTCGTCCCGTGACCTTGCCGTCTTTCACTTCCAGCGCGTTGGCGTGCACGTAATCCACGCCCAGCTTGCGTTGCAGGTACTGGCCGAAATAACTGAAACCGCCGGAGATGATGGCGGTGCGGTAGCCGAAGGTCTTGAGCGTGCGAATCAGTCGCTCAGCGCCCTCGGTCAGCGACAGGTTCTCGGCCACGTCCTCCAGGACCGAGGCGTCCAGGCCTTCCAGCAGCGCGACGCGGCGACGCAGGCTTTCACGGAAGTCCAGTTCCCCCTGCATCGCCAGTTCGGTGATGCCACTGACTTCCTCTCCGACGCCGGCGCGCTCGGCCAGTTCGTCGATCACCTCCTGCTGGATCAGCGTGGAATCCATGTCGAACACCACCAGCCGCCGGTTGCGGCGCCAGATGCTGTCTTCCTGGAAGGCGATATCGACGTCGAACTGCTGCGAGATCTCCAGAAACCGCAGTTTCATGGCGTCGAGATCCACCGGCTGGCCGCGCACGGTCAATTCGATGCAGGCCCGGCTCTGCTGGCCGCTGCTCTTGTACAGCGGTTCCCGGCCCGACAGGCGGACGATGTCCTCGATGTTCAGATCGTTCTCGGTGATCACGCTGGCCATGCGGCCGATGTGGTCTGCGGTGATCCGTCGGCCGAGCAGGGTGAAGATGTAGCGCGGCCGACCGGCACCCTCGACCCAGTGCGCGTAATGCTCCTCGCTGACCGGCGTGAAGCGCACCTGCATGCCCTTGTCGTGGATGTGGAACAGCACGTCCTTCAATACCGGAGACATGCTGGCCGCCTGCGGGACCTTGACCAGCATTCCCAGGGAGAGCGTGTCGTGAATCATCGCCTGGCCGATGTCCAGAATGTCCACCTCGTATTCCGCCAGAATCCCCATCAGTGAGGAGGTCAGGCCTGGCTGATCCTGGCCGGAGACATTGATCAGGATGATTTCACTCATGTTGCACCATCTTGCGTGGATTCGGCCCGCATTGTATGCGATTCCGGCGCCCGAGTTTCGCTGCGGCGGCAGGTGCGCAATACTTTCGGCTCAACGGTAAAAACAATCGCGCCGACCAGACGCTGAACACAGCGCGACGGCAGCGGTCCGTTTACTACGGAATCGCGGCGCCTGTTCCGGCGCCGAAACCGGGTTGGAGGAGAACAACCATGGCCAGAAATGCCGGTGATCACACCGCACACCTGACGCGCGAGCAGTACCGTGTGACCCAGCAGCATGGCACCGAGCCGCCGTTTTCAGGTGAATATAACGGCTTCAAGGGGAACGGCATCTTTGCCTGCGTGTGTTGCGGGCAACCGCTGTTCAGCTCAGAGACCAAATACGACTCAGGCTCCGGCTGGCCCAGTTTTTACCGGCCGATCGATGAGCAGGCCGTGGGCGTGCAGGCTGATTGTTCCATGGGCATGCGCCGGGAAGAAGTGCATTGCAGCCAGTGCGAGGCGCACCTTGGCCATGTCTTTCCCGATGGGCCGGATCCCACGGGCCTGCGTTTCTGCATCAATTCCGTATCGCTGGACTTCAAGCCGACGGAATAGGTCGTGCCCTCGGTCCGAATACGGCATATCCGGTAACGCCGCGATGCGCCCCGGCCGGATCACACCGCGC
>SL_7KL_010_BRINEDRAFT_10001103_pt1 | contig 12898 bp, 12 predicted proteins | sample SodLak_010_BRINE_FD_10663 | JGI IMG/M metagenome (IMG submission 10663)
ATTCAGTTACAAGGCAATTTTTTGAAGGATAGCCTTAGCTATCGTGATAAAAATTAACGCAGTAAATGGATGTTCTTATTGAATAAAATAGAGTAATTAGTTTTGACAAAGTGAGAATAATCGAACTCAGGTTAATAATAATTTCTTCTTTAAATTAAGCAAAATACCAGTTATTGTTTGATATTACTGTTAAATAAAATAGCTTGTCCCTAGCAATTTAGAAATGGTTTTTTCCTTTATAAAATTAGAAAATAAAGCAAAGCGGTGGTTATTACAATTAAAACACTTAAATAAAATTAATAAATCCTTTCTTTTTTGATTATACCAATTTTACTATTAAATGTTGTTAAGAGAGCAAAATTGCTTTTTTCATATATAAGGCTGTGAGTAATTTGCTTAGCAGGGTTATGGAAATTGTGAACAAGGAAATATATGGAAAAATGAATAAGCTAAATAGCGTCATTTGATGGTTAAATTGGTATTATATCTCGTTAAAAAAACAAACCGAAGCTAAGACTATTCTTTATTTTTTCCCTAATCAAAATATAATTAAATTTATTTTAGTCTCATTTTAAAGTTCAATTGATATTGTGTTTACTTTGAAATGAAATAGAATGGAAATCTACCTTTCACAGAGTTCATTGATTTAAGCTGAAATATAGGTAAGAAAGGGTGTTTTATTGTGGTAATTTCAATTGATAAGTGGTATTATTTTTTTTAAAAAAGCTAAATTTTGTGTAAGATAGGCACTAAAAAAAAAGCCCTTAAACTAAAAATTCAAGGGCTTTCAATTCAATTTGAAATGACTTATTTAGCTTCTTCAGAATTTTGTTGGGATTCTTCTGTTTGATTTTCTTCTTTTTTAGTAAAATCATTAATTCCCTTTTCAATTAATGAGTTATACCATTGTACAATCTTCTTAATATCGCTTGCGTAAACACGATCCTCATCATATTCAGGTAAAATTTCCTGAAAAAATTCTTCTAATTCTGTTTTAGATGATTTATGAGAAATTACTTTTTCAAAATTATTATTTTCGCCTATCTTTTGAAAAACCTCTCTTAAAGGAACTTCTTCTGTGTAAGTATATATAGCAATTTCTGCTAAAATACTTATGTTGTTTTGAATGTTTACAGGAAGTTTTTTTCCATCAACTAAAGATTGAGCCACTACTCCATTTCTAGTTTGTGCTTTAATTTCCCATAATCCTGGTCGTCCAGCTATCGAAAGAATTTTATCGAAGTTCATAATTATATCTGTTTTTTAGGAGCGCAAATATGCAATCTCTTAATTTGTTGACAAAATCAAATGACTAAAAAATTTTGATTTACCTTCTTTTTTTTGCTAACGGAAACTTCATTTTGTAGTCAACCTCTATTTTTCCTTTTTCAATAGCTTTAAGCTTACCCTTAATTAATCTCTTTTTTAAGCTTGAAAGGTGGTCTGTAAATAAAATTCCTTCAATATGATCGTATTCATGTTGTACAACCCTAGCGGCTAAACCTGTTAATACTTCTTTATGAGGTTGAAAATTTTCATCCATGTATTCAATGGTGATTTGTGGCTTTCTAAAAACATCTTCACGAACTTCAGGAATACTTAAACAGCCTTCATTAAAATCCCATTCCAAACCTTCTTCTTCAGTAATTGTGGGATTAATAAATGTTTTTTTAAAAGATAAAAGAACTTCTTTTTCATTGTCTTCTAAGTTTTCATCTTCAGCAAACGGGCTGGCATCTACAATAAACAGGCGGATAGGTAAACCTATTTGTGGAGCTGCTAGCCCCACTCCATGTGCGTTATACATGGTATCCCACATATTTTCAAGCAACTCATCTAATTTGGGATAATCTTGAGTAATTTCTTTGCCTTTTTTCTTTAAAACGGGATTGCCGTAAGCAACTATAGGGAGAATCATAGTTAAATCGTTTAATTATACATATAAGATTGCAAAATTATGGTAGCGCTCATTTGGTCAATAGCCCCTTTTTCTCTTCTTTTTTTCTTTTTCATTCCGCCATCAATCATACTTTGTACGGCCAATTTTGAAGTAAAACGTTCATCAATTCGCTCTATTTTGATAGTTGGAAATAAGTTTGAAAAATCTTCAATAAAGTATCCTATATTAGTTTCTAATGCGGTTGGTGTTCCATCAGTGTGAAAAGGAGCGCCAATTACTAATGTATCTACCTGCTCTTTGTGAATGTAGGCCTCTAAAAAATCCATAAGTTCTTTTGTTTCTATGGTTTTAAGCCCAGAAGCAATCATTTTCAAATCGTCTGAAATGGCTACCCCAGTTCGCTTCATTCCAAAATCCAACGCCATTATTTTTGCCATCTACTTATTTAATTCGTTTGCAAATTTAATTAATACCAATAGAAAAGGAAAGAAAAACCAGGTTTATTCCAAGTTTATAGTTTGTGATATCGCTTACAACTGAGAGCTGAGAAGCTAAGCTGCTAAACATATACCTATTTTAATAACAGGAAGCTACAGCTTCAATTTTATTTGTTCTCCTACACGTTTTTGGCTTAGTACATCCATAGAGCGTTGTGGCAAAACTAGAACACGGGGGTAACCTCCACTTACTTGAGCGTCTTTCATTAAAACAATTAATTTTCCTGAAGGTGTAAGCTGCACACAACCAGGCTGAATAATGGTTGTAAGAATAGAATTAGACTTCAATTCTAATTCAGGTAATAATTCAATTCCCATTCGGTTAGAGTTTTTTCCTATATGGAAATTAGTCAATTGAAGTTTTTTTTCAATGAAACTTTGATAATTTTTAAATTCAGGGCCTTTTTTAACCTCAACCTCATTTTTAAAGTAATGCTGATTCTCTACGGAAACATGGGCATTTAAATTTAGCTTTTCAAATACTATTTGAACCTTATTTAGTTGTAATTGTTCTCCTTTATTCAACTTAAAATCTTTAGTTATTGGTTGAAACATAGAATTACTTCCTAAGACTTTTTTTTGATTGAAACCACCGTGAACTGCTAGATAAATTCTATTCCCTTTAGTTACTTGTGGAAGTTGTAAAACTTCTCCTGCATTTACAACAAATGCGTGATTTATTTTCTTGGGTTGCTCATTTAAAAGAATTTTTGCTCCTAAACCAGACACACAGATTAATGCTTGATGATGAAATTTTAAACTAGGTCCTTGCAAGCTAATTTCTAACACGGCTTCATCTACACTATTCTGAACTAGTGTATTAGCTAGTTTAGCGTGATATTCATCCATCACACCAGCAACAGGACAACCCAAGTGAGCATAACTTAAACGGCCTAGATCCTGAAAGCTTGTATGCATTCCTGCGCTTAATACTTGAATACTTTTCATCAATACTTACTGTTGAACTTGTGATTTATATTCTTCTAAACTTATAGGCTTGAATTGTAGATAATCTCCAGCGCGAAAAGGGGTTACTTCAGTTTGGTTTAAGTCAAATAAACGGGTTGGAGTTTTACCAACAATGTGCCATCCCCCCGGACTATCTTGCGGATAAATACCTGTTTGTTGATGACCAATACCAACGCTTCCTGCTTCAATTTTAGAATCAGGTGTTGATTTTCTTGGAAAATAAAGTTGCTGGTCTAAACCACCTAAATACAAAAAACCGGGCAAAAACCCAATAAAATAAACTAAGTAGTTAGGTCTAGTATGTAATTCAATAAATTCTTTTAAATCCATTTCCTTTTGTTGAAGAAAATATTTTAAATCGGGTGCCAATTCATGCGCATAACAAACAGGAAGCTCAATGATTCTTGAAGTTAATTGAAGAGGTTGTTCTTCATTATTTCTTGCACTAAATTTGGTTTTTAGAATTTCTATTTTTTCATCTAAATCGTCAAAATAGGCAAAACGTACACCAATTTCTGCGTAAGTATGATAAGTATAGCTTGAAGGAAAGAGCTCTTGAACAATCTTTTTAATTTGCAGAATAGATTGAAGATTTACTGGGTTTATTTCATTTTTTAATTGAATTAAAACCACTTGATTAGTTATGGCAAAAAAATCCTGTATTTGGTAATTATACTTATTCAATGCGAATTTGGTTTTCTTTTAAAACTTGATGAATTTCTTTTGCAATTGCAATAGCGTTAGGAGTATCACTGTGTAAACAAACTGTTTGAAAGTCAAAATTAATCGCTTCTCCAGAAACAGAAATCACTTGCTTAGTTAAAATCATTTTGACTAGTCTTCGAGCAATTATAGAAGCATCAGTTAACACAGCTTCAGAAAAATTTCTGCTAACAAGTTGAAGGTTGTTCTGGTAATTTCTATCAGCAAAAGCTTCAGTAGTAACCCTAAAGCCTTCAGCAAGAGCAAGTTTTTGAATTTCAGAATTAGGTGCTACATATAATTCTCCTTTAAAATCAAAATCATACATTAATTCAATTATTATTTCAGCTTTTTCTTTATCAAAAAATAAGTCGTTGTACAAAGCTCCATGAGGCTTCCAGTGATTGATATTGGCTTTATGACGGACTGCAATTTCTTTAAAGTTATCTAGCTGAAATGCTAAATCGGTATAAAGCTCTTGTGGGGAAATTTGAATTGATTTTCTGCCAAAATTAGTTGGATCATGATAGGATGGGTGAGCTCCAATTTTAACTTTGTTATCTTGTGCCAACAAAATGGCTTTTTGAATACTTGAAGAGTTTCCTGCATGTCCTCCACAAGCAATATTACAAGAACTTATTAAAGTCATCATTGCTGCATCAAATTCAAAACCTTCCGCCAAATCGCTATTCAAGTCAATGCTTAAATACATACCTATATTTTAATGTTGAAATATAAACATACAAAAGCAGAATAAAAAACCTTTTGCACTGTATTATTCAGCCACAATTCTTATTTTTGGGCTCTAAAATAATGTATATGCGTTACCTAGTTAGTTTAATTATTTTTGGTCTATTTATAAGCTGTTCAACTGAAAATCCTTATTTGATCGACAAAAATCAAGTTGGCAATTTAACCAATGAAACTTTAATTTCTGAGATAGAAGGGATTTTAGAAAGCTATGAAATAAAAGGATTAAATCCTGATCCTAAAACAAAATATATAACTGGTGATGTAAAGGTGTTTAATGAAGCAGATGAGTTGGTTTTATTGATTGAACCAACATCAACAAATGATGATGCAAAAATCAAATCAATAAGAGTTTTAAGCAAGCAATATAAAACAAAACATGGTTTAAACATTGATTCTACTTTTGAAGTAATTGAAAAAAATTACAGCATTAGTAGTATTCAAAGTACCATTTCTGAAATTATTGTTTCTTTAGAAGAAATTGACGCTTTTGTAACTATTAGAAAAACAGAACTACCCTCTGAGCTTCAGTTTGAAATGGAGGAAAAAGTAAAACCAACTCAGATACCATCTCAGGCTAAACTGAAAGGGTTTTGGGTGAATTTTGAACACTAAATTTGAACGTAGCTAATGAAAAAGCTCATTAATAAATACCTGCCAAGAATAATTGGACTGCAACTAAACTCTATTTACAGAATTAATAAAAAGAAAGCTGTAATTAAAGTTTATCGAATTTTTTGCACACCACGTAAGGGTAAAGTTAGACCTCAACATGAAAACTTCCTAAGTAAAGCAAAAGCCAGTAGTATTAAAATTGGTAGCATTGACATACAGATTTACCACTGGAAAAAAGAAAATGCTCCCACCTTGCTTTTAGTTCATGGCTGGGATAGTAACTCTGGACGCTGGGAAATGTTTGTTAAGCATTTTCAAAAATCCTATAATATTGTTGCGTTTGATTCTCCTGCGCAAGGAAATTCTGGAGGAAAAGTACTGCATGTACCTATTTACGCAAAAACCTTAAATAAAATAATTAAACTATATAATCCTGAGTATTTGATTGGCCATAGCATGGGTGGCATGACCATTTTTTTTCATGAGTACCAGCATAATTCGCCTTCTGTAAAGAAAATTGTGAGTTTAGGAGCTCCTTCAGAACTAAGCAATATAATGGCAGATCTAAAACGTGTTATGCGTCTTAAAACTGAATTAATGAATCAAGTTGAATTGTACTTTAAAGAAAAGTTTGGCTACAAATTTTCTGAATTTTCATCTCAAACTTTTGTGAGGTCTATTCAAATTCCAACTTTTATAATACATGATCAATATGATAAGGTTGTTAAAATTAAAGAAGCTAAAATGATTGATGAAGCGCTACCAAAGTCAGAGCTACTCATTACAGAAGGAGCTGGCCATTCGTTAGCTAAAGCAGAAGTGAATAAAGCAATTGAAGCATTCTTAAAAGCCTAATATGGAGAAGCCTGTACGCATTAATAAATACTTATCCCAAATTGGATATTGTTCACGTAGAAAAGCTGATGCACTTTTAGAAGAGGGTAAAATTAAAGTAAATGGAAAAATACCTGAACTTGGAACAAAAGTTTTAGCCTCAGACCAAATTGAAGTTGATGGTCAATTAATTGGTAAAGAAGACAAAGAAAACGAATTTGTTTACCTGCTTTTAAATAAACCAAAAGGTATAGTTTGTACTACAGACCAAAAACGAGAAAAAGACAATATCATTGATTTTATAAATTATCCTAAACGTGTTTTTCCTGTTGGAAGGTTAGATAAAATGAGCGAAGGTTTAATCATGCTAACCAATGATGGAGAAATTGTAAATAAGATACTTCGCGCTAAAAACAAAAATGAAAAAGAATACTTGGTTAAAGTTGATCAACCAATTACCTCTGATTTTATTCAACGAATGCAACATGGAGTTCCTATCTTAGGAACTATTACCCAAAAAAGTAAGGTTGAAAAAATTAGTAAGTTTGAGTTTAAAATTGTTTTGACTCAAGGACTAAATCGACAAATTAGACGAATGTGTGAAGCTTTGGGTTATCAAGTTAGGAAATTAACTAGAATTAGAATTATGCACCTAAAGCTAGATTTCCCACAAGGCACATATCGTGAAATGTCTAATAATGAGGTAGAATTCTTGAAAACGGAATTAGCAAATGCTGAGAAGTAATACAATAATTAAATTGTTTACACCAATTATTGTTTGAAATTACTGTGATAGAAAATAGCTTGTCCCGACCGTTTCATTAATAATTTTTGCTGTATATCAATTAGAAAAATAAAGCACAGCCGTAGTTTGGATTTAATAAGTAAAAGCAAACAGGATATTTATTGACTATAATTAATCCACTAAAGCCATTCATTAAAAAAATTGGATAAAAATTGAATCTTATCGTACTCAATATGCAAGTTGTCAATGACTGTAAATTCAAGGAAAATTTCAACTGAATGAGCTGAAAAATATTCGTTTTCAAAAACACTTTCAAGACCTTCTACTGCATTGGGTAAATCCAAAATATAGTGTAAAATTTTCTGTCTAAAGAACAACTCAAAGCTAAGTTGCGCGAAATCAAATTCTTGATTAACCAGTGATAAAGCTGCATTGAAATCTCCTATTTCTATGAGGTTATCAACATCTTCAAGACTTTCTTCATCAAATGAATGTCTAATTTGTTTAAACTCATTCCAAGCTTTTTCTTCTTCTTCAAGATAGCCTAATTGCGCACACAGGACGGCATAATGACGAATATATGTAAGATTGGAGGCATCAATTTTTCTAGCTTTACTGATATATTTTAATGATTTCTCTGCGTCAGAGAAAATATAAATTTCTGAAAGCTCAAACCAGGCTTGTGCAAATTGTGGATCTTCAAAAACAGCTTTTTTGAAGCTTGAAATTGCTTGATTTGTCTGATTGAGTTTTAAGTAGCATTTACCAATTCTATAATGAACAAAGGAAGTAGGGTCTTCCATAGTTAGCGCTAGTTGAAAAAATTCAATTGCATTTTTATATTCTTGATTCTTTTCAAGTACTTTAGCTTTCTCAATAATAGCTCCTACAAAATAATCATCGGCAATAATTGCATAGTCGTAACAATTTAAAGCTTTGGTGTAATTCTGTTCGTCTTGGTAGATATTTCCTAGCTGATGCCAAGCAATTGCGGCATACGGATTTTTATCAATATACCCTTTCAAGAAATCTTTAGCATCATCTATTTTTCCTAGAAACTCATAACAAAATACAATGTTTTGAAGACTTACTTCGTCTTCGCCATCAATTTCTAATGTTTTAACAAAATGCTCTTTAGCTTGTTGATAATTTTCAAGCATAAGATGTTCCATACCTAATAAGTAATGTACATCTTCAAGAGTTGAATCACCACTTAATTTCAATATCTTATGAAGACATTCAATTGCTTTTTCGTGCTCATCTTGTTTAGAAAACAAGTTGGCCATCATTACATATAGGTCTTCATTATAGGGTTCAATTTGTGATAATTTATAAAGTAATTCAAAAGCTTCTTCTGATTTATCTTCAAAATTAAGTAAATCAGCTTTCATTAATTGGAGTTTAAATGAGTCTGGGTGCTGTTGCAGGCCCATTTTAATAGCTTTTTTAGCTAGTCCCATTCTACCAAAATCCATGTAATATTGAATGATATTTTCAAATTCAGAAGCATCAAAATAAAGCACCTGATTGGAGTTCATCATTTCTTCAAAACGCTTTATGGGAAAATCAAAGCCCTCATTATTACTAGAGTTCATCATAAAAATTAATTTATACAGCTAATTTAATTTAGTTTTTTCAATAAGATTCTAGAATTTCAAAAATCTTATTAACAATTTAATCAACAGTAACGTATTTACAAGTTATTAAGAATTTTAATTATTTTTTGACACCCAATTTCAATCTCTTTATTAGAGATGGTTAAGGGTGGAGAGATACGCACAGCTTTTTTCTCAAAAAGCAACCAAAATAAAATAACCCCTTCTTCTTTTGCTTTTAAAACAAGCTCATTAGCCTTATTCTCATCTTCAAGAATTAAAGCTAACATAAGCCCTTTACCTCTAATTTCTTTAATTAATTGGTGTTTAAGTAGGTTTCTAAAAAGATTTTCTTTTTCTTCAATTTGGCATATTATATTAGATGTTAAAAGGTGTTTTAGTGTTGCCAAGGCGGCACTTGCAATTACTGGATTGCCTCCAAATGTGGTAATATGACCTAATTTTGGTTGATCACTTAAGGTATTCATTATTTTTTTTGAGGAGACAAAAGCTCCACAAGGTAATCCAGAAGCCATTGCTTTACCTATTACTAAAATATCTGGGGTAATTTCAAAATGCTCAAACCCAAAAAGCTTCCCTGTACGGCCAAAACCAGGCTGAATTTCATCTAGAATTAATAAAGCTCCAACCTCATTACAGCGTTGTTTAATTTTTTGTAGGTAATTGTTTTCGGGCATAATAAAACCAGCACCACCTTGTATAGTTTCAAGAATTACAGCCGCTGTTTTTTCAGTAATTACAGAAATACATGTTGAACAGTTAAATTGGATATGTGTTATATCTCCAACCATTGGTTCAAAGGGCCTTGTCCTTTCTTTATAGTCCATTAAACTTAATGCTCCATAAGAGTTTCCATGGTAACAATTTTTAGCTGCAATGATTTGTGTTCTTCCTGTTGCTCTTCTAGCTAATTTCATAGCCCCATCAATAGCTTCAGTGCCACTGTTTACTAAATAAGTAGTATCTAAGCCTTGAGGTAAATTTTCAGCTAACAATTTGCAATATTCAACGGCTGGTTTTAGGACATACTCGCCGTAAACCATGACGTGCATGTACTGATCAAGTTGTTCTTTAATAGCTTTAATAACTGCTGGATGTTGATGACCAAGTCCACAAGCAGAAACACCAGCTACAAAATCAAGATGTGCTTTTCCATCTGAAGTATAAATATAGCTCCCTTTGGCTTTCACAACCTCTTCAAGAAGAGGATGCGGTGTAGTTTGTGCTTGAAAGTTTAAAAAATCTTCTCTCATTAATTTTTAAGCTTGACTTCCTTATCTAGTTTCATTTCTTTACTTGACTTAAGCTTTAAATCTGGTTTTGCCTTAGGTATAAGTTGTCGCTCTCCATCATCTGTATTAATTTCTTCATCAAAACTTGAACGCGGATTAATTAAACTCTCTCCATCTTTAGTTTCAAAGAATCCCTCCTCTTCTCCTTCAAGTAAATCTGGGTCTTTTATACCTTTAATGGGAACTAGTTTGACTTCTTTTCTGCCTTTAAACAAATCTTCTTTAGATCTAATCATTTCGTCACCTCTCCATAAAAAACCTTTTAAACGTCTAAAATTAGGAGGAAATTCATTTTCAGGGTATAAATTACTATCAACAGTTTCAAAATAATAAATGTCTAGAATTTCATTATTTTCTAAATTTAATTTAATTGCAGATGATAATGCTTTGTCTATTCCAACCAGATCACCGTCATCTTCTCTTACGTAATAAATAGTTTCTGTATTTTTTACAAAATTAACTTCGTGTATTTCATTTTCTTCATTAAAAAGCGCATACATTTCTTTACCTTTAACCTGATTAAAACCTTCAATTGAATCCTTCATAATCATGAAAGCATCATAAAACACTTTAAGTGTATCTAGCTTGTTGGTTTCAACATCTGAAATTAAGTGGATGGTATCGCCTGTAATTTGACTTTCTTCAGCCCATAAAATGGGATTGGTTATCATTTTAGTTAAACCTCTAGATTCGCTACTCCAAATAGAATCCGCTTTTCCGCTAAGGTCTGTTTTAAAAATTCTAGCGTCTTTAAAAGCNCGTAAAATACGTTGATCAGCTTTCCCGGTAAGCATTAAGATATCGCTTGCAATGTGCACCGAATCTTTATCCTGTAAGCTAGAAGCTATAGGGTTTTTAGTAATAAAAAGTGAATCTACCTCCTTGTACATTTCAGCATAATGTCCTTTTACTACCGAATTATTTACGGTATCGGTTATGATTATATTGTTAGTAGCAGAAGCAAAATTATCAACTTGCCTAAAGTAAATACTATCGCCTTTCATGTTTCGTGTTTCGTAGTCAATATTCGCATTCTGTTGGAAATGACCTTCGTCTAATTGAGTATCATAAAAGCCCTTTTCACAATAAATTTTAGAATCTTCGCCAGTAATTGTAGAGGGTCCGTACAAATATGCATGTCCTGATTCAGTATAAAAATCTAAAATGTCTGTATTAATTATATAATCTGGATTAGTAACTACCACGTTTTTTCTAAAGGCATATTTATCCCTTTCCATATAATACCTCCCCACAACACTTTCTATGGTATTGGTAGAATCTTTTACCAAGCCACCACTTCTGTAATAACTCTCTTGTTTTTCTCTATTAAAAAAAAGTGTATCTGTAATTAACGTATTACTTGGCGAGGTTAAAACCACATCCTCGCTAGCAAAAGCAAACTGAGTAACCCCGTTGTATTCTGCGTACTTGCTAATAAGTGTTACCGTATCTCCCTGCACCATTTTTACATTTCCATAAGCTTTAAAGAATTCGTCTGTTTGATAAAAAAGTGCTTGATCACACCAAACTTCAATGCCATCATGATTAAAATAAACTTGATTCTCTACTTTAGTGAATATAAATGCACCAGGAAAATTTTCCTCGTCAATTCTTGTCCTGTCGCTTTTGTAATCGATAGGTTGCTGTTCTTGAGCGTAGATCCAACCAAAACAACAAAACGCAATAATAAATAGGAAGTATTTCAATACTTTAATATTTTCTGCAAAATTAATCATTTATAATGAAAGCTAAGCGAAATAGTATTTCTTTAAGGAAATGCATGTGACTTATATAATACCATTTATCAATTGAAATTAACGCAATAAACCGCCCTTTTTCCCTTTCTGTTTCATTATAAAAAGAAACTATAACTTCGGCTATGCTTGATTTTTCTAATTTACATAAAGGAAAAAATATTTCCCGAAATGGTCGGGACAGGCTATTTTCTTCTACAGTAAATTCAAATAATAACTGGTATAACTTATTGATTAGTTAAAGAGTCAGGAATAAAAAATGCCCCTTATAAATAGTTTAAATGTTAGTTGAAGTTGATGAGAACGCTTGTTAAATTGATTGAATATAATCCTACACTAATAAAAAACTTACAAGCATTTGATGGTTTATAAAATTAAAATCGAAACAAAATAGAGGAGAATTCAAATTAAATTCTCCTCTATTGGGTATATCTCGAAAAAATTGTTTTTATATAAAACGAAAGCCTTAAGCAAAAACTTCTTTTCTTAGAATAGTTTGTGTTCGGTCTGGACCTACTGAAACAATACTAATGGGTACTTGCAAAAAGTCTTCAATAAAATCGATGTAAGTATTTAATTCAGCTGGAATTGTGGTTGCTTCACGTTGCTTTGTTAAGTCTTCCTTCCATCCTTTAAAAGTTTTATAAATCGGTTTTAAGCTCTCATCTTCTAAAGTAAATGGAAGATGAGAAATTTCTTCTCCTCTATATTGATATGAAGTACACACTTTTAATTCTTCAAAACCACTTAATACATCGGCTTTCATCATCATAAGCTGAGTTACTCCATTCACTTGAACAGCATACTTTAAGGCTACTAAATCAAGCCATCCACAGCGTCTTGGTCTTCCTGTGGTAGCCCCAAATTCGTTACCTACTTTTGCCATTTTCTTACCATCTTCATCAAAAAGTTCGGTAGGAAAAGGACCACTTCCCACACGCGTAGTATAAGCTTTAAAAATTCCGTAAACTTGATTAATTTGATTNGGTGCTACTCCCAATCCAGTACACGCACCTGCGGCCGTGGTATTAGAAGAAGTTACGTAGGGATAAGTTCCAAAGTCAATATCTAATAAAGAACCTTGGGCTCCTTCGGCTAAAATTTTACTTTCTTGTTGAATACCCTGTTGTAGATACTCTTCTGAATCAATAAAAGTGAGTGATTTTAAAACTTCAACAGCTTCAAAAAACTCAACTTCTAGTTCGGCTAGATTGTATTGTACAT
>SL_7KL_010_BRINEDRAFT_10001104_pt1 | contig 12897 bp, 12 predicted proteins | sample SodLak_010_BRINE_FD_10663 | JGI IMG/M metagenome (IMG submission 10663)
TACGGATCTTCTGCATTCTTGGGAGCATCCTCTGTAATTTCCACTCCATATTCTAAACCATAAACGGCGATTGTACTGATGAAAATGAAAGCTTTCGGTGGGTTTGACTCCAAAGACTCAACCAGGTTCTTTGTACCCTCCAAATTTACATCAAAAAAAGCCTTTCTCTCCTCCTCGATTTGCGGGACTACATGCGCTTTACCGGCGGCATGGATAACTACATCCCAATGCTCTATTTTCTCACTCGGAAGCTTTTCTTTAGACAAATCACACTGTATATAGCGGTGTTCGGACTCACTATTTTCAGATCGTCCGGTTGTGGTTACATCATACCTTGTTGACAAATGAGGTAAGATATTTCTCCCCAAAAAACCGGTAGCTCCTGTTAAAAGCAGCTTCTTCCTATTCATATAAGAAATTTAGTTATTATCTAATTCCACAATTTTAGGACTTCGAATATGAGTTAATAAATTTTGAGATAGGTATATAATGCTTTTTAACCAACTAAACTCTTCGATTTCTCGGTATATCTTCCAATGGTATTTGATAAGTTTAACTTTATCAGACGAAATTGAATTTTCCCGAATCCTATATTTTACTAATGGCATATCAATAAAGTGTGCATCAGTTAGTTTTGCCAATCTAAGCCAACACGCCCAATCCTGCCTGTTACGGATATCTGGCATGTACTGTTTGCCAAGAATTTCAGCATTATAAATTACTGTGGAAGTACCAATCCAATTAAATTTAATCAGATCTTTATAAGTAACTCTCCCGGGTGCAATACTTTTTTTCTTGAGACTTTTTCCATCTTCATCAATAAGCATATAAGATGAATGGGTGAATTGAAGATCTTTACTCTCCATTAATCCTATTTGAATTTCTAATTTTTGAGGTAACCAAAAATCATCGCCATCCAAATAAGCGATATACTTTTCTTCTGCCAGCTCTACAGCCCTGTTTCTGGTAATTGCGGCCCCTTTATTACCGGTGTTTTGATAAACTCTTATTCTTTCATCTGTCTCGGCATAGTTTTTAGCAATCTGGTAGGTATTATCACTCGAATAATCATCAATAATAATCAACTCCCATTTATCGAATGTTTGTGAAAGCACACAATCTATAGTGTCCTTTACAAATTTTTCAGAATTATAAAGTGGTGTGATTATTGATACCATCTGAATTAAGTGTCAGATAAAATTACATTTTACCTTGAGAGAAGTAATATTTGTTGATCTTCAGCCTTAATGAATTTAATTATATAAGCCATCCAGGTTCTACCTTTTTGATACAGGTCCATATTGTTGTTAATTACTGCTTTATCAAAATGAGAAGACGTTTTTTGACGGTCTATTATCTGTAAGGTATGCAGAGATTTGGGGCAAGTAAAATACACTAATATACCTTCATTAATAAGTATAAGTTTGATGCATTCTCTGAGGGTTCTAAGGTTTTGGTTATTAATTTTAAATTCAGAAAAAACCCTCCAAAGAAATTGCACACCTCCTTCATCTATATGTACCTCTTCTCCACTATGAATCCTGGTTAAACACTCGATTCGCCCCAACCTTTCAAAAACTACCAAAAATGGCCTAACTGTTACGATTGATTCTTTATAAAACAAGTTTATAAAACCTGCATAAATTAATAATAAGAATAATCTCTTATTTTTAAGTACCCCTAAAATAGTATTTTTAGTTTTATCTAAACCACCACCTACAGGAACACTATGCCCAATTGCACCACGCTCTGATCTTAAACCGGATTCACCCAAATGCCAAGACTTACCGGTAGCCGGTAATCCAAAATACTCAAAAATCATCTGCTATTAATCTAAGATTTAATACAGTCCCAAATTGCTGTTCTTACATCCTCGAAAACTTTTTCTTGTGATTGATCAGCATCTATATCAACAATGTTTTGGGCAGGCCATTCAATTTCACCAATTAATGATGAATGCTTTGTCGCATTTTCAAGACTCAATTCGTTCGGTTTTCGTTTAAGTGAATTTTCAGGACTTACTCGTAATCTTATTAATAAATCAGGTTTAAATTGTGATGCAAATGTATAAAATTTCTTTTCTTTCTGAACGATCCGGTTCACGAACGGATTACGCGATATTGTGTTCGCAAGTCTGGGACCATCAAATGTACCAGAAACATCTGTTTGTGGCCATCTGTCGGATATAACAAGTGACCCATTTGATGAATTCTTAATCGCTTTTTTAAGGTTTTTTCTTTTATCTAAAAGACATAGATAGATCCAAAGAGCATAATAAAATGGTGTTTTTTTAGCTTTTGATTCTTTATTTGACCTGTTAATTTTTTTGTGTTTAGAGAACGTTGCTTTCGTACCTAAAAGGAAAAAGAAAATTTTCCTATACCAGCTTGCACCACTTTTTCCATTACCCAAAAAGACTGACGTAGTATTCATTTGAATTGCATACAATTCAACCATCTTTTTTACTGTAGTTGATTTACCGGAACCGTCCATACCGACAATGGCAATGATTTTACCTCCTGTCGTAATTGTCCGTCTGCCAAATCTAAAATCAGATAATATTCTCCTATTAAATTCAATAGCATACCGATATATTTTCCTTTTCCATGAAAGATAAATATGTCGAAGTTTGCCAAACCTACGATACTTGTTCATCTCACGAGATAAAAACCACGCATAACGGTTTAATTTCCTGAAACTAATTTCATCATTTTCAGAAAAAATAATCGATGCAAATTTATCAATGGATTTAAAATTTTTCTTGAAATGCCCATCATATTGATTTTTTGATGATGTCTCATATCTACGTTTTATAAATTTGAGTTCTTCACAAACACTTTTCTTGTTAAAAGGAAAGTAAAATTTTAATGACATTCTGATGATTAAAAGCATCATTTCATCCAAAGGATCAATCACATATGATTGATACTTCTCAGAATATTGTACACGAGAAAGAATCTCCTTTTCAAAAGGCAAATGGTAGGCTTTTGCCCAACGATCTCCGAGAATCAATTTATAGTGCAGGTGCAAATGAACCCATGTTCCACTTTCATCTAAACATATAAAATCGTGAATCCCCGGATAGCTTCTCAATGGCACAGTATGAAATCGCTCAAAACCTGCTTGTCGCATTAATATTTCAGCATCCTCCGCCATATCAGAATCAACCAGAATATCTATATCTGTTATACCATTCATGGTTTCATCGAGGTGGTTACTGCTTTTCCAATGGCAGTAGGATATATTCTGATCGTTGAAAAGCGAAAAAATCTTGTTTATTGTCTTTAACATTTAAAACTATTAATAATGTAAATATTCAGTCGAACTTAAATATATCCTATTTACTATGAATCAGTTTATGATAAATAGCTCTGTAATTGTCCTGCATTTTTCTCAAAGTGAAATTTTCTTCAATTACCTTTTTGTTTTTTTGTCCAAGCTCAATTCTTTTATCATTATCCAGATTAGTTAAGTAGGACAAATTTTCTCTCCAGTTATCTACATTAAATTTTGTAATGAGCAATCCAGGAATATCATCACCCAATTCCTGATGCGAGGGTATGTCAGATACAACACAAGGTAATCCGGCTGCCATTGCTTCCATTAATGCCACGGGTAAACCTTCCCACAAAGCAGTTGATAAGAATATGTCTGCCTCAGCATAAGCTTTCAATATCTCATCCCGAGGGACCGTATCTTTGAGGTTCACCCTGTTTTCAAGGCTATTATTTTTTATTTTTTCTTTTAATTGTTTTTCCAGCCTCCCTTCCCCGTATATATTTAAAGTCCAGTTACCTTGTAAATTAGCTACAGCATCAATGAGGAATTGTTGATACTTCTGTTCGGTCAATCGGCCTGTAGAGATTAAATTCAGATTATTATTTGATTTTTTATTAATTGAAGTCTTAATACTCTTTTGAATTCGTTCTATGTCCACACCATTTTGAATGGTAACAATTTTCTTTGCTACTATCTTAGTGAGTAAAGCAGGAAATGAAGAAAATGCATCTTTGCTTACAAAAACAATTCTATCCACAATTAAGAAATTGAAAATAAGAGCAATTTTATGCTGGAAACCATAATTGCTAAAATTGTTATGAATCGTGTAAACTATGGGAATGTTCGAGCCATACATTTTAGCAGCAATCGAGGCCAAGAAACCACTTCTTGACTGATGAAGATGAATAATCGATTCAGTGTTCCTGTTCTTTTTTATCCATTTTCGTAAATAGCTCCAAAACGTGGATATCTTGCCACCAGCTTCTTCTAAAGTAACTCTTTTATTAAAGTCATCAACATCTATTTCATATTTTTTTTTAAACAGATCTACAGCATCTAAATCATTATTGAAAAATGAAATAAAAGTTGTTTTTTCATCTTGATAAAATTGACTTCTAGTTAAAGTAAAGGAGTTTAATGGGGCACTCGTATGACCACTAGCATTTGAGACTCTTAATATTTTCATTCTAAATTAATTTACTGCTCGAAGTTATTGATATTTTAATTGTACTCTATGTATTTGGTAGTTTTGCTGTAACAAGAGACCTTACTCCACTATAGCTAGCATCAAAACAAATATATTTTCCATCAGTACGGATTCTTGGATGTAAATCCACTCGATAATCATTTTTAAACTTTAGAGGAGAATAAAACTTACCTAATTTTTTCTTGTCATCTGCTTGTTTATCCCATACAAATAAATGCTGGTATCTTCGCCGATCCGGATAAGTATCAAAAACAATTTTCTTTCCATCTGGGGTTGCCTGAGGATGTCCATCTGAATGGTAAAGATTTTCTGTTACGTTTTTCACCGTACCATCTTCAAGACTAACATAATAATAACCATCTTCCGATTCTTTATTAGCGTAGGCTAATAAATAGTCGTTATTCACCCAGGTAAAGTGTGAAACCATATTATCAAATGGTAATCGAAAAACTTTAGATTTCACAAAATCGTAATAAAACATTTCACTCAATAATCTTTGATTTTTTGATGCTTGTCTTCTCAAAAAAAGCAACTTCTTACCATCAGGTGAAAACAGACAATGTGATATAAAATCAATTTTATCATTACTGCTTTTATAAGCTATCTGACTATCTAAATCATTTATAGAGATCTCTTTTTTTACTTTGTCATTAATACCATTAATCATAATAGAGCATTGTTTAATAGTAGATCTTGCATTATTTGCTTCAAATCCATAGCCGTAACCATCCATAGCCTCTCCAAATGTTTTGAAACATATTGAAGCATATCTATCATTAATTTTATCAATAGCAGCAATTGGGTGCTCTAGAATTCGCTTCTCTCTTTTATTCAAATTAAAAATAATTGCTCTACAAGCACCTTCAATAAAATCATTATATATGAATTGTTCATTATTTAACCATTGTACTTGTGACCCTTGTTGCCAATTCCAAGCTTTGGTACTTGTAACAATTTCTTTTTTTAACCAATTTACCCCCTTAAACAAACATAAATCAATAGATTTACCTTTTCGCCAAGCGTCAGGGCCTAATGAAGTAAAAGAATGTCCCAGTAATTTTTTATTGTCTTTTGACCAAGGGTTTTTATCATGAAAACCAAAAAAAGAGCCTTCCCTCTCATAAACTTCCAAATCAGAATAAATTCGTTTACCAGGTAACTTACTAAACAGATATTGATATGTATCTCTGATAATATTCTTAAGAAGCAGATTATTTTTAACAGAATTATATACTTTTCTTTCTATAAATTTTAACAAAGTGAAAGGCCTTATTTATTTAAATTTTGGATAGATTGGCAAAAATTCAGCTAATTTAGAACTCTTATCTGCAACCCAAAATTTAGTTTCTGTATTATTGTTTAAGATTTTGATCAAATTAGATACTGGTAAATTGGTGGTTTTAATATCAGTTTTATGCACTTTATTTTTTTGATCAGGATTTACTGAATCCACCTCAAATTTGTTCAAGTATTGTGGGTTATCAATCCAAAAGTAATCTGTGTTATTTAAGTCAACTCCTATATAAACTATATTTTTGAACCCCGATAAAATACCTAAATATGTCATCCGCTCTATGCTTGCTCTTTTTTCTGGTAAAATGCCTTTTAAAATCCATTTCTTATTAAAAAATGTTCTGTAAAACTTAGATAAGCTAACTTTATCCCATGCCGGAATTCTAATGGTAGAGTACAGCCTAATATTTTTTTTAAAACTTGTAGGAATATCGAATTGAAGGTTACCATCCACATCAATTGAACTATCTTTTACAAATAGCATTGGGGCGTTGCTATTGCTTTCTGAAAGTATTGACAGTTTTTCTTCAATCACTTTTAATTTCTTAGGGTTTGATTCTACATATTCAAATGAGTAGGCATCTGGTAGAAAACTATGTATTACCCACATATTCACACCAATTGAAAAGCCTTCTTTTATAGTCTCAAAATTTTTCTTGGTTAGATTATTTACAGATGCACCAGAACCCAATATAAATAACGTCTCTGTTTGCTTTTTTTTTCTTATTTCATTTATATCTAATGGCAAAAAAGATTTGCAATTTCTCCTATATTTTAAAGCCATTAACAAATAGAAAACACATAATGTTGTTAGAGATGTAGGATCATGCTGGATAATTTTCTTGTATAATGCTTTTACCATATAAATTAGTTCATAGATTTTACTTTGTTTTTAAATCTTAAATAATGACCATGTATAATTATCAGAAATATTGCACTTCCCATCCATACATCGCCTAATGGATTATCTACTAACGTTCGTAATATTAACACAAATCCTATCCCCCCAACAAACCAGGAAACGAGCATAACTCTTGCAATAGCAATCAACATTAATACAGTCAAAATGGCACCAAAAATACCCGCTCTGGAAATTATATCAAAAAAACCATTATGAACTGTATAACCTGTCAGCGTAATTATTCTGTCAACAGGAATACCAAATATATAATTATAGCCAGAAAGTATTTCAGTGATAAACACAGACCAAATAAACCACCTTGGAGTATCAAATCCATCTCTTTGAGTAAACCCCATCGTTATCTCTTCAAAAAAAAATGCAATCAAACCTAACACGATCAGAAGAGCAATAAAAATTGTTAATATCTTGATTGATAGGTACTTGAATTTATCACTATATTTTTTAATCAGTACTATAATCAATAGTAAAAACCCTGTAATAACTCCTGCCCGCCCAACTGCTAACACACAAGACATAAACGTGATAAATACCGGTGTTATAGATACAACTTTATTCTTGCTTTTATACTCAAGTAAATAATAAATACTGCATAAAGAAATAAGAATGATGCTAACATGGTTTCTGCTCCCTCTCACAAACCAATCATTACCGTCAACTCCTAATAGCCACATTAATAAACAGTAAGCACTTACAAAATATAGAACGATTAAGAAGAGTTTTTCTATATTTCTGGTAGAATATATCAGTAAAGCCATGCCAACATGTGCAAAACCAATTACCCCAAAAAGATTAAAAGCCTGCTGATCTATATAATGGAAATTGTTTACCAAAGAGCCGACTAATAAAAACAGTGGCCATAGGAATAAAAAAACGGCCCTTTCCTTCTCTTTTAAATTAAAAATTAATACAAATGAAACAGCAGCTAAAAGTTTGAATGCTAATTCAAAAATCGTGACCCCAAATAGCCTATCTGTTATTCCTAAAAATACTACAATTGACAAAGTTATCGCATACACGCTGTTCGAAAGAACTGCTGTGTTTGATTTATTAAGAAAAGCTATTCCTTTAAATTGTATACTTTTACTTTGCATTTATTAAATCAGCTAGCTCCCTAATAGCTCCATTCCCACCTTTTTTGTTCAGAATTAAATCTGCTATTTGAAGAACACGTTGGTGAGAATCAGAAACTGCAACGCCGATACCCACATTTTCTAAACATTCTATATCATTAATATCATTACCAACATAAATGACATTTGCAGAATCAATTTTTTTATCCTTTAACTGAGACTGTAATAGTGACCATTTATCATCAACGCCGTGAATACATGGAATTTTTAATTTTTTACACCTTGCCTTAAGAACCGGATTCTGTTCTTTCGATAATACCCAGACAGGTATTCCTGATTTCCTCAAAAGTTCAATCCCCATTCCATCACCACGATCACAAATAATTGCCTCTTTTCCGTCTTGAAAAACAATTACTTTATTATCAGTAAACACACCGTCAAAATCTAATACAACAGCACCAATATCATTCGGAATCTTATTTCTCTTTTCAGCATCGTATTTCTGTTCAATCAATTTCTCTACAATTGCCCAATCAGTTAGTTCATCAATTTCGAAGTAGCTACTCTCAGGCATTTCATAAACACCATAAGGTTCCGAAATTCTGCATTTAGACTGTAGTAATTTTTCCCGACTAGTTATATAAAATGCACCGTTTTCCACCAAGTGGCCATCAAAATCTTGTCTTCTGGGCCTATTCGTTGGCTCGTAGTTTAATGGGCCTTTTTTATCCCATAAAAATCGTTTTTGTCGAACAACCGAAACAAGCCCTCCAAGTTGTTCAGACAAATACTTCTCATATCCTTCACGAAGGTGAATTGACTCGACCAGAGGAGAAGTTGCCTGAATCAGTATCAGATCATGAAATTCTATATCTGTTCGCTCAACAAAATCGAGCATTGCTGATTCTGTTGAGGCTTCATCCGATGCTGTTGTAATATCACGATGAAAGATCTGGCACTTATTATTTTTAGAATATTTATTGCGTACCACATCTTCAATATCTTTTGAGTCTGTAGAAATGATAACGTGATCAATAGAATCCACTGCCAGTGCCGATTCAATAGCATATCCAATAAGCGGTTTACCGGCCAGTGGCTTTATATTTTTCCCGGGAATTCCCTTACTCCCTCCCCTTGCAGGAATAAATGCAACTGCTTTTCTCATTAAGCAATCTCTCTTTGAGATTTCAACTTTTTGCGCTGCTCTTCTTCAATAGGCAGGATTTCTTCATGTTTATATGCCAATGCTTTTGCAACTGCTTTTGCATCCCTGGCCAATTTTCGCATGCCATCGGGCTCAAGAGATGCAGCATGATCCGTTCCCTTCCAGGTACGGTCAAGTGTATAATGGCGTTCTATAACCTCTGCACCAAGGGTTAATGCCGCCATGTCTGCAGCGATGCCAAGATGATGCCCTGAAAAACCAACCTTTTTCACCTGGTCTCCATAGCTCTCTTTCAAACGTGTGATTTCATATAACCCAATATCCTCAAATGGAACCGGATAACCCGATGTACAACTGTAAATAACAGTTTCATCAATACGATTATGTTTATCCAGAAACTCAACAATTTCTTCTTCCTCTTTCCGCTTGGTCATACCAAAAGAAATGTGGATCTCCCCATCAAACTCCTTACAGAGAACTTCAAGCATCGGGTAATTGGTATTACAAGCCGAAGGCACCTTAATCCCCACCGGATTAAGCGAGGCAATCTCTTTTGCGGAGGTAACATCCCATACGGAGGTTCCATATTCAATCTCAAACTCTTCGCACCAAGTTTTCAGTTGTTTATGCTGATCAAGATCAAACTCCAAATACTCCCTATGCTTTCCGTAGGTCTCACCGTAAGAGTTTACCGGGTTTGGATGTGGTGAATTGTATTGTTCTTCAGATAAGTATTCATGATTGTTTCTCTTCTGAAACTTTACGGCATCCACTTTGCAAAATTTAGCGGCCATCATAATCAACTCATGGGCAATCTCCATCTCGCCTTTATGGTTACATCCTATTTCTGCTACAATCTTTGGTTCTTTCATAGTAATTCAGTATAAATTTTTTAGCTATAAGGTAACTTAATTAAAAAAAAAAATACTTGTACTCTACATTTACTTTTTAAGCATATTTTGTTTTTTACTATTCATTAAATTCCGGTACATAGAGTCACATTTTTTAGAAAAAGCTGTAGTTCCAAACTTATTTATTGCATAATTTTGAATTTTCTTGCAATCGTAATCAGGAAGCTTTTTTATACAATTCTGAATAGCACTAACAAATGTATTCAAGTCACCAACTGGTGAAAGTTCCCCACAGAAGTCTTTAATTAATTCTGATGGTCCGGCTGTATTTGTAGATACTACAGGAGTTCCAGCCATTAGCGCTTCTGCAACTGGAATGCAGAAAGTCTCATAATCCGATGATTGGATATAAATGTCTGAAATCATCATCATTTCTGCAACTTCTGGAGGATCTAAAACACCCATGAACTCCACTTGAGGTTCAATTTCAAGATCACTTATTAATTTTATAATATTAGGTTTTAATTGTTTATTCCCCGCCAAATAAAGTTTCATATCTAAATCACCTTTGCTTACAAGACTAAATGACTTTAAAAGTAAAGGTATATTTTTTTGCTGATTCAACTTAGATATATGAAAAAACTTAATAGACCTTTTACTTTTTTTATTTATAGAAACTGGTCTATAACGATTTTCGTCAACAGGGTTTGGAATTACAAATCTTTTCTCAGGTATATTATCACCATAAATATCTATCCACTGAGCAAGCAATCCCTCACTTACTGGACTGAAGCAATCTACATAATCTAAGAACTCTTTAACCTTTAAATCATCATTATTAATTGGATCAGATTCTAAGAATGCACCAAAATGGTGTACGTTCCATATAATTGGTATAGATTTTTTTTTCTTTAACTCTATTGCAATTCTAATAGCTATCCAGTCTCTTTCACCCCAAACGTGAATTAAATCAGGCCTTCCATTTACATTTATATATTTTTTTGCTAAAGCTATTCCCGAGAAAACTGCTACAGGTGCTAATATACTTTCAAGACTTCTGGAAAATCTTGATCCAAAGGGTAAACTTAAGAAATTAATAGCGCGTCTATGAGCTTTACTTAAAAATACCCGTTTATTTAGTTCAACCTCTTCACAGCTTAAGTTTACAAGATCAACTGATTTATTGCCAGGAAGTGCTGAATGAGCAACCATAGCCACATCTAAACCGTAATTTTTTTGCGCTTTTAATACAAGTGGATATTTATCTTGTTTTGGTTGGCCTGGCCCAGGAAATTTATCAACTAAATGCAATACTTTGATTGGAGTTTTAAAAGCCATTAACACAAGTAGATTTTTTTATAATTTTATAAATGTATTTTTTCATGTATCAATTAATGATGGTTTATTGATTATTAGTATTTTTTTCAAGATTCTTTATTTCAGATACAACATTTATCACAAAATTAGCTAGAAATGTAACCAAATTATATGAGTATCGTGACGAAAATACATCCTTATTCACTGTAATTTTTTTTCTCGTCATCATCTTGCTTACTCTTGCTTACTTCTTTGGTATTCTAATTAGACATATACTATTCTTTAGAATATACATTTCTGTTTTACAGGCCCAAATCTATACGCTCAAAATACCATTTGTTCAGTGTCAGAGTATTTTTAAAGAAAAAAACTAAGTTAGTATTTTCATCTAAGTTACAAATTAATTTATGAATGGCATTAAATTTACCACAGCTTAAGTTAAATCAAGATTTAGGCTTTAGGATTTATGAAACTCTAAAGTTTTGCACTTTAGTAAAGTTTTTCACCTAATCTGCCACCACTAATAAAATGACAACTATATAGATCTTCTTAGTATTTTTTCTATTTTTGGATAGATTACATCTATATTAAATTTTTTTTCTGCTGTTCTTCTACTGTTTACTGCAACTTTTTCTACTAACTTGTTATTATTTAATAATTTTTTCAAAATATAAACATAGTTTTTTTCATCATGCTCTTCAACTAAAAAACCATTTTTTCCGGATTCAATAAATTGTGGAATTCCTCCATGTATTGTGGAGACAACTACACAACCAGAAGCCATTGCTTCCTGTATCGCTGATGGAAATCCTTCTGTATCTCCTTTTTTTGAAGTAACAGAGTGTAGTAAAAAATATGTTGCATTCTTCATACATTTCTGTACTTCCTGATTATTACATGCTCCTCGAAAATTGATATTATCGAGTACACCTAATGAGTTTGCCATCTCAATTGAACTCTGAAGCAAAGGCCCATCTCCAATCATTGTAAGCTTCACATTTGGAAATTCTTTTACAATCTCAGAAAAAACCCGAATAGTAGTGTGGGGAGACTTCTTATTAACAAACCGACCAACACTTACAAAAGAGTGGGGGCTTTTTAAACCGGGTACGAATTGATCAGTCTCAGTCCCACTTGGAAATACATATTGGTTATTGTTTTTAATACCGTACGTATTTAGATTATCCAATAAATGAGGTGAAACTGCAAATATGCCATTCATTTTAGGAATAGTTCTGCGATACATAAATTGAATTTTCCTTTTTTTTAGCTTCTTTGAAGCATCTTTTCCCCTAAAATAACAAAATAATGGTAGGTTTAATTTATTAGCAACAGGATAAATAAAACTTCCCAGAGGCCCGTACTCAGCCAAAATAACATCCACCTTTTCTCTTATTAAAAAATCGCAAACAACGTCATATGTTCTAAACCCGGGCAACCCGGGTGTTCCATAGAGAATTAAAGATTTTAAAGAAAATATAGTTCTTAAAATTCCTGGAAGTTTATACCAATTCTTTGTGTTTAATTGAAGAATATTATTTTGAATTTTATTGTTATTTCCACCTCGTAAAAGAATTACTACATTATTCCCACCATTCAAATGCCGTATATGTCTGGCAATGAATGTTTCTGTAGTAGCATTAATGGTATTACTAATGATTGCTAATTTCACTGCACTGTGATAATTTTTATTTTTTTATGCTCAGATTTCAACAAACCAACCTGCACTTAACAAATAGGTCACGATCCGGCACCCGGTTTTGTTTATAACGAAGAAAATGAGGTATCTGAAT